>Ga0136643_10008193_pt1 | contig 15242 bp, 6 predicted proteins | sample TergutLab28metaG_FD_96883 | JGI IMG/M metagenome (GOLD analysis project Ga0136643, IMG submission 96883) | Labiotermes labralis P1 segment gut microbial communities from Petit-Saut dam, French Guiana - Lab288 P1 (version 3) (version 3) | ecosystem: Host-associated > Arthropoda: Insects >... | reverse complement strand
TGTGAGTGCGGTAATGAACTTTCGGGTTCCGTGAAATGTGGGGAATTTCTTGACTAGCTGCAAACCAGTTAGCTTCTCAAGAAGGACTCTGCACCATGGAGTAAGTAAGTAAGTAAGTAAGTAAGTAAGTCATTAAGTGTCTTTGGTCCTTGGTTTCTTTTATAGTTGTGCATGTATATTTCTTGGCTTTGTTTGTTTTTGCCGAAATGTGTTATGAAGAGACATTACTCTTGATGCAGTGAGATAGGACGATGCCCTAAGGACAGACAGGTTTCAACTTTTCGCTATGTTATTAGTTGTAACAACTGTACATGAAATGAAAATAAATTTTCACCTATTAATTATTAGAAGCATACATTTTATTTTCAACACGACAACTCTCAAAGGTTTCTTCAACCAGCGTCTAATTGAATTCCATTAATGAAAATTTCTGTCACGAAGAGTTCCTACGGAATGACTTTATTTTTGTGTCCTGGAAAGGGACCCTTAGGTTGAATTTAGCGTTCTCTTATGTTGGCTGACAATGATTTCTCATGCAAGAAGTTAATTAATTCAATGTCTCTGTTATTCAAAACATTTAATTCTCTCACTTCTAGCTGTCAACAGTGGTGGAATAATTAGCAGCACTCTTACTTCATTATCAGGAAGTCCCGGCTCGAATCTCGATGAAGTAACTGCTTATTCTAAGCGTCTTTGAGGTTTCATTCATTAATCTGAGGTCAGTTCGAGTCAGTGTATTGACGTAGGTCCAACACGACCCAAATTAAGAGGAAGGAAGAGGAACACGTCTCTTCATAATACAAGCGCACCAAGAACCTTCAAACTTGACACTAGCCACCAGACCCTATGGTGCCTCTAGTCAGAGCATACCACCACATATAGAAATTACATTACGCAATAAGGCCCGTATGTAGAGATCTCTGCACGACGTGCGCGCACAATATATATATATATAGTAGGACATTAAGTTCTCTTGAAGACAACCTGAATATGGCCAGTAAAGGCCGAAACATGTAGTTGTCTAATATAGCCATAAAGTACATCTTAATTGACATAGTTGTGTTTGACTACATACCCTTTCCAATTTTCACACACACAACGGGGATGACACACTTCCAAGTCCGTGTATACTCAATATTTATCGTTATGATCATATTTCTTCTACACTCCGAAGCTGAAACAGCATTGCTACATAATCCGTGGATAACTCTATGGTTGTCTCATAGAGTAAACTCTTATTCTGCACGAAAAGTCTTATACGAAACTTCTAATGAACTTCTTGATGATCATAAATTTTGGAAATGACACCAAGACTTACTGATACTGATACTGAACTAGAATATCCAAATTCCAAAATTCGGAAAGAGATCGAGGGAATATTTAATATAAGATCCATTTATTTTATTGCGTTATAAATGACCATTGCCTCTTCTATTTTTAGCCTATTCTCCTTTCGTAAGGGAAAATTAGCCTCTTAACGTCATCAGGTTTTCTGTGTGTCTCCAGTTTCATCTTTCGAACCAGTAGATAGATTCTCATGAAACTTGGTAAGTAGGCCTACATTTTGTTATTGGTGGCCACACCAACGCAGCGCTCCCTGAGTTCCTACTGTCAGGGTTGCCAACATGACGGACGTGATTTTGTAAGAGGGGTGCGACATGTAGTATGAGATCCTCATGTGATATGTGGAAGTAGATTTTCCGAGAGTATGCAGCTTTCGTAAGGTTAATTATGTTGACACGATGATAGATCATACACGTACCTTCAGGCCCTACGTCATGTATGGAAGGTTTGCCGTGAGTAAAGCGTTTCGAACTTTGTGATGGTGCGAGACTTTGAGGTTGTACGAGGGTGAGTCAAATGAAAACCTTAAAATAATTTTTATCTCTTAATTTATTGACCAAAAAGTACACAATGACTTCATATTTCTATGTAGTCTCAATTGTGCGGCTATTTCATTTACTCTTACGCGGCGATTTTCCTTCACGATGGCTTCAGCTGCTGCAATGGCCTCTGGTGACACTACTCGGAGTGTCTGACCAGGTCCAGGAGAGTCTGTTATAGATCTAATGCAGTTCATGAACTTCCTAGTCCATTCATACACTTGCTGTAGTGACAGACATGCATCACCATACTGAACTTTCATTCATCGATGAATTCCGATGGATTTCACCCCTTCACTAATTAAAAAACGGATGACAGAACGCTGTTCTTCTTTGGTGCATGTTGCAAACGGGGCCGCCATTTTTACACTAATACTGCGTCGTCGTGTTCCATTCCTGCATCGTACTGCCACCTGTCGGCCACTCTTCAAACCATGAGTATCATTGTTGTCAACGTACAAGACAATCGAGTTGTGTTTCGAATGTTTATCGCACTTTTAAGGTTTTCATTTGACTCTCCCTCTTATCGACAATTTTAGCATAGACAGAACTGCGCAATAAATTATGCATAAAGTAATGTAATAATAATAATAATAAGAAGAAGAAGAAGAAGGAGAAGAAGAAGAAGACTACGAATAAACATTACATGTACCATGCATTGTAACTACAGAATAGCTGAAACATTATAATCCTAGAAACTTGCTTTGTTTCAAGTATATAATTGTAAATACCCTGCGTAATAATGATAAACAATAATATTATTAACCTTTTTACGCCTAATGTCAACTATAGTGGTCGTACCGCACCGCTAACCTCTAAAGTTGCATTTTATATATTTATTCAACAAATACATTTACTGAATATTTTAAACATGGTATATACTCTCCGTTTTTTTCTCTTCAAAATGCAGTTTGTTTCATAATTCTAACATATTTGGTTCCTGTATTATTAACATTTTATATACAGGTGTGCAAAAATTAAAAAAATAATTCCGGCGCCGAAAGGTTAATAATAAATTTGTCCGAATAGAAATATGAAAGTAGGCCTTGTCATTGCGGCTAGGGACCCCATTCTTTGTCATGACTGCAGGAAATGTTGCCCAGAACGCGACACACTAGTTCAAGCGTGTGAGCTGAAAGTATCTTGCGATCTGTTCTGTTGTTATACCTCCTTGGATCGCTTTCGTACAAAGTGACGTGACGTACGTCGCGAGATCTGAAAGTCAGACAGCCCCGGATATGAGGGAGACGTCATTCCTCTCGGTCGAGGAAGTGCTTTAATGCTCATGTGATGACAGTAGGGAGTGTAATGTAATGATGAATAATATTTCAACCCCCCCTCCCCGTTGTACATCCGGTTATTGAATAGGTTGGAATACAGTGATTCTGATGTGGCTTCCTAGTCGTTGTGAGAAACTGAGCACACTATGTGGTTCACACGGCACCGCGTCCTGGCGCGCTGCTCTGGTCTCTGTACATCGCATCCAGACATCGTCAGTACGGAGTAATCAAGGATGAGATGGACAGCCCATGTAGGTCGCATGCATGTAAGATTTTAGGCGGAAAATCTGAAGTGGTTTTAATATTTGGGAGACACAAGCAAAGAAAGGATTATAATTTTTAAATGAATACAGCAGAGTGTATGAGCCGAACAAAACTCATGTTTCATGTGTCGGAGGATGCCTGTTCAAAGTTCGGCTCAAGACCTCGTATTCTGCGGTACAGTGCTGGGATAATACCTTAAATAAGCTAAGTAGTCTTATCCTTATTGACTTAATGGCCTTAACTTTATACGTTAATAATGCACTGTGTGGAGGTTTCTCGTGAGGTAATTTTCTCCATCTTCTTAAATCACTGAAAGGTCCAAAAATTATTTCGTATCCATTTTGTGCCTCTTATTTTGTGTTCTTCCTTCAGAATTACCGAGTTTGGAGCCTTCAGGAGCAAGAGGTAAAACTGTAATTTTTATGAATAATTATTTATGTTAACCATATAAATTCTGGAAGTAATACGCGAGGAGAAACTATGTTGGAAAATGTTGGTAACCTACATTTCCTGAACTTTAGCATAATTTATTCCATTTTTCCCGAAGTTGTGCTGTTAATCATTTGATTTCTCATATTAATAAACGTATCCTGGGTTTTAGGCGCGTTCGCAGAATTGCACAATTGGCCATTAGATTCGTCATGCCTGTCCGTCTGGCTGACTGACTGACTGTATGCTCGTCCTCATGGAACAACTGGGCTCCCACTGAAGGAATTTTTATGAAATTCGATGTTTGAGTATTTTTTAGAAAATCTGTCTAGAAAAATTATTTTAAATGAAATCTGACAATAATAACGGATACTTTACATGAAGACCAATGTACTTTTTTGATCATATCTCGCTTAATTCTGCTTAAAATGAGAAATATTTCAGACAGAATTTGTACACAAAATCAAAACACACATTGTTTGTTCAATAATATTGTGGTCTATAACCGTGCCCTTTATGACATAAAGTGGGAAAATATTTTAGAACCAGTTAGGCCACGGAGCATGCGCATTGCTTGCTGAGGCTTAAGGCTACAATCAGACACTCAGAATATATAATACTTATTGTTTTTCTAGTGCAACAATGATTGCACGAAAGCACCTCATTGTTGTGTTATACTACGTTGCCTGTTTTGTTATTTTTCTGCGAGGATCACGAAACTGTTGACAGATTATGAACATGTCGTGGTGTAATGCATATTATCATATTCCCTCAAAGGCAGCTCTCACTCCTGATTTTCAATCATTTGAAACGTGGACATTAACCATCACCTAAACTTTCTTAGAAATTTCTGTGAAGTACAATTTTTTTTCTGACATTAACTGCGTACGTGTACATAAGTTGAACAATTTATCCTCAAGGTTACTAGTGTTGTTAACGTCGTGCAAATATTAACACTGTGAAACTGTTATCAATAACTTTATTTATTTTATATTATTTACATCATTTTATGAGGATTTATCCATTATCCATCTGATAATGAGTTTATCTACGCCTGCTCGGATAAAGTATGATTCGCAGCTACTACTAATTTGACACAAGTAATAAAAAGTAATTCTTTGCCTGTTATTTTTAATATTCTACAGAGGGACAAATGCTGTATTTAGATGTTACTGTTTTTCTAGGATCTGCCTTAGTACTCAGGTTTAGAATGCTATGTTACAAGACGTTCTTTCTAATAATGAAAATTAAAATTTGCCACGTACACTGCTTTTGGGACTTCCCACCTATCTTCAGTATATCTCGAACGTGTTCTGGACCAATAGGGCCATTATGAAGGAATTCAGTATTGTAAAAGTGGAAGTATTTAAGTTGCACATCAGTTTGTGAGACAATAGTGTACATGTTAACGTGGCGTTTACTTTCGACTTAATTTCCTTGTTAGTATATACGCTATTCTGATGCAGTATTATGTCAAACTATAATAATTTAACTTGTATCAAGTAAGTCCCTTGATAATGGTCCGGATATGTCACAACCTTTTGGGAGTGTATTGAAGGTACTAGAGCACTACCGATAGCAGCGTACATGATGTGTGATTTCTGTGTTTTGCTACGGATGTACGAAGTAGAAATGCAACATTGCACGCTGTTAAAGTTTTATACTATTCACTTGGACTCCTTGCTCACGCATCTGACATATGTACTGTACTAATAAACACATTCCAGCATGCATGAGTCAACGTCTCGTATGATATTCATTCTTAATTCTGTCACCTCTTCTATTGATTATCAGAAGTATAATAAGTATGCTTTTCAGGAAATTGTCTGCTTTGGAGAAAAACATAAGTCAACCATTTAGCTTGGAGAATAATTTATTGAAAAGAAGATGTGCGGCATTTAAAGCTGTGTTAATAATTAAAAATTAAACAAAAGATTTGTTTTGTGCCTGACTTCCTTCACTAAAAGCACAGAATTTTTCACTTTCTATCCATGAATGGGCTACGTTTATTGCTTATTCTAGTGTGTGATACAGAGTAAAATCTGGTATGAGATGTTGGAAGCGGGGCTCTGAAATTTTAACTCGTTCTTCTCCTCTTGGCCGATCCGAATAAAATGCTGCATGATGAACGAAGCGAGCAGAATTTTCAGGTCCATTACCCAATGTCTGACGCCAGTTCCGCTTCCCTCCTTTGTGTCTGCTAGATTGACGTAGTGGCGAGAATATTTCTGCTGATGGGAGGAAGAATGCAAAGTAATTTACTTGAAGATTAAATTAAAAGAGAAGGACTATTAAATAGCATTTCAAGTTGTATTTTTGGTTCCCGGTCTGTGGAAATAAAGAGAGAGTTGAATCACCGGGCGACGTCAATGTGTGTCAAAACTCGTTGTTTTTTTGGGTGCCTCTAATTTTAATGAAGTGTTGTGCTACGTGTGTACGTGTATTTAAATGTAAATGTTAATTCAACATGTCCAGAGAAGATAAACGCCATTGTAAAATAACGAAGTCTTTAAATACGCGTGTTTACATTTTCTTAAATACACAGTTAATTTGGAAAATTTGGATTTCCACTCCATAAACGAATTTTGTATGCTTACAAAGGTTTCTGCGATGGCGGAATATACAGCGTGATTCAAAAAGATGGACTCAATTTCATACGTCCATATATCCTGAACTATAGATAGTATATGAATAATCTACATAACATTTGAAAGAGGAGGTCCTAAATTATCAAATATTACCGCTATTGCACTTGCCTAGCGCATAGCCATGCAGAAGCATCAGTTGAGAGAAAAAAGGCTACTTTGCAGCACAAGATTTTTTTTGCGTTCGTGAGTTCATTAAAATTGAGTAGGCGACTGCTGTGCAGCATGCATTTCGTCTTCATTTCGACTTCAACCTCAAACGAGGAAGAGCATTTGTCGTTGGAATCACCAGTCTGAGAAAATAGGCTGTCTGATTCCATCCTTTTGAATCACCCTGTATAATAATGAAAGTCACAGAATTAACAAAGCAGTTTCTTGAATCCTTGTTCCTAAATTCGTCATAGAAATGTCGAAATGTTGCAGCCTTAAGATATCAAAGGTGCTGAACCGTCTAGTTTGGTACAGTGCAGTAGGCTGTGCGGATACCGAATCCTGATGAAGAAGTCGGGGAACAGAGGAGTGTTTGGTGTTTTCACCGACCGTTCATAGTGTAGTACGTGTAGATGTGTACAGCTACTCTTTTGACCTTGACATTTTCTAACGCACTGTAAAAAAATGTGTTACATGTTAAATTTGAGGCTTTTGTGGAAGTGAATGTAAATATAACCATCTTTTGTGGTGTGCCTTGACCGAGTTTTTACCTTGCAATGAATACAGGCATCTCCAAGATCTTGATACACGCTCATCAGACTGCGTGTTTTAAGATCACACAATACCTTCAATTTAATATTAGTTGTTACTGTGAAATGAAAGAAATTCGCAAAATTCTGTTGTTCATGTTTATTCACAAGATGTACGTATTTTTTAGACTGAATTTTACAAGTGTACTGGTGTTGCTTGTTCTTTAAAAAAAATGTCTGTGGATCGACAAGCTGTCAATCGCCAATTAAGTGTTTGGACAGCTTGCAATAACAAAACTTCCCTGTTTCTTTTTTTATGATAGCCGTACGGTTATTTTGAAAAAGAAATGTAAGAAGGCGTACTTGCAGCCAACATATACAAAAATAGAAACAGTTGCAGGCACCACACGCACACACTGTACATAGCTGGATAAAATTTAAATTGAATTGTTTCCATCCCGTTGTTTATATATACCAAGTTTTTTTCATTAAATCCACCATCTTTACACAACATATATTGTTGGCTAATGTTTAGTTAAACAAGCTACATGTTTCGGCCTTACTTGGCCATCATCAGGCTTACAGGAGATTAATATCAATTAAGGTACAAATGTTCGCTGAAAAAGATATCTGCATTGCATTTGCGAACATTTGTACCTTAATTGATATTAATCTCCTGTGAGCCTGATGATGGTCAAGTAAGGCCGAAACACGTAGCTTGTTTAACTAAACATTAGCCAACAATATATGTCGTGTAAAGACGGTGGACTTAATGAAAAAAATTGGATAAGATTGTTCTTCTTTTCCGAAACGTGGCTAAGATTGACTCACAAACTGGTAGATTAAATAACCAACAAACTAACTGGCTGACTATATAATTAACTCGCTCACTTCACGGACCATAGTCCTTCAAGAGAAGCAAAAAAAATTCTTAATTAGTTTAGAATTTTCCAGAAGTTCATAGAACTCGAAGATTCACTACCGTGTTACAACAGTGTGCCACTTCTCCCTACCTGAACCAGTTGGATCTAGTCCACGCCCTCCCACCCTCTTTGTTCAAGATGCATTTGAATATTATTCTACCACCTTACATATAGGTCTTCAAGCGTTTTTTTTTTTAGGATTTCCAGCCAAGACCATATAAACATTTACTTTCTGTCCAGTCAATGAAGCTACATTCTCTATACTCTCCATTACGGCAGACGAACAAAGATGCTGGATAATCCAGCGATACACGTATTGATGGAGTTAAACTACAAAGATGTTATGGCGAAATGAAAGCTACGATTGTTCGCACTGAAGTTTCCTTGGCGTTTGCAGGATTTATAATCTGGTTTGGGCGTGTTGTGGTGATTGTGTTCTCAGAGTACAACAACTCGTATTAACCTCGAGGATAACGAAAGGTGTTTCTGCGTTTTCTGTAGTCCGGAGCACGAGACCTTTATACTGTATAAACGTACTATATTATAGGCGAACTGTTTATACATTTACAATGGCTCTATTTGTATTGAAAACAGGTTGTTACTGTACTTCGTGATACTAGACAAACGGTTCAGACTATACAAGTAGTAAGCCTGTAGGTTTTTCTCCATAGATTGTCGCCACACATCAGAATGCGGTTTATACTTGTTAAGTACAAGGAGCAAAGCTAACTTAAGCAACTTATCTAATTAAACTAGTTGACGTAACTAAAGTAACTAAACCGAATGAACTACACAAACCTCAAGCAGACTGGTATTGGTAACGGGCTCTACGTGTTCGAGTGGCACCAAGTTCGTCTCGGCCAAACTTACAGCTGTCATGACTAAGAGTTCCTGGCATACAGTAAGACGGTGACGTGTTTCAGGTTTCAGTCAAACCCATTAATATATGTTTTTATTTTTATTGTTACCTGGACAACATATTTCGGTCAGTAGACCATCATCAGGTCAACTTTACAAAACAAATCAGGTCATCGGTACAAAAGAAGTTTTATGACGATAACTTGATAATGGTCAACTGACCGAAACATGTTATCAAGGTAAAAATAAAAACAAAAACTTATATTATGTTGGACTGAAACCTGAAACTATTAGTTTTCTTTTAGTATAATAACACAACGGGATGTCCTTTGCAAAAATTGCAGTAACATGTGTTTGCGGGATCACGATGGGCAGGAGCATTGTCGAGATGAGGCTGATTTGCTCGCTCGGTCATTGTAAATGCGACGGTCACGCAGTACACAAGCTCAGTCAACGGCGTCTCACTGCCGACTGACTAGCCCCAGAGGAGAGTGACTGTTCACGGATGTACATTAAGGTCTCCTCTGACTGGCTGTCAAGTTACATCGAGGCCACTCCAACGGTTCTCGAGATATTCAAAATGGCTGGATACTTTCCGGACGTTCTGAACTACCGAATGGAACTTCTTAATTCACATATTTTTTGAAAGCCTATGATTCGGTATTGACGGCAGTCTCGTTTGTTTTTACTAACCCCTTCTAAAAAATCGTTTATAGCAAACACGACTAACGTTAAAATATAGAGTGCTGCCTCTTCACCGGAGACTAAGGGAAGTACATGAAATTTGTTAGCTTCTCTTAGCCTCCAGTGTTTGCAGCACATGAACGTAAATGTCCTGCACGAGCGCTGCTAAGTGGTAGTAATCTGTGACTGCTTAGCACTGAAGTTACAGGCTCTAAGTAAACTATCCTTATATCTACCAGGATTCAGCTATGTCCATCAGACCCTATCATTGTCTTCAAACTGTGCAAAAGACAATTTTCGACCATAATCGCGTTTGCTATGACAATCAATAAAGCTAAAGTACTGAAGTTTAAACGTGCTGAAATATTTGTACGATCGCCTGTGTGTTTCCGTGGCCGTCTCTAAGTGTCATTTTCCCGATCCTCTTCATTTGACAACGTCGCTGTTGCAGTTATTGAAAGGACGTCGACAGGATAAAGAAAGTGCTTGGTAAACAGTTTCAAAGTTTGTATATCGAGAAATGCTTTAGAGTATTAAATATATACATAAATCCCTGTTGATTAAATACTTTACTTTTTTTTTTACGCGCGAGCTATTGGCACGGTTACAACTATTACTTCGAAATAGGCTATGGAGCCTTTTATCCAAGTACTTACCTACTTACCTTTCATGATAAGTTTAACTTTTAATTTGACATCATAGGCTATAGGTTCGGCAGTTGAAGCTGTGTGTTTAAATAACCTAAGTATAATAAACAAATAAACTGGCCTTCTGACTGGCGGAAATATTGACTGAGTTAAATGTCCCAACAAACGGACAGGTGTAATAGAAGCTGCATATGTTAGACTGGCCATACGAAATGCTGCCTTTGAAATGTATATGCAGACAATGAGTCTGAATTCTTATAATAAAACCAACTAAATACACTAATTTCTCAAATTTGTTTTTGGAATAAAACTCTACATGTTTCGGACAGTTCCTGTGTCCATCATGAGTTTTGCACTGTACGCACAGCAATGGTATATGTCATAAAGGTTTGCTGATAGGTTGCGAGCAGGATCAGGACGGGACCGTCCTAATCCTGTTCGCAAGCTGTCAGGAAACCTGCTTAACATATATACCATTGGTGTGTGTATAGTGAAAAACTCCTAATGATGGACAGAGGAACTGTCCGAAACAGGTAGAGTTTTATTCCAAAAATAAATTTGAGAAATTGGTGCATCTAGTTGGTTTTATTATAAGAATTCATCACGATGCACGGTCACCTTAAAGTCATGAACGTCAAAAACGAGTTTTAGTGTTTCTAAGTTTGATTCTGTTATTTCGCACTTACCGTTTTCCGATGTTTCCAAATAACTTTGTTTGTACTCGTATATCCATTTCATTGTTACTGCTTTAATTTTACATGACCCCCCTTCGTAATCTTCTTTGTCTGTTCATTCTAACTATTCAGGCTGACAAGAATTATTTATGACTGTGTCAATTGTGTTTCGATTTTCAGTACCACACGTCTGTATTTCGACTGACTATAGTCATCCGTCATATAGCAGCAACTTTTATTATTTAGGAGTTAAAGCAATTTTTCTCACTTTTCTCTTTGTTTATTTCTTGTGTATCTAAACCGAGCTTCGTAGTTGTCTGATTAGTAATCTTGCTTAATATATGGTAAAACTCAACTTACTTATGTCTCGGAGGTCAGATATCCCGACAGATTTTTCGTAATGTTTTCCAGTCCTTCCAAAAAATTTTCTATGTTTAAAACAGGTAAAAGTTCTTACCTTCCACCTATTCTCGTTTCACGAACTGCAAGACTGAGAAGACCAGATGGAATTATTGGCCTTTTATGAAGTCTTTTTATTTTGGATATCACGTCGTGTTTTATGTATTACAGAGTAGTTTAATCATTTCCTTCAACACAACAGATCGATTGTATGTTAAAGCTAGCCATTTCGTTTTGCGTGCCACTTTTGGTACGCATGTCATTGGTTCGACATCTGTGTCGTAGTACTTACATACTTTTGTTGGTCTTTTGATTTAATCCCTAAATAATACAGCCGCCTCCTGGCCATAATAATGACTATGCTGTTCCAGTAGTGACTTCCTGCGAGGGCCATGCATTTTGAGTCCGTTAATTGCACGAACTGCGTGCTACACGAATGTCACCTGCCAGACGTGCAATCCTTCATAATCCCTACGGTTCCCAGGCACTGTGCCGGTCTGTGATTTAGTACTGTGTCAGTGTAAAATACATTTTTCGCTAAGGAAGCAATTGGGATGAGATTACTGCAGCATTACACCCGCTGGGAATAATGGCAAGTGTGCAGAAAGCCCTTCACACGGACTGAAATGACGTGCTGATTGTACAGATGATATCGCCTGCACCATTCGCATTGAACAGAGCAAATTGGCTGGGAGTTATGCTTCAGAACATACTCTTACAAATGGCTTGAAAGCTCCTGAAAATTTTAATATTAATAAAGGATAACAGATTGAATTAACTAAGAGTTATGAAATAACTGCGAAACCGTACCCGGATGCAGGTTGCGTCACAACCTTACGTTCTGATAACACTGTCAGGAAACACCAAACCGACGGATGGAAATACGAGCTATGAAACAATGTTAGAAAATTTACTGTATTATTATTATTATTATTTTGAAAATTTAATACGAGTTAATACAAATTACTGAGGAGATGCAAAATCAATGCCGATTTACTACCTTATTTTTAAAATAATTTGAAATCTTACGACACGCCATTAAAATTAATTTTTGGTGATATGAAATGTAAAAGATTATAGAAATAGACAGATTAAAGAATTTTACCTCGTGGCGTCGGAAGGATTTACTGGTCCTCTGAAAGAATACAGTGTTAGAAGTCGTAAGCGTTCTTTAAGTTTACGTTACATTTTTGTATGCTTGCTTCAGCTGCAGGGAGTTATGAAAATTCAAGCCGCATAGTTATAGTTCAGCCCGTCTGCCTCCGTCCGTTGAGAGAGATGTACGGTGTAATGCGTAGCAGTCGTGTTGCATGCCGGTGCACTTATGCTGAGAGCCTCCATCTGCAGGCGAAATGGGATTACAGCAACAACTGATGCACGTGTATCTTACATACTTCCACGTTATAAATTATACAGCTTTATTATACACTTATTCATACAATTGATAGCAAACTGAGAAATTTGGCCATACTGTCTGAAACAGGCGAGATACACGTATGAGACTCTCACTGCAGATTTGCCTTAGCTGACAAATGGTAATCGACACAACGGAGAGTAGTGCCTCCATTTCAGGCTCAGATAATCTAAGAAGTCCTAGGAAACGCCGGTAACGATTTACCAGTCGACATGGCTTAACATCCCAGAAAACGTGAATATTAAACTTTAATTATGAGTACGATCGTCATGGGAAAGATGGTAAATTCGGAAAAAAAAATAGTAGTCGAAGAATCCGAATAGAAGGACCGTTGTGGAGAAATATTCACAGATGGAAAGATAAGGTGTTCTGCAAGGTGCACGTGATGTTCTGAGAGTGGACGGAGTATGGTGTTTGCACCGTTCAAGCAATTTACAATTAAAGCAAGCGTTGTTTAACAAGAACTCGCTGTTGTGCACTGTTTCAGTGAGGGTGAATCCAGTACAAGACTCACAACCTATTTCTCTAAGGGATGGTTTCTCCTGGCTAAATTGTCGTAAAGCAAGCGGAGATACAACTCAGGCCTACCTACGAAGGAGATTCTTAAATATCCATTTATATTATTATACCTCAAACTGTTTTCGAATCATTCACCTATGAACTCTGTTCGTCGTCTCATGCTAAAAGTAAAACAGGATCAGTCACTTTACTCCAGCTAAAAATATTGTTATCACCTACTGAGTTGAGTCCGATAAATAAAGAACATCTTAACCCAGAGGTTGCAGAGGTAAAGCTGTCCTCATTTTCTGGGTTGAGCATGACGCTATCATGGGGACGGGGACCGATCCTGTCCCTGAATCATGGCGTTTTATTTTTAATAAGGGACCGTGAACAAAGTGCTTGCTGTGAGTTATTCCAAACGTGACATAGGGTCGCGAGAATTCTATAGAATTTCCTCTCATCTATTCATTTGTGTTCGTCTTACTGTGCTTGGGGCGTTACTTACATGAATTTCTGTCCTACTACTACTGATAGTACCACTAATTTTCTTTCGTACTGTCGTAGTTATTATCGCTTCTGCTGCTTGTTCAGGGAGTCCAAGTTTGGAGTCTGTGTTGGCAGACCGAATATCATTACTCAGGTTTCCCGTAGTTCTTCAAGGTTCTGAAGGCAGGTAGAGGGACAGTGCCCAAAATACAACATAACCGATCATAAAATTCTTTGTCATGCCTGTATACCGTCATCAGACTCGAGGTTTTTAGGACAGTGTGTTTTCGGTGCTCATTATGCTGAGGAACATGGAGAGGCAAACGTCATATTTATGCATAGATCTTCACCACTCTAACCCACCACAACGTGTGACAGTCACACCAGTTTATGAGACATTTCTTGAAGGGATGTTTTTTTAATATTTAAAACGTGAACTGCATAGTACCCGGTGTTAAGCAGACGCAGCCTTATGTACAGTTTGATTCAAGTTATGAATCCTTGATTTGTTATAAATCGTTTAGTAACCTAATTCTTTTACTTCGACCGGTAGAAGGCTCTTCCAAATTTCTCCGTTCCTTGAGTACATCACGGTATTAAGAAGACTATTCTAGAATATGTAAATATTCTTATCCTTCCTGTTCTTGTTTATTCTCCTTTGCCCTCTCCGTCGCCATGCCTTTCCTGTTTTTGTTTCTAATTCTTCTTTCACTCCCCCCTCCCACCCGAGTGTACGTCTTAGTTCAAGTAACGCTTGAATTGAAGGACCCGTGTTGCGAAAAGGGGTACATTTAGTTCTTTGACTGTCAGGAGATGCTCACATTTGTGTGTTCAGTGTCGCAACAAAATATACATACAGTCGACTTCTGTTTTGTTATCTCATGGTCTAACAGGAACGAACAACTTTAGGGATTAACCCCCTTCATTTCAATTTTACTCAAACACTGTGCGTTACTGTGGCAAGAATCCTGACTTAAAGCCTCTCCAGCCTTTACGTTAACCTCGCATTCACTTTTTGCACACGTTTAATGAACGAGGCTCTGCAGAGCAAAGCCATCATTGTGTAACAGAATCTTGTATATGTGTAATTTAGTGTTGTGTTGTATTATCCAATATCTTTCTAAACATGTCAGTCAAATACAGCTATATTAAGTGGGGATTATTTGACACTACAAATTCTTCTATTACAAACTGCAATAGGTGGAATGAATAAGTAATACTCAAATGTTATTAAAAGTCATAAGGAATTTTTATGAACCAAAATAAAAAATGTCACGAAACGGCAAATGACTGCACACAGAAATCCATTTTATCACGTCATCATTTGTATTTTATTAATATGTATTACTTACTTACTCCATGGTGCAGAGTCCTTCTTGAGAATCTAGCTGGTTTGCAGCTAGTCAAGAAATTCCCCGCATTTCACGGAACCCGAAGGTTCATTACCGCACTCACAAGCGTCCGCCACCTGTCCC
>Ga0136643_10008190_pt1 | contig 15245 bp, 15 predicted proteins | sample TergutLab28metaG_FD_96883 | JGI IMG/M metagenome (GOLD analysis project Ga0136643, IMG submission 96883) | Labiotermes labralis P1 segment gut microbial communities from Petit-Saut dam, French Guiana - Lab288 P1 (version 3) (version 3) | ecosystem: Host-associated > Arthropoda: Insects >... | reverse complement strand
GCTTATGTACCAAGGCACAAGCTATGTTAAGTCTGCGTTGCATACCGCCAGAGAATGTTTTGGGGCGTTTTTTGGCACGGTCAGCAAGTCCTACGAAGTCTAGCATCTCTGCCACATTGTCATTCAACTCCTTGCCTTTTAAGCCATATAGACCACCGAAGTAACGTAAATTCTCAATGGCTGACAAATCGCTAAATACTGTAATTTCTTGCGTTACCAAGCCGATGTTGCGACGGATTTCCAAGTTGCTAACACTTTGTGCTTTGCCGAAAACTTCCACCGTACCACTGTTGGCATCAATCAAACCGCAAAGGGTTTTGATGCAAGTGGACTTACCCGCACCGTTTGGACCAAGTAGCCCAAGAACCTCGCCCTCTGCCACTGTCAAATCCAAGTGGTCCAAAGCTGTAAAGTCACCATATCTTTTAATTACATTTTTCATGTTTACCATTGCCATTTTAATTTCCTCCTAAAATTCTTAATTCTTAATGTTAAATTTATTATACACGGTACAGCCAACTTTCACTAGTGACATTTGTCACTACTTTTGAAACTTTTTAAGAATGTTTTTTCACTTGCTTGGTTGACTGTAAATTCATTATACACCTCGGTTTCGTTTCCCACTAGTGACATTTGTCACTACTTTTGAAAAATATAAAATCGACCACTCACAATCCTACAGAAATACTCAACCATGGTAGGGGCTGGCATTGCCAGTCCCACTTATGCAGACGATAACGCCCAACCTAGAAGGAAAGTGCCAGCAGACATGGGACTGGCAATGCCAGCCCCTACCAAGCTTTGTGTAAAATTGTATATGGTTACCAAAATAAAACAGCACCCCGAAGGATGCTGTTTTTATATCTATCTCCAGAAACTTACACGTTCTTCGGCAGGAATGTACATGCCATCCCCTGGAGTTACATTAAAAATTGTATAGAATTCTTCTAATTGAGAAATAGGTAGGTTTGCACGCATCTTTGCAGGCGGATGCACGGCAGTCATCATTATAAACTGTGCCACCTCTTGGGAAGCACGCATAGACCACACTGTTGCCCATTGCTCCATTGCTTGGGCTTGGTTGCCACCCGTTCTACCAATCAACGTCATAATAACTTCCAACGCACCAAGGTCTGTTACAAATTCGTTTACAATCATCGCTCCATTTACGGGTGCATTTGCAAATTCCAAGGCGTTTAGCATCTGCGTAACCCCATCAATACGTGTGGCAAAGTTAGTCACATCTTCTTCCATCCACCAATCGCTTAGCGTACCAAATCTGTCAAATTGCGAACCTGTAGGGTCAAAGGCATGTATAAGCTCGTGGGCGATAACCGCACCATAGCCACCCAAATTCTGCTCTCTTGTGTTGTTTAGGCAGAAGAATGGGTACTGCATAATGCCAGCAGTCATAACAATTTTATTTTGCATAGGGTTATAAAAAGCGTTTACAGTGGACGAAGGGACACTCTCCCACAAACTAACGTTGGCAGGACCTTGAAGACGATGATACCACATTTCGTCGTTGGCTCTTACAAAACTGGTCATAAAGTCGATTAGGTTACCACCTTCTGCAATCGGACGCACATCAACATTAAGTTCTTGCAGAGGGTTGTCGGGGAAAGCAATATATAAAGTAACCGCATCCAGTTTTTCGACGGACAAAGCCCTAGTTTCCTCGGTCATCCATTCAATTTCACCAATCATTTCACGCATGGTATCACGGATTTCTTCTGCCATTGCAAGACCGTAATCTTTCAATTCTTGAGAACTGAAACGCTGTGCATACACATTGGAGAAGGTACGCCACATGATGCTAGTAACAAAGGACTGTGCGCGGTTTTCGATGGTCAAGCTAGCACCTGGGGCTTGCCCCATTAAAACAATACTCAAATCATCAGTTATTCGAGCAAATTCATCATCCAAAACGCCCATAACTGGCATGAAGATGTTTATGAGGGCAACGTCACGCAAAGCTTCAAAGTTCTCGTCAACATAAAGGCTGTTAATAAACGCAATATACTCCAAAGAACGGGAATACGCAGTCATTTCTGACACGATGTCTTCAAAAAAATCTCCGTAAAACATTGACGGACGCACATTTCCAAAAGCTTCCAAGGTATCTTCCCAAGTCACTGGGGTAAACCAGTCGGTAGAGAACCCCCAGCTTTCAACAGGCAGCATCCTTGCAGCACGTTGTTGTTCAATGTCAAAGATGGCAGAAGCACGCTCATGCAAATTCTCCGTTTCACCGATGTGGTAAAGAAGTTGTGCATAGAAGTTGATATACACTTCGTGGATGGGAGCAAGCTCAGGAATATCTGCATAAAGGTCACTGGAGCCAAGTGTTAGCCCAGCTTCACCAATAAGTGCCGCCCAAAGGTTTGCGTCGTTATAAGAGTCCGCAATAAAACTTATTGAAAAGAATGGGATTAAGTCAAAATAATCGCCAAGGTACACGGCAATCTCCAAAAGTTCCTCCATGGTTTCGGTGTTTCTCACCATGTCAAGATATGGAACAATCAAATCAAATGACGCAATTCTTGCTTCGTTGTCCAAGAACATATTGTAAAGCTCTCGGATTTTCCATTCGTCTGAACCAACAGGCAGGTTTGGGTTGTTCAAAATATCAAATAAAATTTGCTCGTTTTGCTGACGCACAAGTTCAGCTACATCACTGCCTGCAGCAGCAACCATATGACCAGGATGAAACACACCAGTTGCTAGGAATTGGCGGTTTACATAGCCAAAAAAGTTGTCTTGCAGACGATGCTGTGCTAAGGCATAAGGCGTGCCAGGTGCAATCGCCAACGCCAAAGCAACCGCCTGGACAAACTCCAAAGCCTGCTCTGTCGTCAACTGATTTAGTAGTATAAGCTCCGCATCGACCATGGTAAGGTCAAGCAAAACAGACGCTGACGGAATTGCCCAGTTAGGAATATCCAAATTAACCTGTGGCACAAGAGAGCCGTCAAAACCAATCATGTTATTAAGTATCACAGCCGCTTCTGCACCAGATATGTATGCGTTGGGGGAGAAGTTGCCAGCACTGTCGCCCGACATAAAACCTTGGGCTTGCATCCCAGCAATCCCCATTGCAAAGGTGTGGTCTGGGGCAACATCTGCAAAGCCAGTTGCACCATCAGCGGGCAAGCTAAAGGCTTCGCTTACCATTGCGGCAAATTGCCCACGGGTTACGGAACTTGTTTCTGCTTGTGCGGTAACACCCAAAATTGGGGACACCAGCATAACGCCAGCCAATGCCATCGCACAAAAATTTTTCAACATTTTTTTCATTTTTTGCCTCCTTAGAAAGAAATATAAAAACAACAAAACTAATTCTACAACAATACAGTTCTGTTGTCAATGGTAAATTGTTGTTATATATGTTTCCTATGGGAATACATTTACGCCCAGTTGTATCGTGACAAGAACTTTTTGAATATTATGGGTTGAAATGCTTGAAATTTAGGAGGTCATTATGTTAGACAATGACAGATGCAAGGACTGTAAAGACTGCAACTGTGCAGACCAACCACGTAACAGAATACACAACCACAACCACCACGAAACTGGGTTCCGAGGTGAAACTTTACAAATTGGTGATGTGGGTTGCGAAAACCATGTGCCAACAATGGAATTTTCAGGCTTCGGCAAAGCTTATGTGCCATGTCAAAAGTTATGCCGCATTTACCAAGCCAGCACAGGCTTTGTCCGTGGCACAATTTTCCCAGAATTAGACTTACCATATGAAGGGAGGGGCAGAAATGACCATTAACCGTGACGAGTTGTTAAAACGCCTGTCCATCATGGATTTTATGCTTTTGGATTTGGGTCTCTACCTTAATAATAACCCAGATTGCAAACCAGGTTTGAAACTTCATAACCAAGTCAGCAAAGATGCCGCTGCCATTCGCCAGCAATACGAAGAAAATTTTGGTCCGCTACGTATGTGTGTAGAAAACCACGGCGATGACTGGCAATGGACAAAAAGTCCATGGCCATGGGAAGCTGACGCAAACTTCAAAATGGATTAGGGGAGGACACATCTATGTGGATTTATGAGAAGAAGTTACAATTTCCAGTTAAAATAACCAAGCCAAACCCCCGAGCCGCAAAAATCATCATCACCCAATATGGCGGGCTATATGGTATTAACTATAGTTTTTACAATCACACCCACAAAATAAGGGGACTATCAACTTTTCGAGGCATATGCCAAAAATTTGATAGTCCCCTTATTATTTGATTATCTTATAAATTTCAGACATTTTCTGGTAATTTCCAAATTATTGATAAAAATTCTGATAATTCCTTTATTTTTTCTTTACTTTCTTCTTTTGATGGCTCACCAATAACCACAACATTAATTTGGTTATTTTTAGTATTTTTAATGGCGGATGCTTTTTCTCTGTTCTCGCCCAATAAGACCACCTTCTCATTTTTTAATAAATGTATATTGGTTAGGACTTGTCCGATATACAAATAAAAAATTTGAGGATTTAGAGAAAATATGTTAAAATCTAGTAAATAAGAAATAAAATCGAAACGGATTTGCTTTATAGGTGGCGGGGGTAGTTTTATGTATGGAATTAAATTACACTTTACGCACACGCACCACGTCCTCAACTCTGCTTCGGTTTTTAATTTTGGAGGTTAAAAAATATGTATACGCTACACATCCCAGATACGATTGATAAATTGGAAGCCTTGCGCATTTTTTACAAAGAAATAGACGGCACAAAAGAAGCCTTCGCCATAGGCTTGGGCGGCAAGTTTATTGATGAGGATTTATGGCTTGATGTAAAAAGATTGCTGGATGAAATTTTGACGAAAATTGCGATTTAATGAATCTTCTTCTTTCGCATAGTGACAATCAGTAAAATAAACACGTCAACAAAAGCCATCGGAAATGCGTCCAATGGCTTTTGTAATTCGATTTTATTTAAGCCTTTCTTGATTCTTGATAACCGCATTTATTACAATGCCATATCTTAGTTTTATTTCCGATTAGACCGCCAGCCACGCCGACTAGAGGTCCAGCCAGGATAGTCCCAGCAACAGCTTTCCCCTTAGAAAAAGTCTGCCTACTATCACCAACAGGCTTCCAACCCGAAGCGTGACAGCTTGGGCAAAGGGTTTTTCCGATTTCTCTTTGGTGGGCAAGATTTCTTTGAACCTCTCTTTGATACTCCACCCTCCTGTCGGAATCCTCGAATTTGATGGAAATTTCAGCATCTGCTCTATTGATGCCATTAAGAGCCATAGCTTCATATATGCGAACCTCTCGTTGTCTGCGCATCTTCAAATTGGTTCGATTGCTGTTTATTGATATGACAGAAGCTCCATCATATCCAATATTAGTCAAAAGAACTCCGACGACAAGAAATACTGCGAGTAAGGGTATAGCATCAAAAGAGCCAGAGGTCATAGTCACAAAAAACCCAATAGTAGCTACAGCGCATAATATACCACCAATTATAAGCATAAGGTAATCTTTCGTTATGGCTTTTGCCCAAAGATTACCAAATATACGCCAATGCTCTAAAAAAATATCTACGTCAACAGGTATATTACAAATATCGCATTTTCTGCTTGTGACTCTTGTAGCTTGATCGCACTTGATACATCTGACAGAATTTTTCTTAGCTTCTGCTTTATGCATTATTTCTACGTTCAATGCTTCCTTGCACTCATTCAAAAATCTAGCGTATTCCGTGCTATTTGTGCCACTTAACTTTTGTTCTAATCTCTGAATGAATTCTCCCTTTTGCCTCTGGTTCATCTGATTGAATTGTGACCGTAATTTGAAGATTTGTGAATTCGCCATAATAGTCCTCCCTAATGTTCGTTACAAGCTATTGTTGCGCTTTATTTCTGCCAGCAAGTGCTGGTTTTCTGCTTCAAGTCTTTCAAGATCTTTGAATTGTGCTTCTACAATGCTCAAAGTTTCCTTGCGTTTTTCCAAATCAATTTTACCTTGTTCTATACGCTCCTTGAATTTTTCATCTTGCCCATATTGCTGCTCTATCAAGGAAAGTATTTTTTCGTCTTCTTCAACATTTAATCTCATCCTCTCAAACTCCATTTTTTCCATCATTATCCATTATCCTCTCTTGTAAAAAAATGTAGCTTCATTATAACATCTGTAGAAATATCAGTCAAGTAAAATTTTTGACATATAGGATAAAATTAATCCATTTAATCAGTAAAAAATCTTCCTATCTATCCATTAAAATTGAATAAATGATAGAGAGGGGAGCTTAGGGAAGATGTATGATGGGATGGAGCTAGATTATAAAAAGTTAGCAATGAGGATAAAAGAAGCCCGACACCGCAAAGGGATTACACAAGAAAAACTTGCCAATGAAACTGGATTATCAGCAAATTTCATAGGGCGGATAGAAAGCAACAATTCAAGAGTGAGCTTAGTCAGTCTTGTAAAAATTTGTATTTGTCTTGATACTTCGATGGATTATTTACTATCTGATACAATAAAGTTACCAGATAACAAAATTTTGAACATCACGGCGTTAAATGACACAGAAAAGCGCTTTATTGTGAACACCATAAAGGGCATCAAAGAAATCCAAGCCGAATTAATCGAACAACTTAAATAATATCGTCCACACTCCTAGATTCTTGAAATTTTGGATAAAAAATGATATAATTGAATTACACAAAAGAAAAACTTACATTTTCAGAAAAATCCTTAAATAACAAGGAAGTTGCTGAAAATGTAAGTTTTTTGATTTTCACAAAAGAAGGAGAAATCAAGGGTAATGAGTGAAGGAGTAAAGTTTTATGAAAGGCGAGAAATATTTAAGCGAGATTGGTTTAACGCCAGACCGCTTCAAAAAAGGGAAAGTGAATATTATTGAATGTCCAACAGGAGCAGGCAAAACACATTTTTCTTTTAACGAACTTCCCAGATTTACAGAAAGCAATTATTGTATTTTGTATATCACAGACACCAGAATGAATAGGGAGCAAATTTTAGCTGGAAATGATAATACAGTGGATTATGACAAATCTTGGCGGGAGCTTATCAACGAAACTCCGAAAGAAAAAATTGTCAAGCTACATAAAAATGCTTGGGGAAGCCACGCAGATATTAAAATTACAATTATGACTTATGCTAAAGTTGGGGCAGTTTTACATTACGGTCATCCTTTTGATTGGAGTAAGTTTGATTATGTGGTTTGCGATGAGCTTCAAAACCTTATAAAATGGCAGAATATAAGAGCAAAAAACGAGGATGGAAAGCCTTTGGCAGTAAATATTTTAGAGCTTACCCAAAAGAAGATTGAGCAGACTTTGTATAGTTCCGATACAATAATAATCGCCTTGACTGCCACGCCAGACAAGGTTAAAAAGGCTTTCGAGAATTGCTTTGATGTTCTTACGCCGCATGAATATGGGAGCTTATACCAATACGAAAACACAGAAACAATTTATTATAGGGATTGCGTTAAGGTTTTGGAAGATATTCCACAGGGCAAGCGAGGAATTATTTTCTTTTATCAGATTTCTCAATTAAAACGTGCGGAAAGTATTTTGTCACAAGCGGGACATAAAACCGCCAGTATTTGGAGTATTGAAAACAAAGACCACCCAATGTCAGAAAGACAGCTCGAAATTAGACGACACATAATCCACAACCAGAAAATTCCGCACGGCATTGATATTTTACTGATAAATTCTGCTTGCGAAACTGGCGTAAATATCAAAAATGATGATATAGATTTTGTTATGGTTCAGTCGATGGATGAGGATACCATAACCCAAGCTAGAGGAAGATTAAGAGGGGATTTAAGTCAATTATATCTTTATTCCAATTTGATTTACGACACACAAAGACCCGTCCCAGAAAAATATTTGAATAGACCCCTAACCGCAGAAGAAAAGAAGGCGTTATGCGAGGAAATAAGATATTTAAGTCCGAAAAACCAGCCTTATATGTGGGTTAAAGTTAAGCCTTACTTAGAAATTAATGGATACAAAATAACGGATAAAACCATAAAGAATGTCAGAGTATCAATAATCGAGAAACCACAATAACTTTCCTTTTATTCCCTAATTTATTACATTTTCAGTAAAATCCCTAAATAATAAAATTCCAATAAATGTTTTTTGATTTGAAATGCGAGAACCCGACACATAATTTGTAATATTGGACAAAGCCCCCTTCATAAAATGCCTTAAAAATAAAAATCAGTATAATTTAAGACTTAAAAATTCTTAAAAAACCTTAATTATGTTGATTTGAAAGGGTAGAATTATGTTGAATAATGAAAGGAAAAGAGTTAGACCGAGGTTTAGCACCACTCTAAATTATGTAGCCTTACGAGGTTTGGAAAACACGACCGTAGGGAGCTTTTTGGAATTGGTAGGCAAGGTTATTTTGATTGACGGCAAACCCTTTGAGGAAGCAACCTATAAATCAGCCGACGGCAAGGAGCAAAGCTTAAAGCTAACCACAGGGAGAAAAGCCGATTTTATAAGACTTATTGAACATTATGCCATTATTGAATTTATAGGCATAAAATGCCACATTGTCAAAGTGTTTGATGAAAGCGAGCAAGGGGAACTACGAAACATTTTATTACAAAAGCGAATAGATAAGATTAAGCACAATTAATTTCTATTTGTTTTTACAATCTCGAAAACTATATTCCATTTTACTTTGAAATGTGATATAATAGTTGCGTGATTGTAAAAACACTTCTTTTCAGTAGTGGAAAGGGAAGTGTTATGTATCAAAACGGAGCTTGTTATATTAGGGTAAGCACGGACGACCAAATGGAATATTCCCCAGACGCTCAATTGCGTTCGTTAAAACAATACGCAAAGTCAAATGGCATAATCCTAACAAATGAATACATTTATATGGATGAGGGCATTTCGGGCAAGAGGGCAGATAAACGCCCCGCATTTATGAATATGATAGCCACTGCCAAAACGAAACCTAAGCCATTTGATGTGATTTTGGTTCATAAATTCGACAGATTTGCTAGGTCGAGGGAAGATAGTGTTGTTTATAAGTCCTTGCTAAAGCGTGAAGCGGGGGTTAAGGTTGTTTCCATAACTGAAAGTATTGAAGATGATAAGTTTTCAGTTATTTTGGAAGCGATGTTGGAAGCGATGGCGGAATATTATTCTCTTAACTTGGCAGAGGAAGTCAAGAAGGGAATGACCGAAAAGGCTAATCGTGGAGAATTACAATCAACACCCCCATTTGGCTATAAAGCCGAGGGTGGACGACTTGTTGTCATTCCCGATGAAGCAAAACTGATTAAATTTATGTTTGAACAGTTTGCCAGCCAAAGTATGGGCTTTCGCACACTTGCCACCTACCTGAACGATTTAGGTATAAAATCCAGACGCAATAATCCATTTGAAATTAGGAGTATTGAATATATTCTTAATAATCCTGTTTATATCGGTAAATTGCGATGGACACCCACGGAAAAGGTAAGGCGGAATTACAACCATCCCGATACCATTATTAGAGATAGCATCCACGAACCAATTATTTCTTTCGATTTGTGGGAACAAGCCCAAGAAGCTTTAAGGATTAATAAGGAGCTTTACAAACCTTACGAAAAAACGAATACACCAATTAGAAGCTGGCTAAAAGGACTTGTAAGATGCGGAAATTGTGGAAAACTCTTAATTTCTACAGTCAACGGCTTTCAATGTAATGGGTATTCTAAAGGTATGTGTAAACCTAGCTCCAGTATTATATCCAAAAAACTTGAAGGGATTGTCTTGGAACAATTAAAGACAACTTTTAAGGATAAGTTGGAAATAAATATTGCTCCAAAGACAACCAATCCCGCCATAGCAAGCGAGTTTGACTTTCTAAATGAGAAGTTAAAGAAGCTGGAATCTAGAGAAAGTCGAATAAAGCTAGCTTTTCAAGATGGGATTGACACAGCAGAAGAATACAAGGAAAACAAACTGGAAATTACCGAGGAACGCCAAGCAACGATTGAACGGCTGGAGATTATCAAAGAAGAAGCCATAAAATCCAAAGGTGAAAAGGGTTTTTATAAGGAAGTTGAGGGCGTTCACGAACTTTTAACAGACCCCACCGTGGATATGGAAATAAAGCATAAGACCGCTAATTTCCTAATCAACAAAATCACTTTTACCAAGCAAGAAAGATTGTTGGAAATCGAATACAGGTAAGACATTTAACTACAACAGATATACAATTAGTATAATAAAAAATACTTATTATAAGTCTACTGGAAAATATAGGTAATACGTCTTAGAGGTCCTGATGGGGAGTTGGCGGCGGCAATCCGCTATCTTTCCCAACGTTTTACCATGGTGACAGACAAAGCTAAGGGAATTTTGAACGATATTGGTACAGAAGAACTAGCCCATCTAGAAATGGTTGGGGCAATGGTTACACAATTAACCCAAGGTGCGTCTGCTGCTGATATGCGGCGGCTGGACTTGACCCTTATTATGCCGACCATGGCACTGCCATTTATCCCCAATCTGCGGCGGGCATACCTTGGACAGCGGCGAATATCCAATCCAAGGGCGACCCCATAACTGACCTTTACGAGAACATGGCAGCAGAGCAGAAAGCACGTTCTACTTATGAATATCTACTAGACTTACTTGATGAGCCAGAGGTACGTGAGCCAATCAAATTCCTGCGGGAGCGTGAAGTTGTTCATTTTCAGCGTTTTGGTGAGGGTTTGCAAGAAGTTGAGGATTAGCTTGCTAGTCAGCGGTATTTTTATAAAATATAGCTATAAGACGCCTTCCAAAATGGGGGCGTTTTTTGTTAACAACTGTAATGAAGTGATATATAATAAATTTATCCTAACAAAGATGGTATGGTTGCAAACTGATGAAAAGTGGACGGAACATCTTTTGTTGGAACGAGGGGGTGCTTTTTTATGGGGTAATTTGCCTCATGCCACGAGAGCAAATCATGCGAGGGTTTTCACTATGTTGCAATTTTCCCAATAAGTTTTTCATCCCCCAGTTCAATTTGACACTGGTGGCTTTTTATACTTGACATAACCCCCTTGTTTGCGGTAACATATGACTAACAAGAAAAAACAAAAGTTAGGAGGAAAGTTATGTATAAGAAAAAATCTGGCGTGTTAAAGGGATTTGTGGTCGGTTTTGTTGCCGCCCTTACCTTGTCTGCGGTCGTTGTCACTGCAAACCCCAACCTCGCAGGCGCCATTTTTGGCGTAAACATTAGCTTCAACGGTCAAATTCAAGAATTTGACGATGACAGTCAGCCATTTATGGTGGGTGGCAGGACTTTTTTGCCCGTCCGTGAAATTGCCTATCTGGCAGGGTTGGATGTAGATTTTGACGAGGAGACCAATACCGTCTTACTTACAACCCATGGTTTCCAACCACCCCGCACCCCTGTCACCCGACCAACCGCTGGCGGTGGCACAATTGAGGATACACTTGCACTTTTCCCTCAGACATTTGTAAACGACAACCCACCCTTGCAACGGGGAGATGCGGGGAATATCTTACGTATAGGCGTGCCGTCTGATAGTCCGATGATGGGGTTGTTAGGGAGTAATGTTATAAGCACCACCACAATTGATGCCAACATGGCTTCGCTTGCAGGAACAGGTTGGTCGATATTTTCCACCAACGAAGGGCGTGCTTGGGGCAACACAGGCATTGCCAGATACAGCGTAAACCCCGAGGGGATGTACATGGACATTACCCTTGTTTACGACAATGTTTTATGGCATGACGGTGTACAGCTAACACTTGACGACCTTGTGTTTGCCTTTGAAGTTATTGCTCATCCAGACTATAGCTGGGCTGGTGGTATCCGATGGAACGCTCCAAACCAGTCCATACGTGGGATATGGGAGTACCATTGGGGCGAAGCTGACTATATATCTGGTCTTGTTTTATCTGACGACCAAATGAACCTAAGAATTTATTTTGATAATTTACCACCAAGCCATACCCATTTTGGCGTCTGGTCTGTACCAATGCCACGTCATCACTTTGGAGGCGTGGCTGTCGAGGATATGCCCAACTCCCCTCAAATGTGGGCAAACCCAATTGGCTGGGGACCGTTCTATATTTACAACATAATCCCTGGTGAAGCTGTACATATGAGAGCTTTTGATGACTTCTTTGCTGGCGCACCTTTACTGGACGGCGTTACCAAGGAAATTGTAAGCTTCTCCATCATTCCATACGCAATGGCAACAGGTCATTTTGACTTAATATTCGGTGGTTTTCCAGTAAGCCTATTCCCTTATTACGATTTATCGAATGTCACTTTCCTTAGCCAACTTATAGGCAATTACACTTTCTTCGGCTTTAGACTGGGGTATTGGGACGCAGAAAACAACACCAATGTTACGCATCCAGCAAATGACCCGCATCGTCCAATTTCTGATGTCCGTTTACGCTGGGCAATGGCATATGCTATCAACCAAGAGTTTATCAACGAATTTGTATTTGGTGATTTTCGTTTCGTTGCAACATCAATTATAAGCCCATTACATCCAACATATCAAAATACTGACCTGGCAGGTTTTCCGTTAAACCCAGACAGGGCAAACCAACTTCTTGACGAAGCGGGATTTGAATGGGGTGCTGATGGATACAGACTTAATCAGGCTGGTGAGCCATTTACGTTAATCTTAGCCTTCAATGAAGCTGGGGCGAATGATATAGTTGCCCAATTGGCAATTATGGATTGGTCTGATGTGGGTATTCGTGTGGAATTACTTGACGGGCGTATGCAGGAATTTATATCTATGACTGATATGCTTACTTGGGACACAGATATGGGTGAGGTTGACATTTATTTCGGTGCATGGGTGCCTGGTTTTAACCCTAATCCAGAAAGTAGGTGGGGGAATACCCAACACAACCGTACCCGCTTCCAAACCCCTGCCATTAGCCAAATTTTTTATAATCTTTCATCCCCGCAAGCTTGGGATGAAGAATTCAGAATTGAACAATACCATGAACTGCAACGTCTTTTCGACCATTACTCGCCCATAATCTTAAACAACTGGCGTATTGACATTGTGCCAGTAAACAATCGTGTAATTGGATACACCACCCTAATTGGTGACGGAATTACTGATTATGGCGGTGCAATAGCATGGCATAGAGTTGGCGTGTCTGCCCCTGCCCCCTATGCCGAATGGGGAGGACACGGGACAATCCCCAACTGGAATATGGGACAAAGCCAAGTACAAAGCTCGCTGGTTGGAACTTGGAGGTGGGAAGATAACCCATACTTTTATATGATTTTTAACACTTTCGGAACTGGTACACGCAACTGGGAAGGCAGCAACAGGATAGAGCATTTTGACTGGTGGACAGGCGGCTTCGGCGACCTTTTCAAAGATATGCGTGATGCGAACGGTCACATTTTGAGTGGTGACGACTGGACATATACCCTTGTAGGTGACGTTTTAACCATTACCAGCAGAAATATACCAAACCTGACATTTAGATATATCAGGTACGAAGGAGACCCATCAACAACCAACTCCAACCGTGAATTAACAGGACAATGGAGGTGGCAGGAAGATGATTATTTCTTCATGGTTTTCAGCGAACACGGAACAGGGCAACGCAACTGGGACGGTATAGAACATTTTAGTTGGTTTACCAGCGGAAACCTTTTAATGAAAGATATGTGGCATACATTCGATTTCAGCGACTGGTTTTTCACGATTAATGGTGACGTTTTAACGATTGAAAGTGTTGACGACCCCAGCCTAGTTTTCGTTTATATCTGGTATGGCGAAGTCCTTGATAGTTCAGGCAACGACATAAGTTGGGAGAGTATATTTAACCAACCCATGCAAGTTGTGACAGACCAGCTAATAGGTGACTGGAAATGGCAAAACGACAATGGCTTTTTCCTCACATTTAACGAGGATGGCACGGGGCAACGTAACTGGTCTGGTGACACAGACAACTTCCGTTGGTCTGCTAGCCTGTTCTTCATCACCAAAGAAATACTGGACGATGAAGGTAATGTAATTTCAACAGAGGATTGGTGGTGGAATGTTTTTGGTGACACCCTATCCATAACCCACCGCAATATCACATTTATCTACATCAGACAAGAAGTTATTTGATATGAAATACCGCCCTCGAAACATTTTGTCGTGGGCGGTATTTTTGTCAAGTTCATTTTGTTGGTAAAAACATCAAGCAAAGTACGATTGACTGTTTGTATACTTTTTGATATAATAAGCAGGTGTTATTTTGGCGAGAAATAAAATCCAAAGGAGGATGATGTAAGTGAATAGAATTAGACCTCCCTGCTAATCCTCTAGCAGGAAGAAAATTCGAGGTCCTCCAAATAAATCTTTGTTGTCTATTTTATCAAAATATAATTTGGAGGAAAGAAAATGAAAACATTTAACGAAAAGGCACTATATATCTATAAATTTATAGGTCAATGCTTACCCATTTACGCTTTTTACCCGATTTTGTTCCTTGAAAGGGGCATAACGGTTAGTGGTGTTGCTGTACTTATTGCACTTTGGAGTGTATTTACCATAGCGTTTGAAATTCCAGCGGGCATTTTGGCTGACAGGTGGAATAGGCGAAATATGCTTGCCATAGCGGCGGTGTTACAAGGCATAGGTTTTGTGATATGGTTTTTCTCACACACATTCTTCATGTTTGCTCTTGGGTTCTTTTTCTGGGCTATCGCAGGGGCGTTTACATCTGGAACAGAGGAAGGTCTGATATACGACAACCTTAAAAGTGACGGGCGTGAAGATGACTTTACCAAGGTATATGGTAAGTCTCAATTTTTCGCAGTTATAGGTGTTCTTGTCGGCATCGGTTCGGCTGGTGCAATCGCCATCTTCGTCAGTGTAGAAGCCATTGCCATAATATCCGCTGTGATATGTTTTGTCAACGTACTATTTGCCCTAAGAATTAGAGAGATGAACCTTTATTCAAAAGGGAAGGACGAAAAATCTGCAGGGGTTTTTGAAACACTCAAAAAGGCTACCTCTTTTATTAAAGGAAGTGGTCTTGCACTTGCCTGCATTTTGTTCTTGGTGCTTTTTGGCATAGGGGCATATATGGACGAATTTGATGCACTCATTGCCAACGAATGGGATATTAGTGCATTGTGGGTCAGTGGTATTTTGGTGGTAAGGTTTGCTTTTACCGCCTTGGGTGACATTCTTGCACCTATGGTAGAAAAGAAGATAAAATCTGTTCGCCAGATACTTCTT
>Ga0136643_10008187_pt1 | contig 15249 bp, 11 predicted proteins | sample TergutLab28metaG_FD_96883 | JGI IMG/M metagenome (GOLD analysis project Ga0136643, IMG submission 96883) | Labiotermes labralis P1 segment gut microbial communities from Petit-Saut dam, French Guiana - Lab288 P1 (version 3) (version 3) | ecosystem: Host-associated > Arthropoda: Insects >... | reverse complement strand
TGCCCCCCAAAACCCGGAGTTGGGGGCTCCCCCCCCCGGATACCCCTTTTCCGGCCCCTGTCCCCCGCTGAAATTTTTTGGCTCCCCCCCCCCCCCGAACGAAATTCCTGGGTGCATCACTGCCGGGAAGAGACAGACAATGCCTCACGTAGTAGGATCCCAACATCGGCGACGAATGAACGTCACATGGAACAAGTGAAATTTGTCCTTGATCGCACTTGCAGTATTTCATGAACGATAGTTGCTATGGAAGTTTGAATCTTTCCAGCACATGTTTACAGCAGCTTTGGGAAACGAAAAATTCGTGCAGAGCGGAGCCCAGAGACCAAAGACCAACGAGAAAGAGCCGCGCGTGTTCTGCAGCTTTGGAGAAACAAAGGCAATGCATTCTTCGATCGCATTTTAAGGGTTGACGAATCGCGGATACATTCATTTGACCCGTAGCTCAGAAAAGGGAAAGCTGAATGGCATGTCCGAACGTCACCGAGGAAGAAAACTACACGGCGCAGTGAGGATGATCTGTAAGTCATGCACGTCACGTTCTTCAGCCGGAATGGACTTGTGCTTGACCATCCTGTGCCAAATGGTACGACGGTCAGTGGCCAGTATTATACCGTGCACCCTTGCAGAATAAGGTGAGGCGGGCTCTTCGCCGTTAACCTGAAGTGCTTGAGAATGGTGTCATTTTGCTCCGGGACAATTCAACACCTTATCGCCATCGTGATGTGCAAAGTCTGGTGGAACGTTGGGGTTGGGAGGTGTTGGGACATCGTCCCAACTCCCCAGATCTCGCCCCATATAGTGACTTCGAAACAGCATCTTCGGGTTAAACGATTTGAATCGGAAGACGATATCAACACTGCTGTCACTGCCCATTTATATCGTCTGAGCAGGGATTAATACAAACCTGCAATTGGTCGTTACCACAGGGATGAGAAAAGTGTGTGTGTGGAAATTGCTGGTGATTACATTTAATGGAAGACATATCCTATGTGTAAACATTCTGGAGTTTTAGTAGTGTTGTTATCTTGTATTTTGTTGTTACAATAAAATCATACAAAACCTTTGAAATTATCTACGTAATTACATAAATTTAATGCAAATGAAAGACATTAATGAACTTCCAGCAGTAATGTTCGAATGAGTATATATTATGGCCTACAGGCATGCTTCATATAGACATGCTATTTCAAGTAACGTAGACACTTGTGTAAATAACACTTAATTGTTGTGTTTTTTGATGCTGAACTCTGTTTTAGTGTAGAAACATGTAGAGACGGCGGATACATTGTGAATCGAATGACGGGTGGAAAAAGAATCAGGTTTTACGTCACAAAATAAACTTAAGTAATTCGTAGCCGAAAGTAGTGACACAGACTGCATTTAGTTCTTTAACGACGCGTCATTCAGCATTTTCAAGATTTAAAGTGACGCCTTCCGCTTCGTCACTGCTAAATTTGGAAGACATTTGCCTATATTTAGACAAGTACGCTCAGGCGGACTGCGGACAAGTGGATCTCTTCGACATGAATGTGCCAGTTTCTATACTTGCAACCAGCAACGTTCAACCTGACATGCGCAGCCCATTGCCGTGAACTCTGCCTTTGGTTAAGTAGTTAATAAATCTCCTTAAACAAGATGGAAGGTATGCACTTATCTTGGAGTACTTAGTCTGTCCACACAATCGACCATCGGTGCAGGACATAGTGCCCGTGATTTCATTCTTCTCGATTTGCTATCTGTTACAGGACCTGATTACCACATAAATGTTATTCCAAATATTCTAATATCATATGAACGTCTCTAGAAACTGAACACGGGGTATCTGTGATAATCTTATCTGTGCTGTACTTTGGCGTGTCATTGTTATGTGTATACATTGTTGAACAGTCTGTAGTCACTATGTACCTATATTTTAATTAGCCGATTAAACAGTGGTTTGTGTACGTATGAACAGCTCATCTAACAATCTGGTAGAACCCGAGGACTGAGCACCAGGAATACCAGAGCCTGCCATTGGACACGATTGGAACAAAATTGCACCCATCTGCCATCCTGTCAACATTACATTACCTTCCCACCCTCTTCTTCCAAGTCTACTCACAAAAAAATGTATCAGTTATTTTTTCCTCACTCCAGCCCACCATAGGCTTCTAGATTTCCGTACAGTAACAGTACCATTTAGGTGGAGCCTCGTTATGCACATTCGTAAGTTGGCACAAACTGCTGGGCCTCTTTTCCTGAGCATTTTGTTACCGGACTCTGTATTTTTTGTATTCTGTGCCAAGATCTCATTTCAAACCCATTGTGTGCTCATGAATCATGTACGCCGATTTTTTGCGTGTCTCGGAAGTGGGTGTAATTTTTTCGAAAACTAATAATAATAATAATTTACGAGTTTTCAGCCAATTTTACTTTGAACCATACTTCTCTTTTTTACTATTTCCGCCAGTTAGTTAAGCCGGGAAACATCTTGGTTACCGCATAGCGATATAGTGTAGTTCCATTGTATTATTAATTTTCGTGTAATGTTAATGTGAATAGCAATCCATTCCGATAAACACAGCGGCTGACGAGACCAATACGTCATGGGAAATTGAGAACTAGGGGAACACCAAAAGCTACAACCGCTCGTCAGAGCGTACCTTGACTGTCTTCACTAAAGTGAACAAATATCTACTAACACCTATAAAAATAGGAGGCAAATTATTAAAAAGTGAGACACAAAAAGGCCAGTCGCAGTGGTAAACTATGAAACTGGTTTCCGGTGTTTTTTTTTACTGCGGTGATCCAGCATTTGTGGGGCTACTGTTGCGGATTATTACAGCCTTACGGTGAAGATAAATTTCACACTATAACTGGCTATGAAGGCACAGAGGGGGAGTAGAGGTACGGCTTCGCTATTTCTTTAACCTTGACGCTAGATGGGATGGGTGGCCAACGCTCTACCTCCGGAAAAGATCCCGGGTAGCCTTTGTCCAGGATGCTGGAATGAACATTGAGGCCGGTCTGGACTAGTATTGGGGGAACAAAATTTAAATATCCCTCGAAATCTAGATTCTTCCTGCGGTTGCAGACTTTCTCTGTAGGCCTCCAATATGCAAATAATTGGTAGTTGCGAGGCATATTAATATGTTCACAGGGCTGACCGAGTTTTTCGCTGTCATTTTTACCATTCCTACTCTGGATGTGCGCTTTGTTCGTCACCAGACTTAAAAAGAACAGAAAGCGGTAGGCACTATGAATCCAGCAGCGAGAGGACCGTCTTCATCGTCTCATTGCTTTTTTGTCTTTAGCCAAAGGTCATGGCACTGTGTACATTGGCGATGGTTTCAGCACACTCATTCGATCGGGATGCGTTACTCTGTGTGACAGATTTAGATGGGAGGTTCACTGTTCCTCCTTGCCGACGAGCTAGTTTGAACTCTTGCCCGCTGAGTCTTTTCACAGTGTTACGAAGGCAGGGCCAGGGATGGTGTTACTAAATGACTGTAAGCAGGTTAGGGTGTAAGAGGTTTTAGGCGCGTTCGCAAAGTTGCGAGAAGCGACTATTAGCTTCGTCGTGTCTGTCTTTCCACCAGCCCTCATGAAACAAATCGGCTCCCAATGGATGGACCTTCGTGAAAATTGATATTTGAGTATTTTTCGAAAATCTGCCCAGAAAATTAAAGTTTCATTGAAATCAGACAAGAATAATGGCTACTTTACATGAAGACCTATGTACATTCGTGATAGTATGTCGCAGAATTCTTAGAATGAGAAATTATTTTGGGCAAAAGTTATAGTGGGAACAGTAAACGCATGTTTTGTTAAATAACTTTTTCGAAAATCGTGCCGTTTGTGATATAATGTAGAGAAATATGGTAGAGCGGGACAGGCCGCAGATTACAATATAATATGGCGCATGCGCTTTGCATGCTGAATAGCAAAGGTTACCAATAAACACTCAGAATATGTTATATTTATTGCTTTTCTACAGGAAAAATGATTATGCCATCGCGCCTCAGTGATACGTTATGCGTACATTGCCTGCCCGGTTGCACTCCCAACAGCCTTGTTGATAGTGTTGTCATTACCTAAGTTCGCACAGCTGTCCAATATTTTACTGCTGCATGATTTGGAACTTTGTACAACGTCTTATTCTCCTCTGCAGACCGAAACGGCACGTGTTACGACGCTTATGACAAAATAATGTCAGATATCGTTAAGTTCTTGCGGTGCATGGACTGGAGAAAAATATTTGGCTAAATTTATCTTGATTTAAAATCCTGATTGCCGCACGTAGCCATCTTGTAACGATCACGTGGATAAAAACAAAACTTATTTACCTCGTTATTTTATCCGCTGACCATATATTTAAAATCCTCAAGAAGGGTATGGAATTGTTACCGGTCACGTTTATTCCATCAGCATACAGTGAGTGGCTCCTGGTGTTTTTTGACGGGCGTTCCTTCGTGGTCATGTCATGTATATCTGCAGGCCCGCTAGTAAAGCCGTCTTATAAACTAAACAAGTTCTTACTTCAAACAGGTTTTCATTTATCACAGGCACGACAAATTAGAATTCCTCCTTACGGTAGTTTAGTTTCTGTTTTGTCACGTTACGTTGTGATGTGATGCGAATTACGTGACATAAGTCTCGGCGTTGGATGACGCCGTGTGGGTGGACAGTTATGTAAAACTCTTAAGTTTTAAGATTAACATTAATATTGATATCGAATCACTACAAAACAGTTTTATGCTGACTTAATGTGATTCGTCCGTTTTGTCTTACCGATTTGTTGCTACTGAAACGTGGTGTAGGGTCCTGAATACTCCAGTCGTGTGGGATATTAACGCTGTGTTGTTGAGCGAGTGGTATTTTTCTGTTCGTATTTTGGCACTGGAAGAATGTCTTGCTCACTTCCCACTTCACGGCCCATTGTCCTTTTTCTCTAGGTCCTGTCTTCATGAACCGCACATAGACACTGCCGGCTTCGTAGTCCACCAGCAACTGATGGTTAGGAAGTGGGGGTGGGTTGGGGTGAGTTTATTGGTATGGCCTTCATTCTTAAGACTCGTTTGACTTGAGGTCCCAGTGTTTGTATCCAACTTGATGCTTTGATTTATGTGTGCGTTTATTTCTGTGAAGGTAGAGGGCTTGTGATTGGGCAGATCCTGTGCTTCGAGGAGTTCTGCACGTTGTCTTATAATCGTCCTAGATATAGAACTTCGTCTAGAATTGTGACATATCAGAGATGATGATATGAAATTTTCAGTTGAATGATGTACGTGACGATTTCTTGAGCGAGTGGCCTTCCCGTTAATCACGTCGTTCACTGCGCTTGACAGTCGATATAGCGCTGCTAAGGAACAAAATGAATGTGAGAAAAGCGGAATTTCGTCGTTGATGTGACAACTGTAATGTGTCCCAGGATATGCCCTTGAAATGTGTTTCTTCCCGTTGCCCGTCCGTGCAAGATTAGGATCGGACAAGAAATACGAAACTTTTCAGAGTGGGTCTGCAGTCTGTATTTAAGTGAGACTGAAGACGAGATGTGTAATGTAAGGTATTCATGTTTCCTTGTGATATGTAAACAAATACTTCCACCGCCACGCGTTCTGTGAAATCAACAGTACCGTAATCGACAAATTTTCGTCGTCGTCAAAAAAAGTGCATAAACTTTACTGTCGGAATGCAGGAAACGCCTCTCGTATTATTTAAAGGCGCAACGCAAATAATAGCAAAGTGTGCGAGCACTAGAACTATGATATTGGCGTTACAAAGTAGCAGCTCGTGAAGCTCTCACTGTATCAACCTAGTTTTCTCTGCACTTTGAGTTTACAGCACTGAGATGCCTGTACTTTCTTGTTAGGTGCCATACGTAGGATTCTTTAATCCACTCTCGTAAAAACGTATGTATAATATCGTCCCATAAATAGATCCACTTAGTATTTTTGTATTTGCATCGTCACCAGCTTGGGAATTCTGACCTCACAGTATGCTGTAAACTACTTGAAAAAATAAACCCACGACTGCAGAGTTTGCCTCGTGCTCTTGGACGGAAACTAGGCGACATGTTAAAAACATCATAAAACAGTGTCATATGAGCAGATGCGTGGGCGCCGTCCACAATTTCCGCTTCTTTCGAAAGTAATATGACCTCCGCCGATCGTAGTGCATTAGTCGTAAACCCGACAAGTGCACAGAATAGCACAGGGCGCTGGCGTGTTCTGTTTTGTGACGTGCTTGGAACGTATCTGCAGTTTGGCAGACATTGGTATTCCATGTTGTTGACCCTTTTCACTAATTATGGCCCTCACAAACACCACCAACTGCACTGACGAGCAGAGGGCGATGCTATGCGTCATTGTTTTATGGCATTCTATGCATTTTATAGCTTTTACAGTTTGTAATTCAGACATCCATCAACTGCACTGGCCAGATGAAGGCATTCCTACCACAGAACAGCATTTGCAAGCAAGTAAACACGAGTGTTTCTCGTGTTAATACATCGTATTCCACATTTGTGCAGACAATAGTAGGGCGAACGGGGATGTTGCGTCAATCATCTGATCGTCTATGAATTTGGTTTTCGTCGCATTTGAGAGTCTTTAAAATAATAAAATAATTTTGTTGTATGCTTTCTTCTGGGTAATTCCCCGGCGTCTGAATTTTATATGCCAATGTTTCGGAACAGTCTGTCTGTTCCATCTTCATAGGCGGGTAGGTATGAAGATTCTTCATACCTACCCGCCATACGAAGATGGAACAGACAGTGTGTTTCGAAACGTTGGCATATAAAATTCAGACGCCGGGGAATTACCCAGAAGAAAGCATACAACATTCGGAATACCGTGAAAGTTTGAAATCAGGAATAAAATCAGTTAATTGCGTCAGATTCCAAAGTCTGTAACTTGCCTCATATTTCACTGTTGCGTGGCACGGTTTGTTGTACAGATCTGCTCTCTTCTGGGATATTACGCAGCGTATAGGGGCAAACCCTGACCGATGTTTCGTGACAACCAGTCGGTTTCATCTTCGCGAATCAAGAAATCCAGAAAGAAATCCCATCTTGGAAAGGATTTCTTCTTGGATTTCTTTACCCTTGAAGATGGGACCAATAGGTTGTTCTAGAACGTCGGTAAGGATCACCCTACGCTGCGTAGTATCCCAGAACAGCGAAGATTTTCTCTACATCCCGTCGGAAGCCAGAAATGACGCGATTTGTTGTAGATGTTTATCTCTGCCGACAACAACAGACGGATTCATGTGTAGGGCAACCGTGCGTATGGCGCCACCGACAGTCATGACAGGCCAATATCTAATAGTGTTTGGTGCCTTTATTGTGATGGAACGATATTTCTCCATGTTTGCTATCAGATATCGTTAGGTCGTTCACGATTTCAAGCAGCGGTACAGCTGTTGCAGAAAAACATATGGCCAAATTTACCGCGATTCAAAATTCTTTCTCCCCTCACGTAGCCATCATGTAATGATCACGTGCGTAAAAACTAAACTTTATTTAACTCTTTATTGTACCTACTGACGTATATTTAAGGCCCTCACTAGATTGACAGAGTTGTTACCAGTCGTGTATATTCTGTCAGTTGGCTTCTGTTTATATTGATGTGTTCTAGTGTGGCAGCGTCCTTGTATGTATGTAGCCCAAATACATAGTTAAGCTGGTTTGTGTACTATCCCAAGGGAACTGAACACGAACGTTATTTTTTCCCCAGTAAATTAAATGGTTTGTGCATGTCATATAATGGAAAAAGAAATTACACTAATTTTAAAATTATATTTCTTACACAAACCGTCAGTGCTCCGACATGTTTCGATCTGTCTTGACCGTCTTCAGGGAGTTATCTAACGTGAATAAAGCATATATAAAACATGGTTGGGTACATGAAATACATTAAAACTTGTGCATACAATATCTGCAGGTATTATAAAATTCCTGTACCTTAAACAAAATGTTCTTTATTGGTCTGAAGATGACTGTTTACGGTCGAAACATATAGCCACAGTGTAACCTATTGCATACATTATATTACTATATTGATGTTGTTGTGTACTGACGGTATATAATATATTGTACAATAGTTATTGCACAACGGGATGGCTTCTGTCAAATTTTGTTTAAAAAATGTAAAATTCGTTGTAGGAGTGTGTAACTGCAGTACTACAACGACTATTGTAATAATATATTTTTATATATTTATAATTGTTTATTAATGTACAGACATGAATAACTTTACATATATTATCGGGGAAGGTCGAGGCCGAAATTCCGACTAAAATCATAGATAATCGCGTACTCTCAACTGCTTCATAGCAACAGACTTCTTCGCCAAACATTGCCACCTTGCAGACTTGTAGATAACTATAATACTGACTTGCTGTTTGGAGACAGAATAACGTACTTTGTGTGCTGTATAAAGCAGCGCGTTAACTGCAGTTTTATTTGATTCTCAGCACCCAGGTACATAGCATATGCAACGGGTACCCGGGAGTGAAGTGACCGCGGTGTGAGGGTGATCATACACATCCGTCTGGTGCCCAGATTAAGCATGCGGAAAGCTGTACCTCCATTCTCCAATACGCCTGTTTAGTGCAGGATGAAGGGGAGATTCTGTTCTTCTGGGGTGTTATGCAATGTAGCCGGTACTTTGACATATTACGAAATTTCGAGGAACGTAACATCTTCATCTGCAAGGGTTGGGGTTGACATGCTGGACATACCAGTTCTTGAATACGGAGGTGTACGTTCTTTCGAAACGTCGGGATGTGTTAATTACTCGCTACGTGACGTAACATCCTAGAAGACCAGACTCAACGTCATGGATGGGGAAACCTCAATCTCGCGAAGTACAGAGGTCGTCTTGTCATTTATTCCGTGTTCAGTTGTACACGTCGGACCCATCTACTGTAAGTAGTTCAGTAGTTGCCACAAATTTTCGCAAGCGACCCCTGCACTGAGTGAGATGTTTTATTTGTTCGACGCGCATAAAATTAACGCATTACGGAGTTCTTTCGCTTGTTTGTTCTCAGGTACCACGCACGCGATTACGACAAAATTTGGAATGGAATGTGTGCGTTAAAACATGTTTTGCAAATCTAATTTTCGTTTGAGTTACCTCAGTATACTCCGAAGTTTACGTGAAGCTGAAAATACGCCTTGCCAGACGGCTTATTGTATTGATACGAGCTCCGAGCTGAACTTGGAGGGCCTGCCTCGCTACTCCGTGCATGCATACGTACAGCTGTTATTATTTTAACGCAGACTGTCTACGTTAAATTTGTCAGATATAACACCAAAGTTCGGCACCGTCGCCATGCTGTCCATGTTTTATACAATATGTGTATGTAACCGGGGGGAGGGGGGGTACCAACTTCATGCCCAGCAGAGTATCCAACAATGTAATTCTGCTCCACACGTATCCTGAACATGCGGAATATAGAAAGACCCATTCTTATGTTGTCTACGAAATATTTTGAACATATATTCCCATATGGGATTTGTGGTGGACATGGTGGCACCGGGACAGGTTATTCGAGCACTTACGTTTCCTTTGTCATTAGCATTCCACCAATTCCCGAATTCCATATTTGATTCAATATGGCAACGACGCTAGTAAGCGTAACAGTTGAAAGCATCGTAAAATAAAATATCTCTTCTCAAGCTTTATGTTCCGAGAATTAAACAAGCATGTAAACAACAATAGGCAGGCACATGCATTATGCTTTCAGACTAGCCGTAGTACATCCAGGTTGAATTTTAAAACCCCTGAATTCTGTCAACACGGTGCATTTACATTTTTCATATTGGACCTGCAATAAACAGCATTTCCTCAGACTACATTGCCATTTTTCTAACTTAAGTACACCGTGTTTTCTGTGAGGTACGAGCTGAATCTTGTTGTATCATTTACTTTTATTATAACTCTCGTTGGGTTAATTATGCAAAGGGCAACGGCGCATTTCGTATAAACAGTAAGGATACTCCGGAAGCGACCGCATACATACTGTACTTGAACCAAAGTGACTCAACATCTCACCGCCAATTACCAATAAATATCCCATTAGCTGCTAGTTCTCACACATGATCTTTTATTTCTGGGACTTGGGCCCTCAGTGCAATCACAGCGTTCCAAAGGTATTTGCCGTCGCTTCTGGCTAACACGATCCGTTGGTATCGTCTAAATTTAAATAAACACAGCGCTCACCAGCTCGTTTACGGCCATTCGTGCTGATGGGCGTATGCAAGGAGAGGCCGTTGATACCGAAAACACTTTTGTTACTGAACGTTTCTGATATTACTTGCGCGTCATGGCAGTAGCGTGAGTGTTCTTCTTCCATTTAACGACGTTCTTCCAGTCGCATGGGTTAGGCATGGACCCGATATTTGTTTCGCAACATGCGAGTTCAAAGGTCTGCGGCCTTAGCTAACGTGTTGCAGACACAGCATTTGCAGTAAAGAATGTTTAGACAGTTACTGTTCGTATTTTTTCATCCCAAACAACATTGCAGCGGCTAAACGCAGAGTAAACAGCGGTGACTTATTCATTAATTAATAAAGGCTGGGACGAATTAACAACAAAAAAGGATATTACCGCAGAACGTAACGCTGCAGACATGAACAAGATGAAGTTCGCTGCAGGCACGCTCACTGTGTTGTTTGTTATCTTTATATGGTACATCTGTGAATAATTTCAAGAAAGGCACTGGAAATGCGATCATTTTAAATGCGCCTTTCCCGGCTTGACACAAGACACAAATATGTCTTATAATATATCGTATTAACAGAATTACAGTCGATTGCGATTTTGTTTTGTGTGTTGGTTGGGAGATATTTCGTTAATATCTTAGCAGTGGATTTCTGGTATGCATTATGTTCGTAGGTCGTTGTATATACTGACGGTTAGTTCTGGCTGTTTTTAACCAAAACTGCCGTGTGCTGACAAATATTAGTAAAAATTCCCATCATGGAATTTTACGATTATTCTTTCTGTGGTAGTCGAGTTGTTCCATATGGATAGGTAGACGGAAGTACGGATAGGCTTGAGGAAATTGATAGTCGCTTATGCAATTTCCTGGCGAACGCACCTGTAAAGTTACATAGACCTACAGGGGCTGTGGTAGTCCTTTTTAGCTTGTAGTTATTAGTCTGTTTCATTCTGACAGTATACGGCAATAAGGTTTTTAAAGTTTAAGGTTTCTTGATTTTTGTCGATGTACTCCCTTTATATTTGCGCCCGGAGCTACCCCCACCCCCGCCCGCGCCATCTCCCGAATTTTGATAGTGACACAGAATTTGCAGTGAGTTGGTGGGGTGACTGTAGAGGAATTTATTCAAGGCTTACCTGAAGTCTCCTTCCTTAACTTCGCTAGTTACTTAACGTGGTTATACAAAAGTTGCATTTACTCTTTCCTATGCAGCAAACGAGAAATCGTTCTTTTTCAGTACATTTTACGTAATTTCGTGTTGTATTTAAAGATGAAAGGTAAAGTTATCCCTTTCCACGCCGTGAAGTAGTATAGGGAGAATATAGGTATTGCTCCATTCATTCTTCAGCACGACACTAGATGGCGGTAAATGGTTGACTAAAAGTCCCGGAAGGAACCTGGATAGGAGGCTGGGTGGTCTGGACTCTAGGAGAAGAGAAAAGTCACTTCCATGTACCGGAATTCGAAGCTTGGACCGTCAAACCCGTAGCCTAGGGGGTGTACCAACCACGCTGCCAAGTCGTGGTATTAAGTGCTTCTGACTTGCACTGGTGCCTTCTTTTGGCGCACTTCAAATTGGCCATTTGGAAAGTTCCGCGCACTGCATACACATACGCACACATATTGCCATGCAAACGAAATACCGTTTTACTGCCCAAAATCTCAACTTTTGAAAGAGTTCAAATTGACGCTTGTTCTAGTATTATAAACAGAAGATGCCGAATGTATACTGTGGTTCTAACTCCTATTGTTTACAGTTTCGTAAGGTGGTACTTAATTGAAGTTTAGTACACTCATCTACAAAAGCCAACGATTATAGACACAAATAACAAAACTAAATCTGAGCTGTATAAAAGTTGTAAGTTTTTTTTTTGTGAAGAAAATATTCGCCTTGGGCTAGTGGAAAGCCAGAGGTAACAGAATAATTTGTTGTTGTGTATGGAAATAACTGGGGCCCGTATTTTTTCCCTTGGGCCCAATCATTAGTCTTTCCAGCTAGTTGACCAGCTCCCTCCTGTGGAATGTGGTTTTACCTTTTGCCTTCTTCAAGCCAGTCCATTTAGCCCGCAGCTTTCTAGACAGACCCGGCCTACACAATCAAACGGTGGGTATATCTGGCCTAACGGCTGTACAGTTGTGCGAGGCGCTGAGCAATGTAGGAACCTTTACTTTACGAGTATCTGTACTGATATGAACCGCGCAACCTCTGCAACTCTTCTTCTGTACTGATTGGCGAGTGAAGGCTTATATCGTGCACTTCCACACCTTTACTGCTCACTGGACGCGGGCAGCCAGAATGTTAATCTTGGCAGTTTAAAAGAGTGTCCCGCCGTTTACGACGGTCATTTCGAAATGATGGGTGGGGGGGGGGAGGGTTAGAGGCGCTCTTCATGACCGAGCAGAGGTACTTTGCGGCTGAGGGTGATATTTTTCGAACACGCGCTTTAAGCACAATTCAGTGTAAAATACAGGAAATCTATGGTAGAACGTTTGTTTGTTGTATTCTGCGTTTCTATCTGTCGTAACTCCGTGAACGAAGTCGGACACTTTGGTAAGAACTTTGATCACAAAGACCTAGGAAATCGTCTCCTACGGTTATGCCCGGAGCTCATGGGTCGTCCTCTAATTATGGGGAAGATTAGAGATTATATGCGGAATTATTTTTACAGCGCAAAACGATGGAAGTGATTAAGCAAGGAAAAGTATTCCGTTCTCTTCCAGGAAATACGTACGTTGGTTAAGAACCACTGTGCTGATGACACAGCCCTCAACACTGGCGGGTCAGTAACAGGCGCTCTGCGGGATGTTTGTGAACAATCGTGCAACGAACGAACGGCCCCCGACACCGGGTTCGGGCTCCGGTACATATCCGGCCACCCAGCAGGGGCAGACTGGAAAAAAATTCTTGACATTAAATCGGAAGGACTGACTCTCAGTTGCAGTGTGACGTGGGCTTCTTCTGAAAGGGTTACAGTCAGCAAGCAATGATACTACCGAGAGAAACAAGAACATGTGCAACATATTCGGGCCCTGGGTCCGCTTCCGGATCGCTGGGCCCCAGTAATTCGTACCACCTTCCGCTATGCACACTCGTTGGCACTGAACGGATGGACCAAACTTGTATGTGGGTTTTAAGAAAACGAGAAATGTGTACGGAATTATGGGAGAAAATCTGAATGGATGAGATCACTTGGCAGACCACGACGCAGATTCTATGAAAATATCATCGTGGATCTTTGAGAATTAGCGTGTTAGAATGTAAGCAGGATTGAAGTGACCCGGAAGAGGGCTTATTGTCCGACGTTACTGCACCTCTCTGTTCCAAAACACACGGTAAATTTCCAGGCGAGATACATATTTATAACTCCCTGCTATATGAAGTTTGTTAATTAATTTCACTGCTACAGCTGACCGCGCCTGACAACGTAAGGAACGTGGGGTTACCGTTCGGTCTTCGTTCACCTCCAGCGTGACTTGACGAACTAGCAGAAACCGATGGTAACGTTAGAAAATAGAATACAAAGAGAATCGAGTGCAGAACCCACCAGGCTTTAGCACAAATGCCTGAATAGCATAGGTGCCCTCGAAGCCGCATTAATTACGAGTTCCATTGCTTTAACAGACATCTCATCTCATCTGACATTCGACTTCTTTCACTTAACCCGACAGAAAGAAGAATTAATTGGCAGTTCAGTCACTTAGACGGAAAGAATACATAAAAGAAGTCTGGCTTGCATGCATGTGAGTATAAAACGTTCGAAAACTATGTTAATAGCTACTAGATGTATAATCGAAAAAGAGAAAAAGGTTATACATGGTGATTCGCCGAACGAAAAGGCTTAGTTATGAAGTAACGGTATTTCTTAGCTCTTTTTGCAGCTGCTTTAAAAACTAGCAACAGATTCTGTAATCTGTCAATTAGGAATCTCTCTCAGGCTGTCCAGCCTCAGCGTCATGACATGTAACCAGTCCATATTATCGTACTCGATTTGAAGGTGACCATGCTGTAGTATTGTCATTTCGAGCAAGTAGCGATCATTCGTCGCCGCGCTACCTATTTAGAATACCAAAGGCAAGGTCATAAAAAATATAGAGAAGTAACTACTGTGCCTTTTTTTAAGTCTAGAGAAGTAATCGATAAACCGTGGTTTTATGTGACTGTGACACGAAATGGCGCCCTAAGCTGTGAATGTAAACTAAACGTGTTTAGAACAGGGAACAGTTGAAAATAAATGGACCTAATAGGGTAGAGACTCAAAGCTGGAGAAAACTTAGAATTATGAACGTATTGACTGTTTGCTAAGTATGATTAAGATGTGGTGAAATCAAGGAGAATGAGATGGACGGGGTATGTTGAACGCATAGAAAAGATTAAAAACGCGTACATGATTGTAGTTGGTAAACTTGAAAGGACGACACCTCTGTGGGGTAGTTGGGGGGGAGGGGGGAGAGATGACATTATGGACCTTAAGTCGTGTGTGAGTGTGTGGAAAGTATTGATGTAGCTCAAGTAAGGGGCCAGTGATGAGATGTTGTGAAGACTGTGATGAACGTGTAGGTTATGTAAATAAAATGCGGAGCATTTCTTGGCCAGCTTGAGTGAGTATTAGCATTTCAGTAAGGATTCTGTTCCACGCAGTCGTACCATCCATGCATTTTTGGAGCATAGGTCCATCGTAACAGATGGTGTTTCGTATGCATTGAAGCATTGTGGCATCAAGGCTTAGCCGTACAGGGGGTTTTGCGTATTTATCTAGTTCAGGGGCGCCCAGCCTTTTTTGGCTGAGGGCCACAGCCGTTATTGTGGGCTGGTTGGCGGACCGCACGTGGAAAAATCGAAGAGTAGAATACCAAACCGCCCAAATTATTGTGTAATTTGTGTAGTAATTATGTACGCAGTGGACGAATGTGGCCGCGGGCCGCGGGTTGGTGACCCACCATGTGGCAGTAAGTGTAGAGGGTGAGATGGCGTGACGCCTCGGCTGCCACTGTGAACGAAATGTACGCATAATATGTGGGCCCCACTATCGAAATAAGAAG
>Ga0136643_10008185_pt1 | contig 15251 bp, 7 predicted proteins | sample TergutLab28metaG_FD_96883 | JGI IMG/M metagenome (GOLD analysis project Ga0136643, IMG submission 96883) | Labiotermes labralis P1 segment gut microbial communities from Petit-Saut dam, French Guiana - Lab288 P1 (version 3) (version 3) | ecosystem: Host-associated > Arthropoda: Insects >... | reverse complement strand
CAAAAGGACGAAGGAACATAGGACGACCGAGGAAGAGATGGAGGGACCAACTTCATCTTGAGGATCAAGGAACAGGAAACACGCCTAACCCTTCAGGAACATGATGATGATGATGATGATGATTTCAGTACTTATTAATAAGTTCGTTATAGGCAGGGATTTAATTTGGAGACGAGCATACTTAGTGGAAATTTAGCTTGCTATTTATATTTCCTACTTCTAAATTCCCTCCGTTTTGCAAGAACGTGATATTTATTATAAGTAATACTAAGATCCTTGTGATAGACGCAAGCACTGCCTTGTCTCTGAATGATCGGAAATGGAGCCCAAGTACTCGTCGCTGTCCACTTGAGCAATTATTATGAGATATCCGACCTTCTGGAACTTGTGACATATGAATAGCTGCGAAGCCTACAAAGATAGGTACGAAAAGAAGAAAGAGCAGATGACGAAGAAGAAGAGGAAACGGATGAGAGATCATTATTTGTCGAGAGCTTCCCAGTGATGGTAGGATTGTGGGCTGGAGATTCCCTGCATTCCAATAATGTGGTCCTCGCGTTTGCCCCCACAGTTATGAAGCTCATAACCACAGCTCCAGGGTGTTGGAATGGAGCCGATGCACGCAGTACCCAGGGGATCGGAGGGAGGGGGTTGCGATTCCAGCGGCAGCCAATTTATTGGCCCCACGGGTTTGCTTCCGAGTGTTATCGCATGTCTACTAGTGGCACGTGGACCCAGCGGAGGTCGCGAAAGTTTGTGTATTGCCTTTCTTGTGCTCTCAAAACATACTAGGTCAACGTGTTTTAGGCCCTCTATGGTGTGTTTTACGATCTTTGTGTTGTAGTTAGTGTGTGAGGCTTACGTAATTGAACAAAATTCTCTTCAGCCGTACTGATCGTATAGGGTGTTTTAATGAATTATGAATTATAACAAAGGGATCTTGACCTATTTCAAGATAGTATCGGATATCTAAAATTTGTTCATTCACTGTAGTGAGAATATGAGTTTAGTTTACACAGTAGCGCAGGTACACACCGTGTACAAGGCTGTTGACTATTTAATTGTCTTACATGTTTCCAAATAAACTTTTAACTAGGCACACGCTATTTTACCCCCAGGAAATGCTCCTGGTATTCATTTCTGTTAGAGGCTGAGTCGACTCCAGGGCCACAGTGCGATCGGAAATATGACAGTTGTAAATATATCATATTTTAACGTATTTTAATTAAGTTGTTTTACTATAGTCCATGGTAATGGAGATGGAATGGCATAAAAAAACAGGAAGAGCTATAAATATTAATTTGCCCTTGTGTATACCGTGGGTGGGTTTGTCAGTTTTTGTAAACACATTACGTAATATTTCATAATTTGTTGAAAAAATTGGAAAATCTCTAGATATGTTTTTAAAATAGAAGTTTCGGAAAGGAGATTCGAAGTGGAACTTTTCGAATAGAGAGAAGGCTGCTAATCGCTTCATTGAGACTTTCAGTCGATATCTGTTTATACCCAAGTATAGTATTTCGTGCGTTATATAACACTTCTGAAATCACTTGCTAACATCAAGTTTGCAAGGCGTGTCTGAGCTTCTAAACTGTTCAATTAGGATACTGCAGCGTGGCAAGAAATTAACCCTTTGGCTCCGAAATTATTTCCGGTTGCAATCTGAGGAAGGCTGGGATTTAAATTAGAGAATTTAACTTTTGGAAGCAAACTCTTACAGAAAAAATTCAAAAGCATGGGGATAAACCGCAACAGGTTTGTGCAAGAACAGCCGCTATTGGCTGACGCGTTTTCCGACTCTTCTGTGAATCGAACCTTGCACCCTTCAACGCAGGGTATGCGTCGTTCGGCACCAAAAGTCTAATTCTCTTATGTCTAAAAGACATTTCAACTAAGGAATTTTAGCCTAGAATTTTACCGATTATACACTTTCTGCAAATCTCTGGAAATAAAATTAAAATTCTGCTCTTGTTTCTTATTATACTGTTTACTTTTTACTATTATTCTGTTTCTGTATTAATTCATGTCGCATTTGTATACATAATTGGCTAAAGTGAGATGGAACTGTAAGCTAGTTTTCTGTTCATGTTCTTCCCCTTCCTCCATCATTTCAAAGATAAACGTTTTTTATCATTGCTAGATACTTGGTATGTATATGAATAATTCGCGGTTAGGGGAGGGGTATAGGTCTGTGAAGAACGAATTTGATCAAAATAATTTTTAAAAAATTTTAGTTGTAACCATTACTAAAAATAAAGAAATAAAAAATACAGAGCCATTTACTTTTTAAAACAAGTGATACATAGTGACATCTGTACTGAAGTTGAATAAAGATAGACCAACTTGATGTCACTTGCTTTATTATTTCATTATTTAATGCTCAACATGTTTCGGAAGTTAGTACATCCGAAACATGTTGAGCATTAAATAATGAAATAATAAAGCAAGTGACATCAAGTTGGTCTATCTTTATTCAACTATCAAGACGATGCACGGTCCAATAAACATAAGATCTGTGCTGAAGTTTAGACATAAATCTTACATAACTTAGAATCGTGAATGGACCATGAAGGGACTGTTCTATTCCAAACACAGTCAACCTTACTTCCGTTCTCAACAAAGTTAATATCGTCCCCGGGTCTCATCCAGCCTAATATCTTACTCGCATGCATTCTCTGCCGATAAAGTGGCCACAGCGGCAAGCTAACTGTTTGTGTCTAGGCAATGCCAACATTGTGTATACCTGCACCTAAACTTCCCCACCCTCGTACCTCATCTTGGCATAGTATTTTAATTATACAGACGCACAATAGTATTCGTTACTCAATCTGCCTCAGCGCATGTGACAACCTGAGAAGAGGCGAAATGTAATTTTAGTAAAAGTTTTGCCATTTTATTTTAATTTCCATTAATTCCATAAATTCGGATAAAAATGAGGGATAAAAGTCCTTACGCATTTCTGTCTATCTCCAGTTTTCATTGTGTGTTTTTTGCAGCTGCAATTATTTCGTACGAAAACAGTACTGAGAAATGATTTTATATGCCTTACTTTCTTCCATACGTTTTGTGATTTCTAGATAGGTGTAATTAAAAAAATATGAGGACCCTCTGCCTACCTTCTGAAAACTTATATTTGAGAACTGGAAATATTTCTAAATAGAAGACTATACATTCTTTCACCCGAAAGAATAAATAATTTCTTGTGTTCTTTGGCACTTAGTTGAAATGAATTTTGTTGCTTTCCTTTATTGTATTACGCTCTTAAAATACAATTTTGAAGCACTGGCCTATATTAAATTAGTTTTATAAGGACCACACGCCCCCCTACATACATTCCTTTCTCCTTCCCACACAAAAATATGTCGTTCTTGTAGCTTGTTCGGTAACAGAAAAGGGTGAATTTTTCTTGTTACCTGTTTATTTATTTTCTTAATAAATCCGTTTTTTTTACTTTACACCAATTTAAAATAGAATCTCCACATAGATTCTAGCTGTCTGTAAATTTAATATTTTTTTTTAATTGAAAATTAAGGGCAGTCTCCTTTATCTTAATACGTACTATATATATGGGTGTCTGCATTCATTTATTCTTCCTTAGAATTTTCCGTATTATATTTGTTTTGTAAAATGATTAAAGACAGTTTTAAAATACTTGCATTTTTGGTTGTCTTTTTTGAAATAATTAATTTTTAAGCTGTTTACAAAGAAGCATCAAAACAGAGCTTCCGATATTCAAAAATGTAGACTCGTTAATCGAATGAACAAAACAGAGCTCTTAGGCTAAGCATATATTTTCCAGCTTATTTATAAGGTTAAATACTTTCCTTTGTCAATGATGCCCCTAGGAATACGTAAGAAGAATAATGGTTTGTGGTGTTTTATTAACAAGTTTAGGTGACCTGATTGTCGTCCAGAATAGTTTTGGGAAATTATGTAACGTATCAGGAAATATTTCATCAGTATGTCAAAATGTTTAAGAAACATAGGGTCTGTGCATTAAAATTCTGGCTTTGTACTCTCTCTCTTTTTTATTCTAGATGACGCATGCTGCTTTTATTCATATACATGGAGCTTTACTCTGACGGCATTTGAATTGCGCGGAAAGAAAATATTGTTCCTGTTTGCACCCAGCACGTAGCGTAATCTAAATTATAGACCTGTAATCTTACTTGAGCCACAAATTATAGTGCTAGAAAAGGTCGTTACTTCTGTGGACATTACATCCACGTGCAAGGAAAACAGAAGGCGTTGCCTCCAAGAGTGACACGAAGAACGCAGGGGGAGTGCAATTAAATATTATCAGAGAGATAGAAACGAGGGTTGGTTAGGGTAGGAATGCCTTCAGCTACACAATTGTACACGTTAAATGTAAGAACTCTCTATGTCCGTCGTGAAACGTTTGAGCAATGTAAGAACTGTGGACTTTCAAACAAATCACTTGTATTTTAATTAAAGGTGCCTTGAAGTCATAAAGTCACCAGCTTATCCAGACAGTAACGCGCTAAACAATCTACTGGCTCGTTTAGTGTCACTTATTCTCTCATATTCTTTTACTTAAATTCCAGGTTTCTAAAGCAATCTTTTATTTATTAATTAGTCTCACTGTATTCAGTCGTAAAGGTTTGTACGTATTTCAGGCTTGAGTGTTAATATTATTCTGCTATTATTTCGTATTTGGGAAAAAATCCCGAATTATTCGCAATTTGAAGACTAGAACAATTTCATGCTTCAGTCTTCTTGCTAGTGCATAATGATTGTAGTAATTAACATGTGCTTAAAGACGTAACATTGAGACGCGTAGGTGTGACAATTATTGCAGTGGAAAAGCAATAAATATGATATATTCTTAGTGCGTGTCTATCTATCATGCAAAGAGCATGCACCGTATTGCCATCTGTGGCGTGTCTGGCTCTATCGTATTTCTCCACATTATATCATGCACGTCACGATTTTTGAAAAAGTTTACTGAAAGTAGAGTTTGTGTTTTAATTTTATCTAACAATTTTGACGAAAACATTTCTCATTCTAAGAAGAGTTGGGCGAAATATGATCATTAATGTATATTGGTCATGTAAAGTGCCTGTTATTCTTGTCACACTTTATGGATACTTGTGTTTTCCCGACAGATTTTCGAAAAATACTAAAATGTAAAATTTCATAAAATCCGTCCAGTGGGAGCCGAGTTGTTACATGAGGACAGACTGACGGGCAGAAGAAAAGAAGTAGCTAATAGCTGACTTCGCAATTTTGCGAATGGGCCGAAAAATTTGGAATTTGGGGGATAATAACAGTATGATATCATATTTCGTAGCAATCAGACAGTTCTTCTCGAAATATGCTAAAATATTTGTGCTAGAGAGTCTGGAGGACAGACGTGAAATACCTGCAGGCCTAGACTTTCTTTTCTTGCGCGTTAGGCAAAGAAAGTAAGAACATAAACCATAATCGTGATATGTTCCTTTTTTTTTTTTTTTTTACAGATATGCAATAAATCCCATTTGTCACTCAAGTATTTTTGGTGTAACACACACACGTCTGTCCCAGCACTGTAACTTCCTCTTCAGTAGCACAGGTCAGGCCATTAGATACCGGTTCATCACCTCGGATGCCCGAATTCGATACCAGGGAAGGCTGTAGGTTATTCGTAGAGGCCAAACAGGCAATGATACTGGTTTTAATGTCAGCGCTCCATTTTCCCCTCTCAATTATCTTTCTATCACTGTCATTAGTGGTCATTCAGCAACCAGCATAGATCACAAGAGTACCATGCCTTTAGAGCGAACGAGAACAAGCTCATATGGACGTTAATCTCGATTCTGTCGATCTGTTAAATTGACTTACTGGACTTTAAAATATCCTGTTCTCAGACCTAACCGGTTCCCGTCAACAGGAAGCTCAGTGTGTCCCAGACATGTCAGGAGGGGCAGAACTGCCCATCCCCTTGAATGGGGCTCCAAATCAAAGAAATTACGATGTGAGAAGTTGAAAATTTATTATCTATTCAAGAAATTACCATTCTTCTTTGGCACTCAAACTTTATTGCCCTTTTCAAAATATTACACCTCTGGACTCTATACTGAGCCGGACGAATCCAATCCATGGGCCCTCACAATTTAAGTTTTGTTTCGTACTTATGGTTAGGCCTCCTCCATTTAGTTTTACCAACTAAATTTTTGTACAAAAGTCTTTATCCCCCCTTCTATGCGTGCTACATATTCCGCTCCTCGTCTGTCACCCAGTTTCGTCGCCGCAATACAAAAGTGGTCAACGTTTGAAATAATCACTCATTTTACTGTGTCATTTTCTTCATTCCTCCGCTATTAACGTAGATTAGTAAGTATGTGGAAATTGTTTTTAAAGATCCTTGGGGTCAGACTAAATTTTATACACGTCTTGAAGAAAACAAGAACACGCAGCAGACTGTAATTCTAAGGACTTGAGTTATTTTTCAGCTAAGGTGTTCACTCTTTCCTCACCCCGCGCTTCACCTCACCTATGCGACAGCACATGTCTCCCAAGGGGCACGATCCTCTCCTCTCCTCTCCTCTCGAACTGTGTGGCAAGTAAACGCTTTAGTCTGAAACGTGACGGTGTGACGCTTCGTTAGTAGACATACAATGGCGCCGGCTGATTGACATCGGCTCCTCCCATGTGTTGGGGCGTTACCCCGCGAAACAAGCACGAGGTTATTGACTTGATGGATGCAATTAATTATTATGTCCGATGTTGAGAGAGACTGATGCGTCTATACCGCGCTGCTGAATGTTTAACAATATGAATGATGGCATTTCTCTTATGTTTATGACAGTGAGGAACGTCAAGTGGTACATACCATAAAATGTGTCACAGTATTCCTGGCTTGTAAATGTGAGTCTGGTGCCTTAGCAAGCACTCTGTTATTTTTAAGTCACAGGGGTCTCAAAACTCCTAGTCGGACGACAACATGGAAGACAAATTGCCCTCCTTTTTTCTCATCGTGTACTAAAAGTTCAAGCTGTAATTTTATTCACACCTCGCTCTGAAGGAATAAGTGGAGTAGATCCACACAGGCTGAAACTAGACACTATGTGGAGTTGAGTGGTCAGCTTCACGCTCTGGCCACTCTACCACGGAGGAAATATTGTCGGGTAGAATATTAAGGTAAGTTGTCTTAGTGCAGGCCAGAAAGACGTAAGGGGGAGTGGCGGAAGAACTCCACTCCTTTCAACCTCGGCGCTAGAGGTTGTGAATGGTCAGATTCAAGCCACCGACGCGTTATCGCTGGCGATCTTTGAATAGAAAGCTTGGTGGGCCCTTCACCGTCGTACGCGCTGCGAACAAAATATAAATTCCTTGTCCCTACATGCAGTCGGACGAGTATTTTTCTGACGTTCGGCTCGTAAGGAAGTCCCTATACTGACTACGATCTCCTAGAATTCCGTGCCACCCACTGGTTAGGAAGTTGGATGGACTTTTGAATCACACTGAACACCTTTGATATCAGGCCTATACCGGGAATCTAACACCATTTCCTGTGTGTTCCAGTCCGTAGCCCAGTCAGTACTCGTATACCGGCTTCTGAACTACATTTACAACAACCCCCCCCCACCCCCCAAAAAGAACAGGACAGGCAATGTATGTATAACGTAACATTGAGACGCGTTCATGTCAACACTGTCGCGGTGCAAAGCAATACGTATTACATATTCCGAGAGTGTGTCTGTACCCTTACGTACCCAGCATGCAATGCGCATATGCCTTACCGTCATCTGTGGCCTGTCTGGCTGCACCATAATTTCTCCCATTATCTCAAGAACAGTGCTATTTTCGAAAAATATTAGTGAACCTAAAATATGCTTCTTGATTTGCCCTAAGTTTCGCCTGGAGCATTTCTCATTCTAAGAAGAACTGAGCGAGATATTGCCATAAACGTACACAGGTCTTCGTGTCAATTATCGATTATTCTTGTCTGATTTTAATTGCACTTGAATTTTCTCGACAGATTTTCGTGAAATACTCGAAAAACACTTAATTAAAATCCATCCAGTGGGAGTAGAGTTGTTCCATGCGGACGGACAGACGGATAGACGGACAGAGAGACAGACAGACAAAGAGATAGAAAGACAGATATGAAGAAACTAATAGTCCCTTTTCGCAGTTTTGCAAACGCGCCTAAATACTTCTCGTATAAACTTCGCCTGTTGTATTATCTCTGAATACAGGCTGATGTTCAACATTTCTAAGCAGAAAGAAAGTAAGAAAGTCTATGAAATGACTAGTATGAAGCCATTTCAAATTTCAATGATAAATATTAAAGATAAAATTTATTGACTTTTCATGTTCAGTGTAAATTCACTATTTTTTCAATAACGACTAATGTATTCAAATAATCTAATCTCAGTAAATCAGATTGTAATCCGCTTTGATACCAAAATTTTTAAAAATGAATCTTACTGCAGTATGTAAGGCTCAAGTATATCTTACGGTAGGCCTAACACTGACTGCTGCCATATTCTGTTCATATTCGTAACTACTAATTTGTCTAACATCTGCTACAAACACACGTACAGAGAAGACAACAAGAGTGTGCTGCCATCTTCTGCTCCTTTTCGCTATTACCAGTGGCAATTGTAACTACTGTAGCCGAACGTTTTTCACATATTTGTTTCTTAGGTTTGCTGGCGTCAGTTACAGACGGTTCATAGCCGTACGTTTTGGTTTTCATCTGTCAACGTATATTCAGAACCGTTGGTGATAGTTAGGAGGGGAGAAATTTGAACGGCGAAACGGTTAGGAACTGATAACGGACGCTAGCAGTCCAGCGCGAAAGCAATCGCGTACGAGTGTGGTGTAAGTGGGAGTACAGAGAAGTGACTGTGTCAGTTTCCTAGAAATGATCTAGTTTTTTAAAGGGATATAGCTCTCCATTATTTTATATCAAGAATAAAATGAATAAATAAAACATAAGTAAGAAGAAAATCACTAAAACTGTACGTGATTCGGTGAACCACACCCGTTTCCCGGCAAGAGGTTCTCCTACCAGACTGAGCGCGTCGGGACAACCAAGTTACAAAGGGTGATCGTGTAGACTGCTGACAGACACACACACACACACACACACACAAAGACATTAACTGGAATCGTGACCTCTCGTATGGATAATAATAAATATTATACAAAGACAGTGACCTCAAATATAATTGGAACCTTTGAGGTAAATGGATGCTATAAAGCTACTAATTTTTACTTAGATTTTAGTTCTACTTCGTCTCGACTTTTACACATAATTGCCCGCAAACAAAGCTGAATGAAAGCCACGTGTGCTACTGTATGTCTCTTATGTAACGCCGACGTCAGACAAGGGTAGTTTGACTGCTGATCGTGTTCGAGAAGGAGATGATAGGTTCTGAGAGGAATGTCTGGACTTAAAGGTGAGTCAGGCTCTTCTCAAGCGGTTATTCGCCTGTTGCTAATTACAGAGTTCTGAACTCTCTTCCAAGGCAGTCTCGTGGCTAGTTGTAGGCGAAGTATCGGTCGGACTGTTCCTTCTCCAAGTATTTCGACTGTCTGAATTCAGTGTCGTCACATTCTTTCGTCTGTCATTCGCGTGACGAACATTGCGCTAATGAAAAGACACACAACAACAGATAAACACAACGCACCGTAAGAACAGTAAATATCATAGGAGGTCAAGGAGGTAACAAGTAGCATAATGAAAAAAATCGCTCTTTCATCCAATATGTGGACGCCCAGTATAGCGTAGTCATTACATGGACTCTCTACGTGCTGGACGGTCCGGGGATCAAATCCCAGTATGGTTAAACTTTTTCGAGCCCGACCCCTTCCGTTCCTGAGGTCCGCTCACACTCGTGTACGATGGGAGTATGGTCTTTTACCGGGGTAGAGAGGCCGGGGCGTGGCGCTAACCAACAACTTCTTCTAACGCGGAAGTTGCGAATGGGTTGAGCAATAATTCCGCCTATCTTCCGTACCTGCACAAATATGTCATGGGGTGACCATGCCCATACAGGTCTACATACACAGCGCTTAAAAATAAAGATATCTATGCATATCATTGAAGTTTTTTGTTGAGTGGAGGTATAAATCCACTCATTCTTAATTTCAACATTACGTGCTTCACTCCGTGGTCATCTTACACCCGGTTGATAAGCTGGATGTACTCCCTGCATGAGAGAATCTGTGGACACCAAAACCGGTTGGAGGCTTCGGAGGAGAGAAAGATTTTGCAGGTGCCGAGAATCGAACCACGATCCCTCCGACCAAATCTCCTTGTTTAGTCCAGGCTGTCATTATGAAAAATGGGTCTAGTAAACGGAAGGCGGATGAAATAGATAAAGACTGTAGTAGCCCTATGAACAGGAGAGCAAGGAAGTAGATTGATACCTTCATCCTGAACGCATGAAGAGGGAAGCCCACTCGTAGACCTCTTTGTAGATGAGAGGATGATATTAACATGATTCGTAAGTGAAAACATTCTGAAGAAGTGAACTGGACAGTTTTGGATCAGAAGTAGAACTGCTGGCTGGATGTTGTCAATAATCAAATAAATATTTTAATTAAACAAAATATTAGAATCTCAGTAATTAACCAACTTTATGCACAAAATCTTGATTCATAATAAGTTTATTAAATGACTCTACATGTTTCGAGCACTATTTGCTCATCATCAGGAGGTCAAAATTGTATTATACAGCATCTGGTATCATCACACCTATAGGTGGCCGTCCGGTGCGCAGGTTGAGAGAGGACTCTCTCAACCTGCGCACCGGACGGCCACCTACAGGTGTGATGATACCAGATGCTGTATAATACAATTTTGACCTCCTGATGATGAGTAAATAGTGCTCGAAACATATAGAGGCATATAATAAATTTATTATGAATCAAGATTTTGTGCATTAAGTTGCTTAATTACTGAGATTATACTAAGATACACGGTCAGCAGAACATCAAAACGTGAGACGTGTACTGGCTATCCGAGCAACAGTCAGATTCTCAAGAATGATTCTCCTTCAGCAGAGTTAGTTTTCTGGATAAGATTAGGCCTGCCCTTTTATAAGCTTACAGAACAGTCATTCCCCTGACGCTTTTCAATCGATATCGTCGCTTCCGTAATTACAGTCCTTTAAAGTCAAATTGCATACAAGTAGCAAACGAAATGGAAAAGATAAGCTTGCGATCCCTAGAGAAGTGCTTGTTTTCCCTTAAAGAAGAGTGGAAATTTTATTTTCAGTTTCCCTTTGAAAAAAAGCAATAAACAGAAAGTGTGATGAACTGACTGGTCTACAATAGTAGTAATACTAGTCTGTGTTTGTTGTGAAATTCAATTAACTGAAAAGGGTCAGTTAACGATTTCAGTTTGTGTTGTGGCTAGAGTAGAGATTAAAGCTGGGACGGGTGGGTAAGTGGGCCAGGGAGTTCCTGTCATCGCCCATTCCTCCATCAACATCCCTGTGGACCACCTCATCATGCTAATGCCGTGTGCTGGGTTAGGCCTACACGTAATTTCTGACGTGCTGAAAGCGGGTGAGGAATTCCGTACCCATTCATCCACTGTAAAATGATGATTATTCTGTCTCTCTTCCACTTTCGCTCTGCCTCAGTAATGTGATTGGTGCACACAACTGAGTACTAGACACAGAGTAAAAAAAAAAGTCATATCCACTAGCAACTAATTTCTTGTACCATCTATTTGCCCATTTCATCATTTTTAACTTGGAGTAGAGTAGAAAAAACACAGAAGATTCCACTTCAGTATAAACACTCTATTATTTCACTCTAAAAGCGTAGCATAAAGCCTACACAAATAGAAACGTAGAGCGTGAAATATTTTTGTTTACTGACTTTGTTTCCACTGAATAATTGTACTACATCCAAAGATTTTTTGGTAATTATTTGTAAAATACAGACTTATCCTCTTTGAAGGTAGAATCTATGTCTGCGTTCCCTGGTCGGGTTGAGGTCAGAATACCTGCTAACCTGATGGAGATTTAAAATGTGAAACTAAAAAATAATCTGTATATGTTTACTGCTATGCTGATCTGCTTGCTTCAAGGCAAAATTTAGCCTGTCATGGCAACATTTAGCCTGATACTTAGTAAGTAGTTTTCACCCTTTTATTGGCCGCGAAGACTCCTAGGGTGAGTAGAGGTATAGCTCTATTCTTTCTAGGACCTCGGCACTAGATGGGCTGTCTCCCTCACCCCCGGCCGCCTCTACTCCCAAGAAAAACCAAATCTCGCCCCCCACCAGGATCCGATCCCCGGACCATCCAGCCCGTAGCCAGTCGCTATACCGACTATGCTGCCCGGCCCACTCCCGATAGTTAGTCATTTCCCTTAATTTATAATATCATTATTTAATGCGCTTGCGCTATTCTAGTAAAGTAGGAATTGCATTTGGAATACGCTACGTCGTAATGAGCCAAATTTTACGAAAGCAATAATACTTAAAATCTTCGTATATATATATATATATATATATATATATCGGTGGGCTAGAGTGCAAATCAGGCCTGTGTCACCCATTCTGAAATTGTACATCAGACACAATTAGACACCAATTATATTGACATGACTAAAAATATGTAAAGCAAAACGCAAAAATCCCTCTCTCTCTCTCCTGTCAGCACCTAAAGTTTTGCATACCATTTATCGACATTGCATGGCACTGACGCACAACCCGCTGCCCACAAAAAACGAATCGTGTTTGACATGGACATGTAAATAGACTTATTAAACACACTTTTTGCACTGTATAAATACTTTAAATTCTCAGTAAGTCTATATATACTGTCAGACGTTCTTAGCTAGATCTCGGTGGGATTGTTTGGTGCTGTTGTCACAGAACTGTGACTGTTATATAATTTTTTATTCACCCCCAGGTACAAGACAGGGGCTGCTTTGGGACAGTAGAATACAAGAATAATATTGTTTTATTAAACTTCTAACATCGTGGGAAGGGACGTCCTTGAACCTATAAGATTTCACGTTGTCGGTGCTTTAGAGTCAATTTCCACATCCAGTTGTAGCTGTATTTGTGCCTGTGATGTCAGCCGAAGTTACATTTCTTTGTTGAAGGTAGCTCTTAATTTGTATTTCCGAATCACGCTGTTCATTGTCACAGTACGTTGTGTCTGAACTGTGATCTTGTGATATCCCGATTTATTGTAAGCTTTGTTTTTGAAAATCTTCTATGATATTTATCACGCTAAATTATTTATCTCTGACGTAGTAACGGAAAAAGACGTGTTTTTTAAAGTGGAATTGTTGATTCCTAAATAAAATCAATGACTGACATATATAAGATGAAGAAGTGGCAGTTTTAAGAAGGGAACAGGTTACTTCGAGAACAAAGGTTGGGGAAGTATTTCTTCTGTTAGTTGAAAATGAAGTTAGCTTCGCATGTGTTTTAAAGAGTGTGGGTGTGCAAATGAAATGAAACTCGTGAAGACATTACAAAAAATAATTCTTTTATAATTTTAAAATATTCTATAGAATTCATAAAAAAATACTTTTTGATATTTGTGTGACAGTGCATCTTTGATACAATAATATAAATAGCCAACTGGATGCAACAATAACAAATTTTATTGATAATTACAATTAGCTCAACACGTTTTGGGCGATAACTGAGCTAATTGTAATTATCAATAAAACTTGTTATTGCTGCATCTAGTTGGCTGTTTATATTATTAAAAATTACATTCTCTACTACAGGCGAAGGAACTTTAACGGCATATTGTTGAAAATGCTATGATTATTCAGAACATTCTAGTGAAAAGAAGTGCGATATTTTCCACGAAATTTTTAAGTAATAATGGCATATTATTTAGGCGGTTTCTCCAAAGGAGAAAGAATATTTACTTGCAACATTGCAGAAATTTTTTGTTCAGAAATTTGAAGCGGTCAGATTAAAACACATGACAACACAAACAGGTAGTTGACATTTGAAAAGACGTTGAAACCAAGTTTAAGAGGTCTATTCAACAAGTGTGTTTATTATTCACTGGCTGCTGATGAGTCAACGAACACCAACTCGCAAACGCGTTTATTTGCACATGACACAACATCTAATTTTGAAGTGTTTGGAGAACTTTTAAAGTCTCCATTCAATGCAGGGCCAGAAAGAAGGATCGAGTTTTATTCAAGCACAACTATCTAGACTTTAATAAGAGATAATTTTGGAACGATGTAATCTTTGGATCATATTAACTGATGGCTGTTCTATTATGACTCCAGTTAAAATATTCAAAACAAATAAAAGTATAATGAGGCAGAGGTCCTACAGGTGCTAAACTGACTTTTTTTGTTGTTAGACCTGCTTCTTGCAACTCATATCCTAGGCCGTACAAGTTTGAAATTGGTGTAATATTTGATTAAAAAAATGATATAATTAGAGGAATAGGAAGATGTATTAATAATGTTATTCTTGCCTTATACAGATTTAAAGTGTGGGCCGGGTAGCTTAGTCGGTACAGCGAATGAGCTACAGGCTGGACGGTTCGGGATCGAATCCTTGTGGGGACGAGATTTTCTGCCCCTCCAAATCGGCCCTGGGGCCCACCCAGCCTCCTGTAAAATGGGTACAGGGTCTTTCCCGGGGAAAAGTGCGGCCAGGGCGTGCTGCTGACCACTCACCCCCTTCTAGTGCCGCGGTCATGGAAGAGTAGAGCTATACCTCTACCTACTCTCTGGGCCACACCGGGTCTGTAACGGGATCACTTTACCTTTACCTTTACAGATCTAAATTTACTTTTCTTTAAATATTTGTTACGCAGTTTAATCGTTAACAATCTACGTATTGCTTAAAGTCTTAGTCACTATATAAGAAGTCTGGAGGGTTAAACATATTTGTAGTTACAATTTAAAGCCTCGATTTAAGAGAAGCCTTGTCGAATTTCGTCTGATGACAGGAAGCTCCATTCTTGTGACTATTATCTTCTTCGGTATGTAACTTAATAATCTAGCTTTATCCAATTACCATACTATCTTCCACTTTCCATGTCCACTTCTCAACATAACAGTTTAATGGGGTTTGTTTTATGTCACAGAGGTTACTTTAAACTGTCTATCGCGAATAAATGTAACTGTTTTTTTCAAGTCTTGAAAATGGATCTACAAGAGGATTGTTTGGGGGGGGGGGGGGGGGGGTGGAGGGATGGGAAGTGTCATGCTTAGAACAGGTAGAGGGGGGGGGCTGTTGTAAGGGCCTTAACGAATACAAAATTTTCCAAAAAATATGGCCAATTT
>Ga0136643_10008183_pt1 | contig 15251 bp, 12 predicted proteins | sample TergutLab28metaG_FD_96883 | JGI IMG/M metagenome (GOLD analysis project Ga0136643, IMG submission 96883) | Labiotermes labralis P1 segment gut microbial communities from Petit-Saut dam, French Guiana - Lab288 P1 (version 3) (version 3) | ecosystem: Host-associated > Arthropoda: Insects >... | reverse complement strand
TATTTTGCCTTTTTTCACTCGGTTATGAGCTATGGAATTATATTTTGGGGAAACTCGTCGCATAGCTCCATAATTTTTCGAATACAGAAAAAGGCAATTACAATTATGGAAGGATGTGGGAACAGAGTTTCGTGTAGAAACATTTTTAAGAAATTACAAATTTTGCCTTTGACATCACAATATATGTTATCTTTATTAATATTTGTGGTTCAAAACAAAAGTCTTTTCCTGACAAACAATGAAAATCACAATTTAGACACTAGACAAAGTAATAATTTATACCTTCCTCAAGCAAACTTAACCATTTAACAAAAAGGAGCTTATTATTCAGGGATAAAAATTTTTAATAATTTACACTTAGAGATTAAGAATGCTGCTGGTAACCAAAATAAAAATTTAAAATTGCTCTGAAAAAATTTTTAATCACTCATTTTACACAATTGAAGAGTACCTTAGTCAATTGTGAATTAAGAACTGTATCACAAGATTTTATTATAGCGGTATTTTGATTTAAGGTTTCTGTCTACATGCATTATGTAAGTACTCTTACATTTTTTTAAGTTCTGTCTAATTATATTATGTAAGTATTTCATTGATTGTATATTCTGAACTGATCACATTTCCTTGTACAAACTTGATTTGTTACTTATGTATCATAATCACAAATTACTATCATATATATCTTACTGTCAAGACTCATTTTGTGCTATACCTGTTGTTATATACTGACAAGTTCTATACCCCCTCTGATGGATCCCTGGAATACTAAATAAATTAAATGAAAAAAGTATGTGTTGGTGACCAGAGAGAAACAACAAGTCCTTCCATCATTACATTTGCCATTAACTGAAATTCCACTTGGGCCACTCTAACTAATAGAAATACATCATATGTTTAAACAAGGAGGGTACTATTCAAGAGTGTACCCACAAGTCCGAGCTTGAACCCTGATGAAGTGAACTTTCTTGGTCTGGCTTTGTTAGTTTTGACATCTCTTTGTCAAATTTTTATGCCTTCTTTACATGCAACAAATGTCATCTCATATTTGTGTAACTGAATATATCATATGCAGTTCTCTGAATATGTTTGGATGAAGTTTGGCCTTGGGGGTTCTGTTTTAAAAGTTGTTTGGTGAATTTCATTTCGATCTGAGCTGGCATAATATCTCCCGTACTCTATAAGTATGGGATGTTACGTGAACTGTCATCAGTTTCTCAGAAAGACTTATCATAGAAAACAAGAGTGCCTGATATAAAACTTAATTGACATTAAGATCTAATATATTTTAAAATATTTTTAGGTAGTGCATATGCATGGAAAATTCTGCAAAGCCTTACACAGTTCAGTGAGCCATGTGGGCAGCATGCTGACTTGTGTAACACTCCACATAAACTTTCCAGTAGAATATAAAGCAAGAAGAGCTGCAAAGAGTGCATTTAAAAAATGTGTGGTCTTTATATTGGTACATATCTTCCCTTGTTATTCTTCTCGTTTTTCTGGTATAGCTCATCAATGTCATCACTTATATTCATGAAGGGCCGTTCATGCATTCACCAGCTGCTCACTGCAGAGTTCCAGGTTTAGTTCCATGGCCATTCATGATAGGATCTGTGGTGGAAAAAATTGCACTGTAGCAGATTTTTTCTGAACACTTTGTTCTTCCCAAGTCAGCTATTATTTTCATATTCAACTGTGTATCATCAGGGATTGTTCAAGGTGTATTTAAATATGCAGCGCCAAGGAGGTCAGTCCTACTCTGCGTCTACAGTTAGAAGCTTTGTCTATTAGTGTAATTTATTGATCACCCTGTAACCGTGAATAGTCCTTAAGTCGTTTCTAATAGTATCAGTTCTTTTTTGCTTAATCCAATACAGATCGAGTTTGAAAAAAGGAAATTACAACAAATCTTCAGTTGGACAGGAAGGCCTGGTACTTCAAAACCATTTGTTGTCTGGTACAAGACAGGAATTGTAGTAGCAGGACCAAGTCGAGAAGTGCAAGTAAGCAACAGTATTTTTTTTTTCTAAATAAAAAGTACTAATTTCTATGACAGGACAATATTTGCAGGATTTCAGATCTTAATGTTACTGTGTACTGTGTGTAGTTATAAGTCTTCCCCTTACATTTCAGAAGACAGACATTAAATGTTGAAAGTTGGGCTGTAAAAATTTACATTCCAAGGAACTTGACAATTTATATGCCCTCTCCATTATTTCTTCTTTATGTGTTTAGCAGTGCTACATGAACTACATTGGTCCAACAGCATAAAGTGACATGGTAATGCATGCTGAATCAAGAGTTTCAGTGGATATCACTTGTGGTTTATTTTTTTATTCAGTTCCAGAAATTCTCTTGAGAAACTCAGGAAAATCTAAATACCTCACAGTCAATAAATTCTGTCATGGTCTCAGTAGTTAAATCCAGGAATTCAGAAATACAATGGAGAAATTTTACATCACCAATGTTTGGCATCTAATATTGTTAACCTTCTGTACCATGATACTAGCAAGCTAGTTAATCAACTGATATAGTTTTACAGTAGTGTGATGTCTTCACATGACAGTTAAAATATTTTTGCTCACTTATTAGACAATACACGCTGTAGACCTGTACACATGTTGCGTGATATACTTGAGGCTTCTCTCTACAAATTCTAGAATTAGTTTTATAAGGGTAATGTTTTAATATGTTTGTTGATATATTTGTCAACTTATTTACTTCTAAAATATGATATTTCCTCAGTACTTATATTTGTAATAGGTTGAGGGAGGGTATTGAAACGTATAAAATGTTACTGTCCTGCTGTAATAATACACTCTATAGATTCCTGTGAGTCTTTTTCATAGATGTGAAGAGTGATAAGATATTCTAAACTGTTGGAAAACTAATCATCAGATTTAACAGTTCTGTGCTCCAGCCAAGTATCTTACAGAATAGTGAACTCAGTGTAATCATATGCATTGGCAGACTAATAATGCATCTGACTTGTATGCAGGAGGTGCTGTGTTAAGTAGTCTAGAACTCAGGCTGACATAATTTCACACCACTCCTAATACTTTCAAGGGAATTATGAAATAGTGTATAGCATCTATGACAATTTCCTTCCTAATCCTTTCCAGTTTACCTTACATAATCATTCTGTCAAGCTCATTTAACATAAGAAATAACAATTATCATTGAAAATTTGTTAGAAACAGAGTCATTACAAGTGACTTGATCATCTGTCTGCCTGTCTGTCTATGTTTATGTCAGGCCTTGCACTGGTCAGTGCACCTCCTTTTCTCACTTATCCAGTTTTTATATTTTCATCAAAATTGGTTTATTATTGTACAATATTGCCTTTGTTTTATTTATAGTATTACAAGAAAGTTGCTGGAACTCAATGGCAAATCGTGTGGTCATTTCTTCCGGGTGTACAGTTTGCCAGCTTTTCTGCACATCCAGGGCAGGATTATCTTGTAGCAATTTCAGTAGAGGTAAATATTGGGTGTAAATTAGCAAGCATATTTGGTACATATTGGAGAGATTTAACTGTTTAGCTTTTTGTCAATAAAATGCTGTTGTTATTCCCTCTCTTATTAGAACTCTAAAAAATCCAGCTTCTATAATTTTCTTCATATTGTGTCTCATAACAAAACAGAAAAGAGATACTGCACGATGTAAATCTTTTATTTGGAAAATTTTAAATACAAAATATAATTTGTGTAATGTATGGTGTGATATCTATATCCCAACTAACTCCTCCCAATGAATTCTGAAAATGGGTATACTCAATTGGAGTTCACCTTTCCACACTTGTTCATTGTCATATTGTGTGGTGATATTTGTAATGCATTGCTTAACTGTTGTAATAGACACTTTTAATTTCTTTCAGGGTGATTTCTTCCAATTAGAAATTGATAATGAAGGACAACATTTTACTAAAATTAGTTCCTATGGTAGACATTTTGTGTGGCTTTGTCTTGTTAATCCATCTGGAGATCATATTGCAACTCTAAATGCAAGTGGATGTATAAATACATGGACTATGAGAAACGGAAACTTGGTATGTGTGGAAATGTTATTATGAGCAAATTGTACACAATATACAAAACAACTTCTTTAATTTCTTGCATGTGGCATCAGGAATATCATGGAAATTTACGAGTGGCTGAGATTAGATTGTCTAAATGAGGAAACAGTAAACATTTAGAATATAAATTTGTTATATAGATACATAAGTCATATGAAAATACTTCAGTACTGACGCTTACAAGCCAGCAACTATTGGACTGAAAGTAAAGGGACATAACTTATTATGTGATATGTTTCAGAAGCAAGATATTCTTTACAGTCAAGATCAAAATATACATTCCCACATTAAAATCTCTTTTCCTTACTGTCATGGATTACATCTCCTGATCTGTTCTAGCACTTTCATATGTGACTTCTTTAGAACCGCTCCTAATCCTTTTTTTTCTCTTGTGTGTTGGTTATGTTTGTCTAAAGAGCTTACTCCAGCAGCATGTCTCAGGAATATGATTTCAGAAACTTGGATTCTCTCATCACCTTACCAAACAACCTGCATTTTCTTACCAGAAATTAAGTTTTTAAGAAGATGTATAACAATGTACATGAAATTAAAAAGATTAAAAACTTGAACATGATTAGAAATTTTTATTATTCCAATAGTAATACATGTCAAAATTTCTGCTGCTGTGCATATTCTACATAGAAACTCTGCGTTTATCAACCTCAAGTTGTTTTAATGATCTAATTTCTGAAAGACAATTTTTCTGTGGCTCAAACTTCACCACAGTCCATATTGAAATATTCTACGTAGAATTCTATGTAGAATAGAATTATATATATATATATATATATATATATATATCTGCCAATGGTAGAGTGTTTGATGAGTTTTGAAAGGTTCATACATGGTTGTGGCCTTATTGGAGTACTATCCTGGAATTTGCTTGAGGCACTATGAAAAACAATGAAAATCCTCAGTAGTGGGTAGCTAGTGTCTGGACTAAGAATCAAGGCAGGCACCTCCCACACATAAGTTAAAGTATTGCCACTATGCCATTCTGTTTTATCAAGAGCAATTAAAACTCCAGTACGCAAAAAGTTGACCATTACTTTCAGAGTGAACCTCAGACTTTCCAGGTTCTTAACACAGTATCACGTAGCTGTAAGTATTGTCATTCTGTAACACAGTTTTATTTTTAGTGGTAAGATAAAGCTCTTGTCTTTTCCAATGGGGTGAATTGGTTGACAGAATTAGAAATCACTGAGCCATTGCAGTTAAGCTGAGCATGGCAGTGGCATGTTCACCACCACAGATGTATGTTGTCAGCAGTATCTTGAGGATTATAAACCATTATTTTATTTACTCTGATTTATTTGAGTTGTAAAATACGACTTTGTGTGTGGACTCAGAATGGTAAAATATCACTGACCTGCTGGCTAGGAAGGTTGATCTTCTTCCTACTGTTTTTCAGGTATTGCAGTACTTGATTATGTTTTAAGTTGTGTGATTGGAAAAGCACAACTTACTTTTTCAGGTGGGTGAACTGGGCTGGTATAAAAACTGTTTGGCAATGGTGTCCAATCCTGCTCAACCTTATGTAGCACTTGGAAGAGTTGATGGAATTGTGGACTTCATAAATGTATCTGCACCTGATAATCCAAAGATCCTAAGTGAATTAAATCTTTGCAAGGAAGGAATATCTGATATTCAGTTTTCTCAACAAGGAAATTACATGGTGGCTTGTGCTGTGGAAACTGGGATAATCTTTGTCATTGAGGTATTCAGTTTTAAATTTATCGGTTTGTGTTGATAAAAAATATTTATTTTTCTTATATTAGAGAAGTAATATGTGTTACATTACATGTTTATATAATATGGAGCTGCAGTTGGGTATATGTGAATGGGATTCTGTGAACAGTATTTGGTACTACAGAAGAAAGGACCTAAGAATAGGCACATTAAAATTTCTTCATAATTTTTATGCATATCGAAACTTGTGAGGGTGATTGAATTAGAGAGGCTGTGTTTGGTAAGAATGTAGCATGCATAGAAACTACTTGAAACATTTTATTCAGGAACACTATCAGACAGGAAGCCTCTTGGGAGACCTCAAAATGGAATGGAATATGATACATTGCTGGGCCTGACAGGAAGATTATGTAAGCATGGATTCACCTGACATTGAGTTCCTGTGAACACAAGTAACAAACGTCCAGTTTCCACAAAAGACAGAGAATTTATAGACTAGAAAGGCAATTATCAGTTCTTCAACAAATCATCTCCATGAAGTTTAATTTAGTAATATGGAATGAACAGTAATATTTTTCAAATTCAAGGTGACATGCCATATAATAATGCACTCCTTATATTTATTGTGACAGATATTTTTTATCTGAGCCCAAGAATTGTTTTTAGTGTACTACTTATAAAACTATTACATTTTTAAATGTAGCTGGATTACAGCTGTCTTAGAAATGCCAGAAATTTCTATTCTGAATTTTACCATGCTCCAGACCAGACTTGATACTGGGACACAAGAAGTTACTCTCCCACATGTTAAAAACATGTTTTTTGGTACATCAGTAAAATTGTTTTATTTGTCTAGTTTCCTATAATCTGTGCTCATCTGGTCTGATAAGGTAATTATAACCAGGTTTAATAGTCCATAACCCTATTACATTACAGTAAATAATCACTAATATAAAAATTTGCAATGTCAGACTTCGGTATGGATGCTAGTATTTTCTTGTCACACTTAAAGAAATGTGTACTATAAACACACACATAAATGTGATTGTAATGATAAATAAGCAATTTAAACATTTTATCAGTCTTTTTAAGCAAAATTTGGGTCAGGAATGGGAACTTCCACTAGTGTGTGTGTGTGTGTGTGTGTGTGTGTGTGCACACAACATTTTTGTCACTAATCAGGTGTTACACATTCTGAAGAATATCTGATGCAGTGCAGTAATTGTTCCAGGTACATATTTTTCTATATAGATTTAATTTGCCTGTCTGTCAATAGATTAGTCTCAAGTTCCTAATCAGTCTCAAATTCTGCTGTCTATTAACTGTCCTGTTTCTCATTTTATGCTATATTTCTACATATTTTTAATGTATTTTTACAGAGTAATCCAGGGACTCAAATGGGAATAAGATCATTCATAAATGCAAAAGTAAAACTTTCCAGCTTTGTGGTAGTAGAGCTTAAGACTGAACTAAAAATTGTGACTCTTCTATCAACACAAACTTGCTGTGCCTCTGGAAATAAAATTATTGTGTTTTCAATGGCACATGAATCGCCTGAATTGATTCAACAAATCTTCATTGACCTACCTGGAATTTATTCACGATTATATGCAAATCCACTTCAAAAGTTAGATTTCTATGCTATACCACATCGGTCTCGACAATTCCACTTCCTGCATATGTCACTTGAGGTAAGTGAATCTGTTAGGGTAGTACACAGTGATATCATTTAAAAATGAACAACACTTGATGACAGTACTATATGTGACAGTACATATTATAATTATACAATATAAAAAATGCAAAATATATTTATATTATTCTACAAGCCATTCATGATTACTTTCATTAAAAGTAAATAATGTATTAAAAAATAAACTATGACTGAAGTGATGTGTTACCAAGAACTGGATGCAGAAAATTACTGTGCAGCACTGTGCATGTAGATTGAATTCACCATCACTGGCATTAATTTCTTTTGCCATCGTCCATTGGTGTTAACAGAATATGAATACTGAACATTTCTTCTAGTTCTCAGACATTACCATGCTATTGTTACAAGCGTCAGGTCTTCTGTGATGTTACATCATATTGATTAGCAGAAAGTTACCAACATATTAAAGGGCCATAAAAGAGCCTTCTCGAACTGTTTGACTCTGAAAATGAAGATATTATGCTTCATCGGTAACTATGTACCAGTCAACATAGCATAACATCCCAGGATACTTGAATCTGCTGTAACTCTGTTGTGAGAACATCAAATCTTGCTACTTGTTTGTACTTACAGAAGCAACAGTTCCGATTGATGGATGCCAGATCAAGTGGCCACCAACTAAGAAAATATGCAATGAGTGTTTCAGAGTATAACTTTCTTACATATGGCTTAGATGGAATGGCTGTTCTTTATTCAGTTGGAACAAATGATTGTATAGCTTTTGTCATACCTCATCACCACATGGATCTGGGAATTCAGACTGCAGTGGCAAGTCCACTGAACACATACATAATATCTTTAGGACAAGATGGAAGCTTAATCTGCACGTATCTTGGGTAAGGATGGAAATAAGGAAGGAAAAAGTAGTTATTGTGTGGCAAACAAATGGCTGCCTAATTTACTTCACTGTTTTATGCATGGACAAAAATAGGGTAACATGAAAAGTATCTTTCTGATATTTCTATTATTTTAGCAACTTGTGTCAGAAACTCAAATCTTGCAAGAGTGAGAGGACTGAAATTGGGTGTGGAAACACTCATATGCCAGGATTCCATTTACCCCCCAAGATAAAGAGGTGAAACTGATGATGACAGCTGTTGGAGGTTCTCTAAAGCATTATGTGGACCTTGAATAATGAAAGAGGTCTGGTCACCAGGCAGGGAGGGGCACAAAGTCACAAGAAGAAGTAGAAGTCTGCACTGGATTTGATGAAACAAAAGTCTGAGACTTTGGTCTTATATTGCCAATATCTAATATCTTTGGCATGGGGATCTCACACTTTACCAGACAGTCATAATTCTCTGATAAACAAGAGAAACAGCCAAACATGGCTGTGCATTTATTTATTCATTCAGCCATTCCTTCATTCAGTCACTCATTCAAGGCATCTGTAGGTATATTATATATGTTACAAACAGCGTGGACAACAATTAGATGCCCAGAAACAGTAGAAGCCTGGACAACACTTCCATCTAGTGCTGAGGTTAAGAATGAATGGAGTTATACCTCAACTTATACATTTGCTTTCATGGCATATGCAGTGACAACTCTACTTTTAATTTTAATCCATACAAAAGCAGAAATACTTCAACGATTAATACACTCATGCTTTTTTTAAGTAATTTGAAAAATGATATAAAAGAAAATGTGTAAGTTTGTAAGAATATTACAAAATCAATATATATATATATAATTATAGATAAGTAACCTGAAGTTGTGTCAGACTGAACAAACTGTAAAAAGTATTAGCAAATGGTTTTTTGTTTGTAATGAAATTGAGAGACCGTTCAATTAAGGAAAATATAATTGATATTAATTCCAGAAAATTTTTTGTGGTGGGGGAGGGGCCTGGTTGAGGCAAATAACAATACCAATTGGTGCCATTTTTTATGCTAGCAAGAACTGTTGATATATTGTTTGCTTTGTTTATTTTACTTGTCTTTTGACAGAACTAAAACAAATCAGTTGAAAGAAACAGCTTTGAGACACACTGTATTGGCACAACAAATCAGTCATATGTACACTCACAGTAAAACATCAGGGCCATTCAGCGTGACAGGTCAGTATATGTGTGTGTGTGTGTGTGTGTGTGTGTGTATGGGCATGCAGCTAATGCAGTCCCATTAATTTGTAAGTTAGGCCTCCTGCAAAATGCTTTTGTCAGAAACAGGGAAAACTAGTTTGACAGAACATCCTACCATGTACTAGTTCATGATTTAATAATATTCACATGTTATGAAATTATTAGGTAATCAGTACCTAGTTTTACAATTAGGTCAGTCACTGTGTCAAATAATAGCTGTAGCTCAGTTTCTGAGGAGGATGATACTCACATCTAAATGGAAATTGTGAGGAATGAATTAGGATGAAGCAAAACAAGTACTGTAATTTATTTCCAAAGCTGACTGTTTTCAGTGTAAACTTTTTCACATGCCTTCCCAATTTCCCTATCCATCTCTTCAGAGAAAGTCAGAACTTTGTGGATGTGAGGAATATTGTGTCTCCACCATGGTTCAATGAACGTGTTAACTTGTGGGTTCCTTTTGTCCAGTATCATTATTATCACTGCTTTTTTTATCAGTAATAAATGGCTTTCCATCATATGGGCACTCCCATTTAAGAAGTGCATTGATTCACCAAAGCCAGTTTGGCAGAAACTAGAAAGGTCAAAAGATAACTAAGGTGTTAAACAATGGAATCCAAACTTTGTACTTGATGAATATTAAATATTTTTTAGGTGTTTCTTTTTCCAATGCATGCTATGCAGTTACGTATGTCAAACATTTTATGTCCCAAGGTACACTAAGAACAATTTACTTTTCGTATTTTCATTCCATCCTATCATATGGCATAATTTTCTGGGGTAAATATGCATACAGCTCTAGTATTTTTAAAATTAAAAAAAGGATGATTAGAATAATTATGAATGCCACAAATAGAGATTCTTGTCGTCACTTATTAAAAAAATAAAAAATTCTACTATTAAAATCACAACATATTTTGTCCCTTCTATTATTCATAAACAAAAAATATAGATTTTTTATGAATTGAATTCAGAAATTCATAATATCAACACTAGATTTAGTTCTGACTTATACTCCAACTGCAAACTAACAACTTTCCAAAAAGGACTTCTATTTTGGAATGAAAGTCTTTTATCACCTTCCTACTGGCATCAAAGATACATCTCGTAACATAAAGAAATTCAGATCTGTTCTAAAAAGTTTCCATCTTATAAATTCATTTTACTTGTTGAAGAAATATTTTACTTGGAATTCCAATAGAGATCTTGGGTCAGTGTAATTATATTAATAGTAAACATCTAAATAATCCTGCAGGTAATATAACTCAGTACCATTCTATATTATTACTTTTAATTTGAATTTTTAACTTTTAGATATATGTATTTAAATACATATATATCTAGATGTAGTGATGGAGTCCACTTCCAATTGGCCTTTAAATTTTGAATTGTTATTTATTATATTATTTTCAGTGGATGTCCATGTATTATAAGTTGTGTTGTAGTGTATAAATTGTAAACTGTAATTGATGTGTCCAGTGTTACATGTGTGACTAAATGAATGAACTTTAAACCAAACCAAACCATAATTTTTATGATTTTTAAGGAGCCACAGATTCCAAATCATGGTTAAGTTTGCAGTTGGATATCAGAGTAACACAAGAAGCTGCTGTGTGCGGTGCAGAAAAGGCAGAGCTGCACAAACTTCTCAGAAGTGTTCAGAAAGAGGTAAGCATTTCTTTTGCCATAATTTTCTCTGATTCTTCCACCTTGCATGTCCTGTAAATTAGAAGTTATAACCAAATTCTGACTAACACTATTATGCTTAATATCTACTGTACTTCTATAAATTATTTACTGACAGCATCAAAGAAATTAACAAATAAGAATAAACATGAGTTACATCAACCCATAGCAGCTGATATTGCTTCTTAATTATGAACATAACATGATGGATCACATGAAAATTATCCTGAAAAAAAAAGTTTATTTTCTGTTGGGGCCAAGGAATTTTAATACACATTCTCATTGTTGTACATAATTAATTATCATTATTAACATGAAGGATTAGACCCAGTCTTCTGTTTCATTATTAAAATTTCTGTTGATTAGTCCATAATAATCTCTTTGAAATTCATTAATATTTATAACAATAGCACCTGAAATTTCTCATCATAAACATGCAAAATCCTGGGTCTCCTACCTAATGGAACCTGCACATAGAATTTAAATTAACAGTTGGTATTGTATTATGTAACTTAATGAATGTTAAAGCAGGTGTTGGAAACAATGTCCTTCATCTCTCAGACATGAATAAAGTATTAAAAACTGAAGTTCTTCTCTAGAAATTGCCAGTACTGCATGCCTGATGATTTCTTTTTGAGTTTGCCCTCTGCATATGAATTATCCACTAACCAGTATCTGTTGCGTGTTTATGTGACCATTTAAGTCATCTTAGCTTTAAAATAGGCTAGCAAATATCAGCTTCACCAATACACACTCTTCCACAGAACCAATTAAAAACTATACTTTTGTAATACCATCTTCTTTCTGCAGTTCTGCACAACTGTAAATTTGTGTGGTCTCAAATGAAGATATGTTGTGGCTGGATTTAGATTACTTTAATGGATTAAATTTCAGTGTGTAGATTTTCTGGAGAAGAATTATACCAATTTGCCAGAAGAAAAACTGCCAATTAGTGCATTTGATCTGGATGAAGAGACCAGAGAAGTAAAAAGAAGCAAAGCTCAGAAGAGGTGCCATGAAACTGAGCTTTATCTGAAAGCATTAATTGTTGCACAGGACAGACAATGTGAAGTTTTAAAGGAGAAGTGCTGGAATACAATGGAGACAAAGGGCAGGAAGCTGAAGGTATGCGTACTTCATAAGCAATACATATTGTTAGGTTACTAATATAAAAAGATGAAAAATTTGAATATGGCTATATTCCATTGTCATATCAGTTACAGAAATGTCTTTGCTGTGTTAGGATCAATTACATTCATTAGGATTATGTGTTTGATTGGGCTTCATGAAGAGTGGACAGTCATATATGAATACAACAGTTAACTGTAAACCGATAGTAAATCAGCATTTATCAAATATTGATGATCATAAAAAACAATTGTGGTGAAATGGAAAGGATTAGAGAAGAAGCAGATATTATATATTTGTGAGGTCCTGTGCCAAAATTTCCTTAAAGAAACTGAGAAGATCCATGAATAATCCAAGAGGATAGGCAGTACTCCAGATGAAAGTCAGACTGCACCTGTTACCAATGCGAATTATGGCATCATCACTAAGTGAGCTAGCCAGTTTGCCTTAATCAGTATGCTTGACTAGTGGAAGAATTCTGGTATTTATTAAGGTCAGGAATGCACATACTGCATTGTAAAACTTTTCATAACATACCCATCATTAATACAGAAAACTACAACCTTGAGTCTTGGAAGTGTGTTATCCCCGTTGTGTGTGAAACTTGGAAAATGGTATGTAGTCAAACACAACAACACAGTTGTGACTACATACCATTTTCCAAGTTACAACCTTGAGATTGCCATAATTAACAGTACATCTTCACCTATACACTTAACTCTGTTCTTTATGTTCTTGTGCACCTAGGCAATAATGGGAGAAACTGTGGTGGAAAACTATCCTTTATTCCCCAAAGACATTTCTTATCAAGAGGAGTTGGAGTGGGTTATGGAGTACAAAAAACTACAGTTACAGCAGGGAGACTTCTTCTCACCTTGGGTTCACAGTGATGAGTAGGTGGTGATTAGCGATTATATAATAAAAAAGAGCATTTCAAGAATTCAATTTTTTTTGCTGCATCATTGGGCAAATGGATCTCGGAGTTTAGAAGTAACTTGATGTTCCTACTTTGAAGATTGAAATATCTTTTTCTTCTAGCAAATTTGGGCCCATGAAGACAAGGGCACTATATTACCTCTAAACCCATTGCTGCAGCATCATACACCATAAGAATGGAATCCTCAGCTACACTGTGAGAACCTCAAACCTCACAAAGAACATTTAATTCTCTTGTTCCTTTAGCCTTTGTATTGCTATGCTAAGTACAAGTGCTAATGAAATTTACAGGCTACCCAAAGTGCATAAAAAATCTGTATATAGAATTCTGTGTTTTCACCTGGCTGAGTAGCACATACAGATTTATGCAACCATTCATTCAAAAGTTGGTGCCCACCTAAGGCCGGTAAAAGTAAAAATCTTTAGATCAAGCTTATAAAAGCTTCAAAAGTGTGACATTGTCACTTATCATACTTCTGCCATTAGAATTTAAGATGATTTAAATTACATTTTTTTATAACAGAGCCCTAAATTATACACTTTTATACGAATAATTTGATTCAGAGTTATAATTGTATTTTTTAGCAAGAAATTATAACAGCAAAAATGGTTGTTCTATTAGCATTTGCAGTTTCATGTTCATTCTAATGAGTCTGGCTTTGTACTTAATACTTTTTGGCAAAGTTATGTCTGATAGTTCTAATATTAAACTAAAGAGCTAAACCACATTAGCTGTACTTGTATATGCAGTATAAATGACAATATAAGTGACTGTTTAAATTTACATCCCCTTGTAGATCCTATGACATTTGAGTCAACTCTGTGTAGGCACTTTATACCTTCTGTTAATTTGAAGAATATTCAGCATCAAAATAATTTGATCTCTTGTGCAAGTCTGGCCTCGGCAACAGTGTATTTGAGGTGTCTTGTCTTCTGTGAAGTAGCACCATGTCAAATCCCAGAATAATGGAGACCTTGAGATCATTCATAGCATATTACTGTGATGCCATTAGCCACCTTTATAGTAGGAAAGAGTAATTCCTTGCCAACCACATGGGTTACTTCCCTGAAAAATTCACCACTGGCAAGACCAAGGCCTTGTTGGAGAATGGATGGTGAGGAAACCACAGCCACTGTTAATGCTAATTTCAGCATGAATGAGTATCCTATTGCTTAACTAAACACAAAAATACTTAGTAACAGTGGATATAAAATATAGGCCTAAACATACAAAGCGGCACAAACTACGCACAGCAATAATATTTCTGAGAGTTACAAAAGTGTTTCTAGGCATCATTGCAACCTTTACTCCAGTTTATGTGGCATAGCTTGGTATGAAAGACGCCATCTTTTTCTATGTGTGTACAGATTACAAACTGCAGTTGCATAAAGCCAAATACCAAATCTCTAGATGCAAATGAAAGGTCTATGCTATGGCTGGTGAGAGGTTGCTGTGCTGTGAAATATACAAATTTATGTAAGGCATCATTTCAAACTCTGCATTTAAATGTTGTTCTTTATGGATTCTGGTTTTGTGGGATGTGATGCTGCATCACTGGATAAGTGGTTCCTGACACCTCAAATGAATGTGTGGTATTCAGCTTCACCTTCATTATTCATGGACCTTTGACCCTTGAAGATGAAGGTAATGCCTTGCTTTAAAATGCTGGTAGCCACTTACTCAGGAGTGCAGTGTCACGTCGCAGAACACGGGAATCCTCGATTACGCTTCTGTGAAAACCCCAAAAAATTGACCTGTCTTTGTCACTGCAGTGTATAAAGAGAAAGAACTTATACTATTTTAACTTGAGGGTTGTTTCACCGTGCATCTTCCTCATGAAATAAAGTGAAATGCCAACTTGATGCAACTAGGTAATTTTATTGATGTATTCTTAGCTCGACATGTTTCGGGTACATACGCCCATCATCAGGAGCATTAGATG
>Ga0136643_10008181_pt1 | contig 15253 bp, 12 predicted proteins | sample TergutLab28metaG_FD_96883 | JGI IMG/M metagenome (GOLD analysis project Ga0136643, IMG submission 96883) | Labiotermes labralis P1 segment gut microbial communities from Petit-Saut dam, French Guiana - Lab288 P1 (version 3) (version 3) | ecosystem: Host-associated > Arthropoda: Insects >... | reverse complement strand
TTGGAACATCACACATAATATGGAAAGTACTGCAATGTGAAGCTTGAAGCCTGAGTGGTGGGGATCACCGCTGGTTCAAGAGAAGTACCAGGAAGAAATGCCTGTGACAGGAGACATACATATCTTATAATAATGAGACTGATGGAACCATGATATAGCTCAGTCAGTACAGGAATGGCTGAGGCTTTGAATGAGGTTTATCATCTCACTGCGGACTTTGGGGCCTACCCCACCTGTTTTCCAATGCCTGTCCAAATTGGGATTCAGAAAATGGTGATGATTGACTTTCATATAAACATGTCGCTGACATTTCCTTCTTCAATAACTGCCAGATTAAATCCAAATATTATTTGTTTTTAGTATAGCAGTATATGAAGAAGATCCTGCACAAGGCTAGCAGTCAACTCAAAGTAATGGCCACAGAATTTGGCATTTCGTGATCATTCAAGATAGATTAGCAAGACTCCACCTCAACTACCTCTTTAATTATGACTTTTACCCCACTTCCTTTGGCTGTGTTCTAGTCTGAACAGTAACCCATTGTGTCCAACGAGGGCCCATTGCTGTTAATGCACAGCCCTACCCAATATCTTATACCTAGGCTGCCCTGTGTTCTACATGAGTCCTGATCTATCGCAGCAAAATGTAAGCGGTATCTAAAGTGACATACCTTCAACACAAGCACTCCTGGTGGATGGTCGACAGTTTAAAGACCCACAGTGCATGACTGTTGGCCCTGAAACTTGACATCCTTCAAAATCCTGGACAGACAGCTTCCCTCTCACTAATGCTACTGCAGAACTGCCAACAGAACAATTACATAACACAGTCAACATTAATTAACTACATATTTATTATTATTTGTATTTCCTTGTTTCTTTGATGTGCATTAATGTATAAATACAAATCAAAAAATGACAGTGTGAAACTACATTCAGCATTGAAAAATAAAGACACTCACCTATAGATTGGTACAAAAACACACCATATTTCATGTGTCATAAGTTGGATAAAAGGAACTTGCTGGTCACCCTCAGTGTGCAGTCAGATGTCTCTGCAACAATGTAGAACTAGAAGAATGTCATGGATTCTTGGCCAGCACCATATCAAAATAGTAATGGTTACTGATGGTTTACTTATGACCAGAAAAGATCTGGCAGGTTCTTCCTTCAAACATCAGTAATCTTTACTGTTTCAACACAGTGCTACACCAACAGTCTTTAAAAGGAAGGGGAACTACTGGCAAATCTGACTTGCTGCTTCCACTGTCCAGCAATGCCACATCCTTTGTTAGGTGGAGAATCAGTCTCTTCTGTGATGCCTCTTTACACCTGTCAACAGACAGTAACAAATCCCCACATTACTACATTATTATAACATATACCACCATGACTGAGTTCACTCTGTCATTCCCCTCTCTACAACACCATAGACAAATTCTGTAACAGTTGCATAAAACAACTTTGAACAGCACAACACAATTTTCATATAAATGTGGAATTATGAGTCTCCCAAACGCCTTATCAACTTCCCTACGCTCAAAACAACGAAAAATATCACAAACTATGCAACATGTGCACAGTAATACTGCCAGTTGTTGGTGTGGCCTCTCTGTCTCATTCAGGTTTCTCAATGTCATGTTGAAACTTCAACTGCTGTGGCCATAGCTACAGCAATATTGTACACACTGATATACAGATCTCAAGCAGCACATCCATCCTGACCTACAAGTGTGTCTTCAACACTATACTGATACATACAAACAACTGAGAATTACAGCTCACATATTAATGTTTGCAACATTCTGTATCAATTATCTATTTAACCTTTAATACAAATGTACCAGACAATCCCAAAACACAGTTAAGATAAACCCCTTCTTTAATTCCCAAAATCATACCCCACACTTACACCTCACATGATGCTCACTTCCACTACAGTGGCATCTCATCCTTCTGTGCACAATGAGTGTTAAGGAGAAGGTATCCTGAGTGATCTGTCCTTGGTCAGAATCAACTCTTAGCAGACGTCTGCAGATATGGGAAACTGCTGGATGCTTCTTCTTTATTCACACTAAGGTATCCTTCATCACTTGTAGAAGAATTTCTTCAGCAATGCCAACTCACATTAGAAAAACTAAAGCAACAACTATGTAATCATAATTGTATTCTCAATTACAATGCTTATGGAAGTGAAATACTCTTTGTGTATACAAATTCAAGACTTACACACAGGAAATAACAGGGGTGTGAATGAAGTTTACCATGTTTTGGGGTGTGAAACAACACAGTTGGCCGATGTTTTGGAGCACACAGTGCCTCCATCTTCAAGGTCACAAGGGGTCAGACTCTTGGTGGGCTCCTTGCTCCAGCCACAGATGGGAAGGTTCATCACCAGTTACAGCAGTTTCTCCATTGATGCCAACAACCTCCTGCCAGCAAACCGCACCATATGTAACCATGCTTTCAAACCGTCACACTAAAACTAGCTTATGCATAATGGTGCCGTTATATGGCTCCATGTGTGATGCTCTTGTCAGACATGGAGTTCATCACACCATTGTATGGTGGATTAGAGCCACCCTGGAAGGCCGCATGGCTGTGGCAACTCTCACTGCTTCTTCTATGAGGATTGTGGTATCCAGGTTATGCTCACAGGTGTGTTGTGGCTGCTTTTGTGGTACCTTGTTGTTGAGGCTTTGATAGCAAGGCTCAGTGGGGGTGAGATACATATTCAAGGTTATGCAATGACATTTGTCTACTTGTGGTGGGAAAATTCCCAAACGAAGTGTCATGGCTCATGCAATGGGCCCATCATACTGTCGAGACACGATATACAGGTTGGGCTGTCAGCAAATCCTGACAAAACTGAGTTTGTAGTATTTACAAGAAGGACTCCCCATTGTCTTCAAACCACTCTTTTTCAGGGTTACTTTAAGTCGCTCTTTGTCAGTCAAGTATCTCAGGGTAATCCTGGATTCTTGGCTAAACTGAAGGGAGCATGTGGATGTTAAGGTGAGGGCGGCTCACAATATGCTGTGGGCCTGTGATGCAATGTGGGGACTGAGAACTAAGGTGGTCCATTGGCTCTATATTTCTATTATTTGGCCATCCATCACTTTTGCATCCATAGTATGGTGGCCTGGCTCTCAGACAGCTGGTGCCAAGAAAACACTAAGCAAAATACAAAGACTTGCATGCTTGGGGATAATAGGTGTGATATGCACTACTCCTACTGGTGCTTTGGAGGCACTTACTGACCTCCCTCCACTAGATCTGGTGATTCAAGGTGAGGCGAGGTCAGTGGCGCATTGTCTCTGGAATCTGGGTTGTTGGTCCTACCTTCATACCAGTTGAGGATACAGTTGCATACTGATGCAGCTTCAGAGGTCACATTCCATATTTAATATAGGAGTTGACGTTATGAAACCAGCTTTTAACCTTGAATGGAAATATAGGGTCACTATGCTGGACCAGAGGACCAGCGACTCCAGTTGTTAAAAGGGTCATCAATTTCAATGATGGGTCTAGGGCGATGGTGGTGACCGGGGCTGTAGTCTATGGGAAATCTTTGGGAAGAAGGCTCAGGATTTCTCTAAAAAACATGCTACAGTTTTTCAGTCTGAGCTATATGCTACCTTGGCCTGTGTTTATGAAATTCAAATGAACATTGGGCAAGAAAAACATGTTAGTATTTGCTCTGATAGTCAGGTGGCTCTGAAAGCCATTCAGACTGCCAAAACATCTCCACTGGTACAATGCCAAAAGGTGTTGAATGATATCTCTACCCAACACACAGTGGCAATGTATTGGGTACCTGGGCATGCTGGGATGCAAGGAAACGAAATCGCTGACAGGTTTGCAAAGGATGGTTATGTTCATAAATCTATGGGACCTGAGCCGTCCAAGGTGTCTCTACACAGAACATTAAAAAGAAGATAAAACGCTAGGTGGATAACTAGCATTTGACAGTGTGGTATTGTTCTAGTAGCACTCAGAGTCAGGTTCGAAAACTGATTTCGAGCCTAGTCCAACTACAAAGATCAGATTATTGAACTTTAACAGAAAGCAATCCATGGTTGTTATTGGCCTTCTTACTGGACATAATACCCTGAGAATACATTTTTATTTAATAGGGTCGAATAATAACCCCCCATGCAGGATATGTGGTACAGAGGAAGAAACTTCAGCCCACATTCTGTGCGAGTATGAAGCTTAGGCTTCACTCAGACATGCAAATCTGGGTTCCTTCTTCTTGGACACACAGGATATTAAGAGTTTAAGTGTACGGCGATCCGGAACTTTAGTAAAAGAACAGGGCTTCCGTAACCTAGTATCAGACTATGGGCATGAAGGGCCTGTTCTACATTCAAGGTATATCGGAACCGCGTGGGATCCAACCCTATTACAAATCTGATCTAACCTAACCGAATCTTACACTTCATTTATTTCATTTCTTAGCTACACTACGCATCACCACCTTCATCGCGTTTATACTTTAACTGGAACTGTTATACGTCAAAGGTGCCTCGGGACCGCAAGGGTTCTAAACCAATTACTAATCTGATCTAATCTAACCTAATCTTACACTTCATTTATTTCCTTCCTTAGCTACACTACCCATCACTCCTCACTTTCATCGCTCTTTTATACTCTGACTGCATCATATATCGTACTGACAAGTCTACAGAAGGCAACGGCCCCATGCATTCCGCATAGCAGTGGACAGTTCTCAACTAGTTCATGAAAATGACACCACGTACAGTGCGTTACTTTCATATGTAACATGATTACATGCATGAAAGTAACAAATACACTCATATGTACATAGGATTATGGCAATAATAGTACGTACAGCACACACCATTCAGCACTCTAATGGGAAACGCCATTTTTACTTTTCCAGACAGTTTGGCACCACGGATAACGGACACGGACGAGATCACTGATTAAACATATTTGGAGTCTCAATTCCCGATTGAAATCGATAATATCTGGTAATCATCTGTAACTACTTCCTGCTATCCGTGCTGCAGCAGCGAAGAACAGACGACGGGGAATTTTAAAATGACTGTGGCCAAACTGGCATGTGCAAAGAGCAATTTACGTAACGATAAAACAAAACGTTATCGACAAGTACACTGTAAGGAAGAGCAGAAGCATCGCAGGTCTACATCCCATAGTACACAGATAAGCGATTTTGAAATGTTGGAACTTTGTTGACACTACATGACTAAATAAGATCGCAAAAATTGTAACAAAAATGCGCAATAATATTGACTAGTCCGCCGACATACAACTTTTATTACAGCAAATCCAAGAGCGGCTATATGTTTCGGCTGCACAAAGCAGCCATCGTCAGGCCACATGGGTCAGAAAATTTAGAAAAAAAAAATTATAATTATTCAGCTGTAGCTATGGCCGGGATCTCGCCCTTACGTAAAGCATATGTAACCGACACATCCAGAAAACACTTTTACAATGTGTAAAATAGCATTGTAAAGGCCATTAATGGTTAAGTTATATAAATTTAAAACTTTAAATCAAATCCTCAATAAAGGCCTATGTTTAAGCTGGTGTATGTTAGGCCATATGTGGGTGGTTAAATTATAGAAGTGGTGAGATGTTGATTAATCGGATACTTAATAGCCTTGGTAGTATATTAGTGTGTCATTCCACATAATTCCATTAATGTACAATTAAAGGTAATATTCAAAATGTGAGGACTCTGTCACTCTTTAGTTGTTCATACACCAACATGAGAAATTCACTATGGACTACAATGTGCTCAAACCACGAAATAAGACAAGATACATGTCTTTGTTTGGAATGTTACACCCTTCTGTTTTCAATAGTTATGGCCTACTGACTGCCACCGGATGGCAGTACACACAATTTGGTCGCACAGAAATGGAGACGATACACAAAGGGCACAAATAATTGAGGTGTCCAAGGTAACTACGCAAAGAGTCGGCAGGGACTACTACTGCAGTCTGGTTCCATCCATTATGGGTCCGAGCATGTGGGTGTGTGTGTGTGTGTGCACGTGCGCATGTGTGTGCAAGTACGTGCATTGGTGCTTGCACATTTGCGTGAACGTGGGTGTGAGAGATACAGACATCCTGATTTCCTCCCTCCTTGTCACCTTATTCAAGGCGATTTTCCGAATCAAGTACTTCCCGCCATCTTGGACTCGTGTTTTCCATCCTGAAACCTGGGAAATATCTGGCTTTTCTCTTATCTTATCGTCCCATAAGTCTGCTTGACATGAGATGCTGCTCACCAGGATTCTCTATGAAGTGGGTGTGGGCTACTGCACAATAAGCAGTTTGGGTTCAGACCCAAACACAGCACTACGCTACAGCTCACCCACTTCATAGAAGGAGTGTGTAGGAAATTTGGTGAGAAGAGGCTAACAGGTACGGTTTTCCTAAATGCGTCTAAGGTTGTCGATGGTCTCCTCTACAAACTAAGTATCCTGAATTCTCTCTCTGCCTTGTTAAAACCATATCTTCCTACCTGAATTGTCGGACGTTTGAAGCGTCCTTCCAAACAACTACCTCCACTTTTCGTCACATGGGGGCTGGCATAGCTGAGGGTGGAATAATTTCCCCCTGTGAATGACATGCCTTCATCTTCCTGTCATATTGAGTTGGGCCTCTATGCAGATTACACAGCTATAATAGCCAGGTCCTGTCAGCCAGCATTGCTTGGCAAGTACCTGGAGACATATTTCTGTGACTTAGTATGGTGGCTAATAGAATGGTGGATCACCATTAATATTTCAAAGAACACCACGATGCTCTTTGCTAAGGCCGGTAGGTGCATCCCGAAACCCCAGCCAGTTCAGCTCTTCTGGAAGCCAATCCACTGGGTCGAAACAGCCTGTTACCTTGGAGTGATCCTTGATACACGGCTTACCTGGTCGACACATATCGATGAGGTGAGAAAGAAAGCAACACAGTGACTGGGATGTTGGGACCTCTCCTAAACAGGGGAAGTGAACTCTCCCTCAGGAATGGAGTTCTACTGTACAAGCAGCTCATCCATCCCATGATGGACTATGTTTGCCCTCTCTAGAGGTCCACTGCTTGCTCCCATATCAGGAATCTGCAGGTGCTGCAGTCCAAATGTATTTGAATTGCTACCAATGCACCTTGGCACATTGGTAACAGGCAAGTTCAGGAGAATTTGGGAGTTCCTTTCTTTACTGACCACATCTTATCTCTGAGATATTCAACTCAAAGTTTCATGATGTGGGGAACCCCTTCATACATCTACGCTGCCCAAGTGTTGACCCAGGTCCGCTAAAACAGGAAGATCTGGATCGAAAACTTGTCTGGCTACCCGCAAAGGCAGTCATGTCAACACATTGAATTGTGCCCAACTGGCACTTTTCGACTACCCTGACTGAGGTTTTTCTGTGCTTTTTTCCTCAGTTTTAAGGCAAATGCCAGGGTATAACACGCAAAGATGGGCACAGCCAGCACTCTTGCCATGTAAGGTGGCTAAATTTCATCAGGACATAGCCTAACATTAACTTTAAACATGACCATTCTGGGTGGAATCCCAGAAAAACTTCCTGCTACAGTTATGTCCCCTCATAAGGCCTACTGCCTCTTGAGCATGGTCCTCAGTTGCATACGTCGGGGTCTTCAACCGCGTCAGGAAATTGTTAGCGTAAATGTAATCCAAGTTACAGTTTAAGGTGTCTGTTACTGAGTCCAGCGATGCGGTTAAGGCAGGAATGGCTAAACAGACTTAGGGATGTAGACTTGCACTTTTGCGCAAGTTTCTGCCCTCAGTTAGCTCTTTGGTGGGTTGGTTTGGTTGTTTACAGGCTTTCTTTTGGATACTTGAAACCTGAGGATGGGACCTATAAGTTGTCCTGAAAAGACAGTATGAAATTACCACTACTCGCTGCATAATAACCCAGAAGAATGCAGTTCTCCTCTACCTGAACCTAGATCACATCACCATCCTTCCAAGAAACAGGTCATTCTTGCAACTGAAATTGAAGTGTTAATGACACTGAAAGACATTCAACACAGTGTAGGAGATTCTGTGATATTGAAAAGTAGAGTGGTATGACAGAATGTGTTCAGGTCATTAAGCTGAAACTGAACTTTATTTTCTCCAGAACAGTACACAGAACACAACATTGGTACATGATATATAACGTCCAGCTCATTAAAGTGTGCAAACATTTGTATGAAAGATGCTAATTATTTAAGGAGTTGTTAAGTACATACACTGCGATATCTATAGCAACTGGCCAACAGTTTTCCACTCCTGTTACAACAGCTTCAGAATGTCCTGTAACAAAAATGAAATTTGATATACATACATGCAAACTATGTGCAATTTCAGGCTTCCACCGTGAAGCAGATAAGAACAGTGGCCTTCTGAGTTACTTCTTACTGACGTTTCGGGACAACCTATCGGACTCGATAGAGACAAGTCTCTGGGTTTTGAGACAACTTATTGGCCATCTCAATGTCCCGAAATGTCAGTAAGGAATTACTGCTACTCACTGCTTAATAACTCAGAAGTACACAGTTCTCAAAATGCACACTTGAACAATAGTTGTTTATATACAATTACTTCCTACATGTTTCGTTTACTCATGTGGCCATCTTCAGAGACGTCATACAAAGGGTAAAAAGTTAAAAGATGATACAAATATTGAAGTAACAACCAATCCAAGGTATAAAATGACAATGACAAAATCACTGTTTAAAATAAACAAGGTAGTATTTTAATTGCGACATTGTTGAATGGATGGTAAACACAGACTTTTGATGTAGTAATGCACAAACCACTCCACTGACACATTCTGTACTGCACTCCTGCATTTGTGTGAGTCAAATCCTGTAGTATCCCTGACTCTTAACAGAAATCTCTCTGCTAGAAGAGATGATTGACATAAATGCACTTTGTTCTTCATGCAACATGCCCTTAGTTATTGACCCTTAGCAGCTAAACTTATAACTACTTATGGCTGGAATGTTTGTAGTGTTCAGTACTGCATCTTACAGAGAATCTGGTGTCCAGATACAACCAAAAATGTACTATGGTCTTCATGTAAAGTACCCTTCTGTATTGAACCACCATAACTGAATTTGGTATTATGCAGGCAATACGCGTAGACTTCCAGATATTCTGAAGGGAAGTCCCATCATTGGGAGAATGGATAAAGCAGAAAATATACATTGATCTTTGTGTAAAGTGCCCTTAATGACAGACTGTTCAAAACAAAATATACAACTGCTGTAGGAAATGTTCGCACCTTTACAGATACGAAAAGTACACGAATCTGTATCTACTGGTAGCCAAGAATTCTCCGAAAAAATATGTTGGTCTTCAAGTAATATGCCCTTAATTACTATGGAATGCAACCAAACTTATGTCGCTTGATAGGAAAATGTGAGGTATGAAGTGCCAGGAAAATTTCTCATGATGGAAGAGGAGGTATAGATGAAAATGTACTTGGTTCCCCACGTAAAGTGTTCTCTATTATACACTGATCGCAAAGTTAACAAGGGCATGCGTGGAAAGTAAAGGTATGAAGTCTCAGGAAAATCCCACGAATGGAAGCCAAGAAAGAGCTTAAGAGGTACATTGTTCACCAATTAAACAGATCTTGGAGTGAAGCTGTGTCAATAAGGCATGCAGTCAGAGCTGACAGGTCCTTGAGCACTTGAGGGAGCTCTCTGGCTGTTATTTTGGAGTAAAGTTTGTTGGGCTGTTCAGTGTACAGTTGACTTACTGAGCATTGAGAGGGGAAGGAGAACTGTCTATAACCCACTTGTGGATCGGATGGAGCTGTGAAGAGGAGTGGTGAGTGCTCATCCCCTAAGCCTGCAGAGGGAAGTGCCCCACCAAGTCAGCGAGTGGAGAAACAACCAGTGGAACCCCACGCTGGAAAGCCTTAATCTGGAGGACCAGTCACTTTGCAATATGAATTGGTGGGTGATGAGATTTCCAACTCCCTTACCTAGCCTGGTTACACCGGAGGGGAACTGCTTTCTTGGACTCCAAAAAAACATAACAGTCTGGAGGCGATGAAAGTATACGCTTTTGCTCCAGCAAGCTATCCAATATTAACCAACTTGTGGAGTTTTAAGATGCCATTTGGAAAAGTACTTTCTTCTCCAAATAAATTGCCATTTATTTTTCACTGATCTTAATGAAACTTATACTATTCACTGTGTGTGCGTGGGGTATGCGAAGTGTGAATTTTCAGTTAAATCCCTTGAATGTTAAGCCGGCTGAGGCGCAAAAGTTCTATGTATCTCAAGTAAAGTGGCCTTTTATTTTTGTCAGATAGCCACCCCATTTTGCTTCACGTTCAGCATATTTGTTTAGAGTTTGAGGGATGAAGTTTCAAGAAAATTCCTTTTACACCAAGTAAAGTACCTTCAATAAATGGCCGATCATAACCACATCAAGTGAGCAGCATTATATACCTATGGCAACAAAATTCACTCTGTTTATAGCCCAAGTGTAGGGAGTGCCAAGGCTTCATGTTTCAGAAAAATAAGTGCAATGGAAGCTGAGATATGGCCAAAAAGGGAATGTGTTCATGTGTTCCCCTAGTAAGGTGTCAATTAATTATTGACGGAATGAAACAAAAATTATGCCAGTCATTGTGTATATGCTAGGAATGTGATATCAGCTATGCTATCCTGGTCCAACCATGGATGGGGGGGCAGGGGGAATAAATTAATAAAATTAATTGTACAGTGTTGAACCTGATCTTATGATTTCTAAATGTGAGCATTTACAAGTCATACTAGGGAATACAATCACTCTCAAATTACAGCACTTGCATAACTTGTAAATTATGGTACTTACATAACTTGTATCACAGAAACACAAGTGAAGTAACAATGTACTAACACATACTTTGCTGAGATAAAGAGCTGGTATATTTTGTATAGTACAACATGTAGGCACCTGCTTGCATTACTTCTTGCAGTGTGGTCTCACGTACTTCCGCATCTGATGTATAGTACCACCTGAAATATTTGTGAGAAAATATATCAAAATTTTCACATAATAAAGAAATCCTAAATCCCAGAGACACAGTAAGTACATAATCATAATTAGATGTCACATGACCAGGAATACAACAATCAATAGCCTCTTTCATAAACAAGGACAACACTTTATATACTAGCGCAGTATGTGACACAATATTTATTCTGTACACAAAAGTAGCATCAACATACATGCTTAGTACAAGGGCTGAAGAATTAGCTGAACCAATGAGTACTGAATGTCATTATTTCAAACATTAATGAAGTTAAATGTTTCATATATTCCTTGCAGTATTCAAATTGTATACATTTAATATCAAGTGATTTCACATTTAATGATCACAACGATACTACAATAGTTTGCTCCTTGATCTCCTAAATGTTTTGGCTGTTAACAGCAATTCTCATGGAGTATTAGAGTACACAGTAGCTTCCTGTACATTAAACACCTCTTCAGTAACATGCAGATTAAGATCCTTTTGGATCGAAGATGACCATAGAGACATAGACGTTTGGGCTACAAGAGCTGCCATAAGATCACTGTAGTGTTATTTGTGATAACTGTTCTCCCTGAGGATGGCTGTTAACAGCCAAAACATGTTGGAGACTATGCAGCATAATACTGTAGTATCAATGTAATTGTATGCGCAATTAATTGAAATTATATATATATATATATACCATAAGAAAGTGTTTTGCAAAGCACCAACCAAGGTTGTTCTTTCCACATGAAAGATATGAAAAAAACATAAGACCACCGTACTCATGTACACAGCTTCAGACAGTTTACTAAACCACTAGACAAGCCTACATGAATACTGTAAAGTTCCATACCTGCTGTAGTATCTGCCAGCTCCTCTCCTATATGTCAGAAAATGACCATAAAACAAACCACCAGTATGAACAACTACAGCTGTAAGTTCATAGCAATGTTTGAATCTGTGGAGCAGAAAGAATCAAGTTAGAACACAACAAACCTTTTCATTCATTTTGCTGTGAGGCAACTACTGAATTACTATTTCTTAGCTACTGGTATATGGTTTACATAAGGAAGAAACTTCAGTCAGTTGTCTAAGGGGTGGAATGCTTAAGATTATGGTCTTTTTGAATATGATTCCAATGTCGTCTGGTAGGCAGGCATGTATGTTTCAGATGAATATGCTTCGTCCACTTCCAGGGTGCTCTAAAGGTGAAGGGAGCAACCTCCAAAACACCAGTACCTAACTACCAAACCACATGGTCTCACATCTCAGAATACCATAAACTTAGCGTGCACAATTGTGAAAATGTTGTAACCCATGTTTGTTTAAAACTCATACATTAAAAATAATATCTCAAATAAACTTAACGTGCACAATTGTGAAAATGTTGTAACCCATGTTTGTTTAAAACTCATACATTAAAAATAATATCTCAAATATATGTCAAACTTTACACAAAATAAACTAAACTTCCACCACCCCCTCCAAAAATAAACCTCCGGCATCTCTGTTGTAGAGGGAGATAATGTCTAGAGGAGGCTAACAGGGGCAATGGTCCTCCCTAGCCAAGGTGTGAGGTACTGTGCCAACAAGGGTTGCAAGGCCCTGGGGAGGTGATAGCAATGCCACTAATGATCCCCTTCGGGCATCAGGCAACACCCCATAGTATTTATGTCTTCTGCCTATACAGGGCTCTGCAGGAGGAACTTGTGGAACACTTATGGAGAAAACATGAAATAAAACCTTATCAAAAACAGGGATACTGGTACAGCAGTACCTGCCTAGTTTGCTCACAAGAGGGAAAGCCAGTCAGGCGAGCCACCCCAGGGAGATTGTACTTCCATCAAACCTATGGATGATGAGCATTTAAAAATGGTTGGGACAAACAGGAACAAGGGGTCTTGAAAATATAAATTTATTTAAATTAATCTGCACCAAAGCCAGTCTGTGATGGCACTCCTTTGCCAAAAACTTGCTACAGGGGAGACAGATGAAGCATTTATTCAACAGCCCTGGATTTATGGAGAGTGAATAAGGGGATTATACAATATAAGGGGGATGCTGTTTTCTGCTGGACCTGGTTTTAATCTGAGAATCTTAATTTTTGTCACGCACATGGTCTACACCTTTCTGCTGTCGGAGCTCTGCTCTAGGAATATGGCAATGGTGAGAAGGACTTACACTAGAGGAGGTAACAAGAGGGAAATTATTATTATTACCTCAGCATACTTCACACCAACAACAATCAAACCACCTTGTGAAAGGGGTTGCAGTTCATCCTTTGATGTGATGCTAACGCCTACACACGAGACTGCATGCACACTTGAACACCATGCACACACTTGTACATCATGCTCTCAAATGATAAGGCAAAACTTGTATCAACTGAGGTACATTAAAAATTTTAAGTGTACCTTTTCCTTACTGGTGAAGGTAAATTAACCAACTCTCTGGTAAACTGTTGGCCTGCTCTTAATCCGTCACTGTCTGTCAGCTGCGTCTGTAAATATAATTACTAACTGTAAGCAAAGAATTATAAATATTCTTACAAGATGCACTATATTGCAGTGGCTAGTGGGGTTTGTGAAGCCGCCGCTGCCACCATTTTGTGGTGGCTGGTGTTATATCCTTGCCTAACACCCTTGTATAGTGGAGATGAACCACCATACCAACATAGAAATCGCCAAACACATGCTACCTAAGCAAGACTAAAGTCCGCATGGTAGCTAAAAAGAAACTGTGCAATCAAACATAATACTCAAAATTTACTCATAGCCGACATGAGCATTGAGTGGTTGGGCTGACGTGGAATTATTTTTTACAGGGTCAATCTGCTAAAGAAATGTTGTACACGGTACATAAACACTCCCTTCCTTCATCATAAAAAAAAAACACTTTACAATTTTCGTTGCCATCAACTCTGGGAATGCTAAATCAAACTGAAACCTTCACAATTCCATATAATTAAGTCTACAGTACACAGCTCTAATGGGCTCATATAGATAATATATAAAATGGTTTCCTCAAAGTTACTACTCTGGTTGTTATCACAATTTCACAAACGTTAAACAATTGTAAATATTAAGTTTTCCACAAATTCAGTACATCAAAGTTCTAATCAAAATGTACTAAAACGATCCATTCAAGGAGGTACTTGGGTTGGGATCATAACTGAATTTTTACCACAGTTTATGTCCCAGTGACACGACAGAATACTGGTTACAACTTTCTGAATAAAATATATTTTTCAGTACTCTGCTAACAACAATTAAGGCTGGATCATCTTAAAATTCCAAAATCTTTTCATTTCCCTCTACCCTATGTAAATTTTGAAAACAATTTAGCTACTTGCAATTTAATTTGTCACAGTGTTTGATGAACCACACACCACTCACCTGGTATGAACAGGAAAATTTGAGCAATAAGGCTCCTTTTAGGGTCTTTCCACACAGCACACAAAACTTGCAACTGCTCCCGTTAAAAGCTGGATCGCCACACTACTAGCTCAGTGCTTTTTTGGGTCTGCTTAGCAACAGTGTGGGCAGAAATAAAGGAATGTGACTGTCACTAAGAGGATGAAACATGACACAGTCTTACTGTTGTTAGAACGTGTAATGTGCTCAACCTAACTTATATCATAACTACAATTTTGAAATTTTACAAATTTACAAAAAATATAACCTTACATACGAGGGAAAGTCAATAAGTATCTGCACAGGTGTTATAATTTTTTATGGGTTGGCGGTACTGCTTTCTGCGTGCGCATGCTAACAGGTAGCACCTTTGTCTCCGCTTGTGGAAAGTTTCAGCGTCATCACACGGTTAATCTTTGCGCTGTGACACAATTAGAATGGCTGTGCCACTCTCCGTGTGCACGAAGGAAGAACAGCGTGGCGTGATCCATTTTTTGTGGTCTGAAGGTGTAACAGGAGTTGAAATCAATCGAAGACTATCAGCTCAATATGGGGACAGTGCTTTACCACGGCGAAGCGTATACAAATGGATCGAGAGATTCCAACACGGTCGGACGAGCATGAAGGACAAGGAAAGAGCAGGACGTCCATCAACATCCATTACTGACGGCAACGTTGAGGACGCCCGTGCCATGATTCTGGAAAACCGACGAGTGACTATTGATGAATTGGCAAACCATTTTGAAATAGGCTTGGCTTTCGTAAAGTCTGTGCAAGATGGGTTCCTAAAGAGCTCACCAAAGAGCAAAAGAACAATC
>Ga0136643_10008178_pt1 | contig 15255 bp, 10 predicted proteins | sample TergutLab28metaG_FD_96883 | JGI IMG/M metagenome (GOLD analysis project Ga0136643, IMG submission 96883) | Labiotermes labralis P1 segment gut microbial communities from Petit-Saut dam, French Guiana - Lab288 P1 (version 3) (version 3) | ecosystem: Host-associated > Arthropoda: Insects >... | reverse complement strand
CAGTTTGCTACAGTATGTACAATAACTCACATATCCAGCACAACTCGCCGGCATTTGTTACGGTGGAAAATATTCCCAACCTAATATGCAAAAAAAAAAAAAAAAAAAAAGAAAAAAAATCTTTTGCGTCCAATGCATTTTTTTTTTGTTTTTTTTTTTTTTGGGGGGGGGGGGGGGGGGGGTGGGGATGTCAGCAGTATTCTACATCTGTTAATCGCACAGTGTTCCCTAATGGTTGGATTGAGACAGTCCTGTTCAGAAGCAGTATCTAATTATTAAGATCTTGGCCATTTCAGAACTGTGTAGGTTGAAATGTTTCTGTAATTTGTAACATGGAATGTGTCCTGCTTAGTAACACTACCATATTCTGTTTTTATTTTCTGCAAGAGATTTGTAAACAATGTAGTTCAGCATATGCAGATTGTTGAATGGATATATTACCGTTTTGCTAACAAATGAGTACTAGTATGGATGGTGATGTAATGTATTAGAAGCAAATGCTTGTTAAGGGATTACGTTCTGCCACATGTTTCTGTTGTATAAGAAGTCCGTGTACTCTTTCTGTCCTTGGTATTTGGTATTCATGAAAAAGTATTATTATGGGACTGTAAAGAAATATGATGAGTGCCAAAATATTTACAAATTCAACGCACAAGGTAGCTTTTCTTTATGCAATGGCATACTGCAATACAGGAATTTCATTTGTATGTGGTATTTGTATAATACTGCTTCATGTCATTAAGTCAATTGAATCAAATTTATGTAAGAATATTCTTTGTTGAAATGAAGACCCCCTGCATATGTCATGCTATAGTTACTGGGAACAACTGTACAAGAATGAAAGCTGTAAAATGGAAGTTTGTGTAGCCATTGTTTACAAAGTCTGTGGCACAATTTAAATTTGGTTGAATTATAGGCTTTTTGCTGATAATAAAGCACTTGAGTACTGTAATGTGGTTATTATTATTTTTAAGGTGAAAACTACTTTCTTTTTTATTCCACAAACATCCAGCTTCAGAATTACAGAGAACTGAATATAGATACAGGACTGAGTGATAAAACTTTATTTCCTTTGAGTGTTATGTGTTCTTATCAACTTTAGTCCCCACTAGCTTCAGTAGCACACCAAAAGCTGCCTAATCCATGTGCAAGTATTTGTCCAAACCTTAAAACTCTTTGATGAGTTCAGAACCTATCATTTAACCATCTTGTAATGGATTTGTGTATTACTGGATATATGCCTAGTTCATGTGAGTTTATGCATGTTGGTAGAGCTGATATTTCTATTTCTCAAGTTATTCATGGGTGTGAATGTCATGAGTTGATACTGCAGGTGAGAGGTATGTATATGCATATGGTGTAATGTCTTTTGGGTGTAAATTACTCTATGTGTTTTATTTGCTGTTCTGGGACAAAGTATGTTTCTTCATTTGTAATTTAACATGTGATGTGTTACAATATACACCTTTGTGTTAATCTGGCAAACTCTTTTGAAAATTTACAATGGCTGTAATTTAATTTACTAGCTCAGATATGAATTTGTCAAAAATAATTGTAATTCTTGAAACTTTGCTCTTACAGGCTGACGCTGATGCGTTTTCCTTCTTCCAGTTCTTTATTTGTATAGTGACACTGTCAGTATCTAAGACTGTATGGTAAGATGGCAGATTAGAAAGCATGAATACAGAGAATTTGTGAAATGAAAATTGATGCAGGGAAATTGAATTGCTTGGAGAGATGCCAGCCCCATTGCCACTTTACCACAAATTCTGTATTTGCTGCTATTGTGTCCCATTTTCTGGATTCATCTGTGGTCCTGCATGGGGAACTGTGACTATGGTAATAAATCCTGGGTTCCATAATCTGTATCGAATTTCTTGACTGAATCCTTTTAGTTTCTCAAGAAGGAATCTGTCCATTTTAATTATTTTTAGTTGCAGTTTAGGAGTATCAACCATCAAAGTACACATTCATGTGTGGTTAGCAACCATGTTTATTCCTGTCTCTCAAACATATGTCTACTAAGCTTTAAACATTATGAGGGAGTTCATACAGTTAAAAGGAGCTACTCAAGATTTGCATAAGTACTGTTCATTGTCATTGGACTGTGGTAAGTTAAAAAAAACAGCAATAAAGTAATCTGGTTTCTAGCTGAGGTAGAGTTTGGATAGTATATGTCTAATACTGTTTATTGCCTAAAATTTACTCAGTAATATATGTGTATATATATATATATATATATATATAATTCTAGTTATAAAGTGAAATGGGGCCTACAGGTAGAGGTAAATAGACATCAGCAGCCCCAACAAAAATCATACATATCCCTCATTGCCCTTGTATGGATGAAATATTACCGCAGGCTACTGTCTCGGTAATCGGTGATTGCAGCAGTAGCTGTTGCACTGGTACCATGGATCATCATCTTTCCGCCCATTGCTGGCAGACGTAGGGAGAGCCGGGAAGCAGTGTTAAAGGTAAGTATGTTGTGCGCTAATTGGTACTGAAACTTTTTGCTTCGTGTATTGTGTGCAGTTCATAATCATTCGACATGAATACGTATGGCCTTATGTGTGCTACATGTGGGTCAAATTTGTACTGAAATCGTCTCTCTTTAGATTAAAGAGGTGTCAGGCATTCTTGAGCACGTGAGTTTGACGGCTGACTGAAAAAAAAGTAGACTGTTTTTACTTAACGAATTATCGTATGTATGTTTCTGAGATAAACAGTGCTTGTGAAGAAATTGTGCTGTAACTTAAAAATGCTGACATTGGTGGAAAGTAATAGGGTTGGTACATTTCGGGCGTCTGACTTGTTATTTAACATAAAATTTTACTTTCGATTGGAAGCATCACGATGTGCTCTCAACGTTATATAATATTATACAGTGTACGTCAGCACATGTAGCCTTGTATTACCTTATATAATAAGTGATTGTGCTGGCGTACACTATATAATAATATATAAAATTTTACGTAAGGTGTCTTTTTGTACTGACGAGTAAACCGAGTTTTGTTCGCGGTTATATAAATGCGGAGTAGCTTAAGATGGAAACTATGTCTAAGTTAAGTTTCGTGTAAGTTACACCGCTGTAACGATTCTGAATGCATGATGCGATACTGCAAAGGTCAATCGCCTCGTAAAACTTTACGCGTTCAGGAGTTACAATTTTCTGTCAGCCGGCGTAACCCGTATTCCGCACGAGAACAGATGTCTGCAAGAGAGAGTTATGTAACATCACGATATTGTATGTGAAAAATAAGCAGTTACGTGCGCGATGCGTATGGTGATTTTTGTCATTGTATAAAGCGTGGCTATGATTTGGGCTAATGAACTAACAAAAGTTAAAATTTAATTGAAAATCCCATTGCTGGTCTCCTGTACGAAATTTAATTGAAATTCATCGTTTAATGTGAGCTGAAAGGTGGGGAATAGGCATGACCTCGTGGGACGTTATTTTAACTCTTAATCAATCCGCATGCTTCTCACAGAAGTGTAGTTACAGGTTGATACAAATTTTAATTTGCTAGAACATTACCTTGAGTAGATTTCTATTATCTTAATTACTGTTTCAAAAGAGAAGAAAGAAAATAACTGACAAAATGTAGCTGTTTATTGGAATGTGGATACAAGTTGCTGGAGCCGCAGAGTAAGAAGTGCTGTGATTTTAGGAGGTTGGTTTCATGTAGGCTATTTTTATAACCTAGCCGCTAAGTAAAGATGAGTATCAAATTTGTTCCCCACCAATTATCCCTGGGAAAGGGTCTTCTTGTGTCAATTACACAAAGAAGTGGTTGATTTCTATGTCTGCAATACAGTGGGTCTTGCTGTAATGAGGTCTCAAGTGTCAAGGTGTACATTAACTTCACTTTTGAACTAATAGGTTAAATTATCTAGTCTGTTTTTAAAAATATCCCTGGAATAATAAGTTTGAGAGAAGTAGATGGCAGTTGTTCCCTTATACTATACCCTTCTCTGGTGGTTGAAATTATGATTTTGGCCTCTTTGGCTAAGAGGTTTGCATGATCCAGATTCAAGTTTAGTCATGTGAACTGGAGATGTGAACCATAATTGTGCATACTGTTTCAAAAATTTCTTGCAAATATTAAACAGCATTAAAGTATAATTACTTGAGATGTGGAATTAACATATAGTTCAACTTCTGTTTCCCATTTCAGTTGCTTACCCCTGCTCCTTGTACTTCCAAAAAATCACTATTTTTGAAATTGTGTTGGAACAGAATAGTAGAAACCAGTTAAAAATTCATGTGCCATATTTACAGCAAAGCTCCCAAGCCAGGTTTTCTTCAAATCTCTTCAAGTTGTTTGGTAATATCATACATATACACAAAAGGATTGATAGAATTAAAAATTTGACACTAAAAAGTGAGGAGTGGTCAGTTACAAGTTGTACCAGGGAAAAGTGCCCTCAAAATTTGTTGACTTGTTGACTGGGTGGAACTTCAGGACCATTCAGTATTTCAGTTAAGCTTGACAGGGACTTCGTATCAGTAGAGGCCATTGCACCTGTGTACTTCAGTTTTCACCTATTGCCATAACTGATGTGACAGCCATCCATATTTAGTAAATGGGAGTGAAACTAGTAATCTTGATGTGGGTGTGTAATATATTGTGTGGCTAGTAATTCTTCATATGAAAGAAACTGTTATTAATTCCACTTTTTTAAATTGTGTGATATGGCAACCAGACAGGAATCTAGATTTTGCTTTCCATTCGAAGGGAGTAACTAAGGAACTGTTGGAGATATGCAGGTGAGATTTTGTATGTGTACAGGACACAAACACACCTATGACATATGTGACCCATTTTGTTTTTATTTTGATAACTACAAAGATGGAAAAAGTGGGAAAATTTGAGGTTACATCCAAATATTTAATGTAATGGGCATTTTTACTGTTGGATTATATGCTCAGAAGTGGATAATTATAATTACTGCTTTATAGTTCTTTTTAGCCCAACAGTATAGATCAAAGCATTCAAACAGCAGCATGTTTCATGAGTTTCTTTCTTGTTTGATGTACATTCTGATTCTGAATTCTCGAAGTGGTGTCTGGATTTGTACAACATTTGAATATTACAGTCTTCTGGGATGTAACATCATGCCATGTGTTTGCCTTTTGTTAACTTTTTTGAGGAAAATACTGGCTCCCTTTTCTATCCTGTAGATGGAGATTGCACGTTTCTCAAAAAAAATTGGTAATGACCTACCAAAACACAGCTTGTAATCATAGAGGATAGTAATCTTCCAGATATAAAATTACTGTGTGAACTTCAAAGCTGGTATAGAGCATTTCTTGATACGTGCTTATTTTATGCTGAAAGCTTTATTTTTCATATATCTTGCTTCATTAGTTTAGGTACTGAATTTAGTATGTATCATGTTGTTCCATGTTCTGGTAGAAGGTATATAATAATAATGGTTCCAAGAAGGCCATACCCAAAACCTACAGGACCAATGGACCAGTGGCTGGAGTCTCAAGGTTACTACCGGAAGCATACAGCTCGGGATGGGTCATGCTTATTCAGAGCAGTATCAGAGCAGGTATTCAAAGAAAATTTGTTAAAGTCAACACTGGAAGCAGTTGTCTGTAGCAACTTACAGCAGAACACTCTTCACTTTATCGTCTCTTACATGTAAATTATATATTTGTAGTGAACAACTGCAGCAAAAAGATAACTAAGCAGTCAGGCTTGGAAATAGTCTCTGTACCACTGACACTAATTATTTAATGACCATACTGAAATATATTAGGTAATGTAATTTTTAAACACACTAGTGTATATTTAAGCTGTTAAATTTGTTATTTTAATGTTAGAAATAAACATTTGTATTTATTAGAAAGAAAAAAATGAAATTAATAAAATTAATACATTGTTATAAATGTTTTTGCTCTGAATCAACTTAAACGATTAAAACTTGTTATGCAGAGAGAAGTAGCAAGTAAGGTTGTCAGTGCCAAGCTGTGATAGTGTGTTTTATATTCTAGCAACAGTAAGCCTACAAAATTTCAGTGGGATTGATTATTTTGCAACTAGTTCTAAAATTTCCCTTTGACTTTTCAGTCTTCTGGGATGTGACACTATGGTTATGTGTGTAGTTCATCACATTTTGAAGGATCAGAATACCTTCATTTTCAGGGTCAAGCAGGGTAAAGCAGTCACACTTCTTTTTGCACTGATCCTTTGAAACATCAGGAGCTACACACCAAACGACACAGCATCACATTCTAGAAAAACTAAATGTTTCACAGTGCTGCTGTGAGAACATCCAGTCTCACTTCTTGAAAGTACTTCTCTATTTTTACAGGTATTTTATGTTCAGGCTGTCCATCAGAAGGTTCGGAGACAGTGTGTACATTTTATTAAGAGGAATAAACATAAATTTGAGGAGGTAATTGATTTACAGTTCTGTTGTATGAGGTTTCCAGCTTTTGTTTGGAAATAGAGCATTATGAGTAGTGAAGGGGAGCAAGACTGTGAGCTTTGATATTGGTTGTAGAAGGAGAGTGAGGTAGCTTGCATAAATACAAGCTGCTAGGAAAAGTAAGCATTAGTTACAATTGAAGTAGTGTCATGCTGGATTGTTACTGTTATATCACTCGGCTTGTGACTGATCGCTGCTGCTGTAACTAGGTTGTGTATTATTTTGTATCATTATCAGTTTACCAGTAATATCACCATGCTAAATTTTTTTACACTTGGTCACTGTTGTATAAACCTAGGCACAAAATGACCAACACGCCCTGCAAGAGACTGGACTGTCCTTGACTAATTTTCCATACCAGTCAGAAGTCAGTGGCCTCTGTAAAATAATAGCTGCACAATGGCTTTGTGTATGTTCAACTGAAATATCTCTGAATTGTTTCATCCTCTACAGTGTACTTTGTCAAGTATTGTAGCATACAAACTGTCAGAGCGCACATGCATCTTGTATATCACATATTTATTTTTAACTCCTGTGTGGTTCAGTCACAACTGACCATCCTCAGGGAGATCTTGAATATGCACAAGAGTAAATGGCTAGGGTTATTACATCAAATGTGTGTCCATGTAACCCTGTTTGATATTTAAAATGTCTATTAAGTTACTGTATACCTGTTTAATAATTGTTACACGTTTATAAAGTATGTTTTTTTTAATCATTGCAATGTAGTATTCTGTTCATAGTGGTCGATTAAGAAATTATCTGTTGCCAGTTCTTATTTGATTCATGGTTACAGCAACCATTGTTTTATCTGTGGAATGCAAAATTTTAGAAATATGTAAACAAGCACTTGATCTCTTTTCACCATCTTCAGAAATCTTGAAGCAAAGATTGTAATCTTAAGCATCATAAAAGATAATTATTCATCAAATTATCTAATGTCACAGAGAGTGTACGTATTTCAACTTTAAAAGTATCTGACAATTGAATATGGTCATAGTCATGACTGAAATTTTGGACATTGTCGTTTGTTTGTGCTTAAGTTAGAATGAAACCTTGTATTAATGAAACAAATAAGATTCTGAGGTATGATACTTTCCTTTGCTTCAGTTCCTTAAAGAACCGTTGGAGGAATATGCAGCCCGTATGCTGGATCCTAGAGAGTGGGGAGGCAAGATGGAAATCAATGCCATGGCTCTCGTGTATCGGTAAGATTATTGGAATTTAAATTTCAATATGATATTGGTGTCTTATGAAAATGTTTTTTTTTGTCAGTTTTTGCTTTAATAATACCTACTAGTTTATTTTTTGCTTTTATAGTCGTGATGTGCTTGTGTTTGAAGAAGTAGGCAAATCTCCAGATGTTGCAACCAATTTTGGCTTTTCCAAGAAAATACTGCTTTGCTTCTCTCCTGACAACCATTATGATTCTGTGTATCCCAAGTTGTATATAGTGAAGGCAGCATTCTGTCAATGTAAGTACTTTTGTGTGACCAACAAACAGTTAAGAAATAAGTTAAATATTCTTCATATTTCCATCCTGTCCTTCTGATGTTTTGCTTTTTGAGAGTGTAGTTATATAACATGTTTGTGGGTGTGTTTGTAATACTCATTCCAGTGTTGAAATATAAGTTTCCTAACAAGGGTGGATTCTTCAAAAATTATTGATCTAATTGGTGGACTGAGTGTTAATTCCTTGGCACTAAACCTAAACTTAATTATTACAACTTTCTGCCTGCTTGTCACATTTCTGAGTTCCGTAGATGGGTATATACATTAAAGTAGCATTTTAAAATGTTTATTTAATTGTGAAATATTTACCATTTTCAGCATTAGTTTATGAAGTTCTCTATAAGAATGTATTCCAGCTACCTGACGTCAATTACGCTGTGAATAAAATGTTACATGATAAAACAAATCGTGTTCAGAGAGACAGGGTGCTAAATGAAGACCATCTCATATCTTGTGGCAGGTCAGTAAATTGTGTCTTTTATATCAAGTTCCATGCACAAGCTTCTGTTGTAGACAGTAAGTTTTGAAGCACATTAATCACTAGAAATGCTGGAAATTGCCTCCATGTGTTTGTAGGTAGGCTTGAACATGCCATATACAGTACTACTGTTTTATAGAATTCTGATGGTAGTACATCACTCTTAGAATCCTTCAGCCTTTAGATTGTTTAGTTTCCTCTGTTTAATAAAAATTAAAACATAGTGTTACAGAGACTGTTATGTGCTGGAAATGCTGTGTTCCAATTTTTGTTTTTAATATGAGGTGATGGATGAAGTCCAAAGATTGCATGATTTCAATTGTCATGTCTTGTTTGCAAAGACTTACCATTTTAGTCCAAGAGGTCCATGTGCTTACATTTGTGATGGTTTCATTTTAAGTTGAATTTGGTTGTGAGGATTGTCTACTGCTGCTTTCATTACTCTTCAGAGGTAAACAGTAGGAGAAGTAAGGTTAGATGTCATTTATGGCCAAACATCCTTGAAAAATCATTCAGAGTTTATTATTTTATTGCAACTGAATTGAAGTGAGGTGGTAACCTTAGTGGCAAAATATCCCCTTACCTTCTTGATTTTGGAAATATTATGCATGAGCTGCTTGTGCAGTAGCATTATATTGGAAGCATGTCAGTGTAAAAATGCCACATACATGAACTGGATGCACAGTAGCATCATATTGGAAGGATGTATGCAATATAGAAATGATATGTATGTGCAGCAGTATCATGTTACTGGAAGGATGTACTAGCAGTTTTTATTCTCATTTAACTGCCTTATGTAGGGGATGTAGAATCACACATCTACCGGGGTGCTGATAAGTCCTTAGCCCGACCAGGAAGGAAACAAGCTTGGAAGCATGTCAGGGACGTGTGCGGTTTCAACAACATCGAGAAGCGAGCTGTCATCAAACTTTTTTTCTTGCAAGGCTAGGCACCAAAGGAATTTCACGCCATTCTGACAGAAATATTAGCTTGTTTCCTTCCTGGTCGGGCTAAGGACTTAACAACACCCCTGTACCTAGACTCATTTTCAACTATGTCATTGTCACTATACATGCAAATGTGTTCTAAAGGAAAGATGTTTTTGTCTTCATATGGTAACAGTGACTTTATGATGTTTCAAATACAGTACACAGTTTATCTGGTGTTTTGTGGGTAATTGAGATGCCAGAATTAACAGTTACAGGTATTTGATGGAAGGATGCACTATTAAACCATGTGTATAATAATATGTACTGAATATGTTGTATGTTTGTATGTTTTTTTTTTTTATACTGGAGGATTAGATTATATCTTCTTCTTATAAAGCGCTACAACCTATGTAAGGTTCTGGCGTGCTCAACCACTTTCTTCCAACTATCTCCATTCTGTGCTACTTTCTTACAGATTAGATTGTATAGTTTTAAAAATATTATAAATTCTGTGTAATTTACCCCTTAAAATTGCTGTTTCTGCCCATGATATTTTTTTCTGGTATAAACAGCTATACACCAATATATGTGTGTTTGTTCTATACTACACATTCCAGTTAATGTTATCCTTGGTCAGTTACAGTGTATGCCAGTTTGTTTTAAATCTGTTTGCATGTTGTAATGGTGAATATTAACTGAGGTGCATTGTGCCTACTGAAAATTTAGTGATTGTTAATGGTATATTTTCAGTATTTTGTAATGATGAACTGCTACAGTACACAGTTAATGGGGAAATTTAGATAAATGTAAATTCACAGAAAGTGATAATCCAAATTGGAATACAATTCTGTCTGAGGATGTGAACGCGTTATTGAAATAAGTACAGTGTTTAATGGTTATATTTCCCAGAACTAAAACTGTGTTTGTGTGTTTTTTTCTTCCAGTTTTGGTTTTTCTATGGAAATATCTTTGGAGTCAAGCAAGGAATGCAAAGATCATGAAGGCATGAACATAAATGTCAAACAACTATTGGCTCAGGGTGCTACTCCTTTCCCATATAAAGTTGCAAAAGCTCTAGACCAAAATATCTATCGCAACATTGAGTTTGACATTTGGAATGACTTCAGAAGAGGTACAGTGTTATTCATATTTGCATTCAAATAAACCAATAAATAATTATTGACAAATTAAAATGGATGACAAAGTGGATGTTGGGACTGCCCACTGTTTTTATGTATACAGAGTATCTCATGCGAGAGATAACAACCTCTGAATTGAACTGGTTCATAGTCAGCATTCAGGCAGTAATGAAGATAAACTACTGCCAGACTGCTACCATGGTTATGAATGTATACACCTTTTATGTATATCTTTGTTTGGTTTTTCTTGTTAAAATAGAATAAGCAGTGCTACTCCATAGAGACGACTATCAGGTAAATGTTAAGGCTGCAGTACTGACTGAAGCACAGGTACCTCTTGACTGCTTCATAAGGGCACTGTTTTCAGTAGTCACTGCCACCTGGCATGCATGCACACCCACTTACAAGCACACAAATATATGGATATAGCTGTAAGAATGCCCTTCTTCATGTGGACAGAACAGTGACATAATATAAACTTTTAGGGTTTTATATACACAGAGTATGTGCATTGGTTTATTAACGACCAGCAAATAATAGCAGTACTGTGAATGGAAAAACACGATGCTATCAACTTAGGCAATCATAAAGGAAACAAAAATTGTTTTGGTGAAGAACCAAAGGGTTATACCAAAATTTTTGGAATCTACCAGAACCTATGTGGTGGAATTTTGTAATCACATGTGTCAAAAAATGATTCATATTAGCTTCAAATTGTGTTTGGAAGCATAAGCAATTCTGTGAATGATTATTTAAAACTTAATTTTGCTTTCATCAGAGAAACACATGATACCAGATTTATGAAACCATCTCTTGGACAAAATTAGTGTCATTCATGCTGCTGTTAAAACAAACATATAAGCCAAGAATTTAAGACCTTTTCTGTTTACATCCACTAGTGCATTGCTGGAGGAGTGAGAAGGGTTGGAAAAATGTCTTATTTGTAGGTACAGTAACTACAGGGTGTGCCATATGCTCTGAATAATCTCTGTCTGCCATCTGAGCATATCCTTTACAAAATTGGTACAAATTTTGGGCATTTGCAGTGGGCGGTATTCATAAGATAGTGTTCTACATCTTTACACTGTGCAGGATAATGAGATTCCTACATAGTGTAACCCAGAACACCATTATTTACAGAATTGGCAAACATTTGCAAATATTCTTATAAAATGTAGCTCTGATATTCTTTGTGATACAGAAATGAAGTTCGGCTGGTATAAGAATAATGGAGAGTTGCAGGTGGGTGTCAAATGCCTGGTAAAACTGAATCCTGACAGGAACTTTCATGCACATATTCAAGAAATGTCACCTGACAAAGGACCAGTCATTGTTTTTGTTGAAGAGCTTGGAGAAAAGTGAGTCAAGAAATATCAGTAATTACTGTAGTTTAATAGAGTCTTTGGATTTTTGTTGTCAAAAGTCTGTATAATTTTACATGTCAGTGCTGCCCTTCAATATGGTTTGTTGAATTTTGCATTTTGTGTTCTTGTTGCATACCACTGGACAACAAATTTCAAAACATTTTTTGTATCTGTGATGACTATGTTATTAATTTATTTGTTTGCATTTATGAAGTTAGAAAAGGGACATAAAAACTACTTGGCTCTAGTTTTAAAATTATGCTACCACTATGATATTTTACAAAATAGGTTGAAATGTACGGAACGGTAGGTTAAATAAAAAACTAAATACTGTTCAGTGGAAAAGAATGTGTTTAGTAGACTTATTCTGTTTAGGGATAATATTTACAATGTAAATTGAACATCTGCACAGTCTTTTTCATGTAAATTCATTATGTAACACAAAATCATGTAATTTTTTTTCATTTTGCATGTCGTTTGTATTCCATTGTAGAGGCATCCCTTGCCAAGTCCAGCAGTAGTCGGTGAGCATAGCACAGTTCCATTTCCTTTGATGTCTCGTCTCCATTGAAGAAATGTCTTGATGGAAACGTTCTCCTTGTTAATCACTCACTGCACCACTATTCTCTGGAAAAAAATCCAAATGCGAATGAAAGAAGCGTATTTTTAGTGACATGTTGCATCCTAATTTCTGGTAGCTCTGCAAAAGGTTGTTTACAAGCTCCTCATAGTTTCGAGCCCTTCTGTTTCCCAAAAATCCTTTTACTATGTATTTAAAACTGCCCCAAGACGCCTTTTCATCAACTTGAAGGAGCTTGTCGAAGTATTCATCCTTGATAAGGTCTCGTATTTGTGGACCAATGAAAATACTTTTGTCTCACTTAGTCTGGGGGAACTTTTCTCGTACGTAAGTAAAGGTAGCTTCTTCTTGGTTCATGGCCTTTACAACATTTTTCATCAGACCAAGCTTTAAATGCATGGATGGCAACAAAATTTTACTCGGTTCCACTAGTGGTTTATTTTCCACATTCATGATTCCTGGTTCCAGAGATTTTCTGGCAGGCCATTCCTTTCTTAAGTAATGAAGAGACCGAGCTCTGCTGTTCCATTCACAAATGAAGCAGCAATATTTTGTGAATCCTTGTTGTAGTCCAAGTAGTAAGGCAGTCACTTTTAGGTCACCACAGATTTGCCATTTGAATTTATCGTAATTAATGGCTTACATCAGAATCTTCGTGTTCTCATATGACTCCTTATTAGGCACTAAATGACCAACAGAAATAGAAGGTAGGGTGTTGCCATTGTGAAGGAGAACTGCTTTGAGACTCAACTGAGTTGAGTCTATAAAGAGTCTCCAGTCCAGAGGATTGTGATTAATATTGCGCATTTGCATCAGGCCATCAATATCAGTGCAAGCAACAAGGCCCGTTTCCATTTTAAAGAACTGAACTAGATCTTCGTGCCTTTTACGATACACTGAAATTCTGATATTTTGTTTAATTTCTCACCATCGGGGGTGCAGTGTTGACACATGTATCCCTTCCCAAGTAACCACTTTACGCATTAAGCCACACTTCATGTATCATGACAGCTAGAGCCAAGAATTGAATTGTAAGGTCATATTTGGTCTCAGCACATTGAATTGAAGAGGAATCAACTATTTTAGTTACGAATACATTTTGTGTGTTGACCAGTGTAATTTTCATAAATACGACTTCATGCTATAAGCTGTTTCTCATGTCAAATGGTGATACTTTCACAAATTCGTCTCCTTTTTTGAATATAGTCTTTATTTATTTTTGTGTGTAATTCCTTACCTGTCAAGCTTCATAATTACAGTAACTCACTTCACAGCTTTGTAGCAGTGGTTTGGTCACATATGGCATGTCAGTTCTGATGTAGTTCCTTAGATATTAATGAGTACACCGGAAACGGGGAACAACCTGTTGAAATGAACAAGAAAGTGAACATATTAATCCGGGGCCATATGTGTTATATCTAATTCCAAATCATCGTTCTTCACATTCAAAATACAAATTAAACTCAGAATAATAATACTCATTTCAAAGAGTTTTGAAATTTAATACTTTTTTTTACAATAAGGTATTTAATTCGCACATATATAGACAATAATATCACTACTATTTCAGATGTACTTATAAGGACTTCCTCACTGATTAAGGAAGTGTCAGGAGACTATGTGTCTCTTAATTGGTTCTGACCATATCAAACTAAGAAGTTTTTTAGTGGTCATTAGAGAGGGATTAAAACATATTCAAATACAGACTCGACAGATTAAAAAAATGGAGAAGAATGACAAGATTTTTCATTTGTATTTGTATCATACCTAACAATTCTAGTTTATTTCCTATTGCTGTACTATCACATGCATCATGCTTTGGAGAGGGAGATAATTATACACAGAATTTAGCCAGAAAACTGATGGGGAAAATGCTACTTCTGAGACTACGGTATGTATGTAAGAATAATACATTTCCATTGTTTGAAATGACCCCACTCATCACTTCCTATTGGATTGCATAATCTATTTACCCATCCCCTTGCTGGTTTGTCCCCACACAGCTCATCACAGAGATGGCAAGGTCCTTGTGAGCAGTGTGCAAGTGCTGTACAGATTTCTGTATCAGACACTAAATACAGGTGTTGCAAGAAGTGTGGTTGTGAATTCAGACAGAATTTTCCTGATGCGCCTGTCCTTTACAAATGAGTAAGAAGGTTTCAAGCAACACATTTCTCTAAAATTAACTAATGGCACTAAGAAAGCACAGACAAGTAATATGCTAACTGAGGAAAGACTGGATGAAATTGGTGCTAGACTAGAGGCATCTTTAAGAAATTTTTGTAATAACTTTTACAGACAACAGGTATGTCTGTGTCATCATGACACAATAAAACACAACTGCTGCATGTGTCCACATAACACAACTATGATTCTCACACTACCGGGCAGATTGTGAAGGAAAACTAAATTTGATGTACCTGTAAGGGGTGTTTGCTGGTGAAATGTATTCCACCCTTATTTGGTTTAGCGATAAATTGTTTCAGCTCAGTGGATACATGAGCTCTCGCAATAATAATTACTGGTTTGCAGAAACTTCCACGCTCATCAATTAAGTGTCATTAGATGATGTGAAGGTTTATATTTGGGGTGTTAACCTTTTGACGCCTAATGTCAACTATAGTGGTCGTACCGCACCGCTAACCTCTAAAGTTGTATTTTATATCTTTATTCAACAAATATAGGGACTGAATATTTTAAACATGGTATATACTCTCCGTTTTGTCTCTTCAAAATGCAGTTTGTGTCATAATTCTAACATATTTGGTTCTGTATTATTCACATTTTATATACAGGGTGTGCTAAAATT
>Ga0136643_10008177_pt1 | contig 15256 bp, 9 predicted proteins | sample TergutLab28metaG_FD_96883 | JGI IMG/M metagenome (GOLD analysis project Ga0136643, IMG submission 96883) | Labiotermes labralis P1 segment gut microbial communities from Petit-Saut dam, French Guiana - Lab288 P1 (version 3) (version 3) | ecosystem: Host-associated > Arthropoda: Insects >... | reverse complement strand
ATGAACTATACTCTTCAGCCGATATTGTGCGTGTGTTACAATCGAGAAAGAATAATTGGGATGAATAAGTAGTGCATATGGGGGGGAGAGGAGAAGTTTATACAGGGGTTAGATGGGGAAACCTGAGGGAAAGAGACCACTTAGGAGACCCAGCGATAGATGGGAGGATAATATTAAGATGGATATTCAGGAAGTGGGATGTTGGTGTATGGACTGGATCGAGCTGGTTCAGGTGGCAGGCACTTGTGAATGTGGTAATGAACCTTCAGGTTCTATAAAATGTGGGGAATTTCTTGACGAGCTGAAAACCAGTTAGCTTCTCAAGAACTACTCTGCTCCATGTAGTAAGTAAGTATGTATGTATTTATCTTTGATTGTAATGTGGGTCTGATCCTGTAGTAGTAAATAAAAATAAAAATTAAGAATCAAATATCATAATTCTATTCTTTATTTCAATTTTATCGTCACATATAGCAATTTTAAGCTGCAGTTTTAATTGTATATTGTGATTATATGATTTTTTTGAAACCTGGCTGCCACATCTTATACATGGTTGTACTATACATTTGACAATAGTATGTAATTATGTTTATATATATATCTTGTTTTCCCCTTGTCAGTAAGTGCAGTAAGTTGGACATATATAACAAATATGCATTAATGTAATCTGAAACATTCAAATATCAATTGATGTATTTGATTATGTCTCTTTATTAAGGGAATCTGCTATGTAACTCATCCTTCATATATCCCAGAAGCATGTCGTGAGTGGGAGAAGAGAACCAATAATGCAATTGTTGATTATGTAGTGGTTCCTCAGCTGCCTCGTGGTGCATTGTTGGAATGGCATATCTGGGCCCATCGACACAACAACATGTTTGAATGTAAGCATTGAAAGAATTTAGGTCCAAGTATAATATATAGTTTTGTCATGTTAATAAGGTGATGCCATGCAGTGTAATCCTTGATAAGCTTGTAGTTGCTTAGCTGGTGAAGAAATTTCCTGTGTGTCGTAGAACCTGAAGGTTCACTGTTGTCTCCATTATAAACCATCACGTTGCTGTATCCTGGCCCATTTGAATGCCATCTCTGCATTTGCACCACATTTCTTTAAGACCTATTTTAATCTTAGATTCCCATCTGCATGTGGGTCCTCGGAATGGTTTCTTCCCCTTGGGTGTTCCAACTAAATGTTGTATAATTTATATTTTTCTTAATTGCCTTACATTTTATCTCTGATACTGCATGTAATTTTGTTTCATGGGATATAAGTGTTTTCCAGAAATGAGAGTGTGATTAATGACATGTGTCTAGAGGTTGTGTGGTGAATGACCATCAGAACACATAATGAGAGTTGGGCTGAATTGTACAAAGTCAGTATGTAGGTTTGATTACTGAAGGATGAATGAAAGGAGTGTTGGTAAGTTTGCAAAATAAGCATGTTTTTATTTTGTGTCACAGATCGTTTTATTCAACATAAATGTAATATGTTCATTTTTTACAGCAGAATACAGTATTGAAATTATTTGGAGAATGATAAGTGAAACTTCACATTGTGAATTTTTTGTCACTTTCTCTTTTGTCATGCATTGTTGAATGAAACAAAAATATATTTAGATATAAGTGGGCACATGCACATTTAATTTAGGTTAGTAGACTCAGTCATTGAAACAGGCTATTAGTAAGAACGAATGGGCTTTTGTAGTGCAGCACGTTCTGATGACAATACCTGAAAAGCCAGAAATGCTGTTTCATATATGTCTTCAATCTTTCATAGCAACAGTATGCAATGTGAATCTTCTTGGGCTGACAGCACATCGGGTTGTTTAAATGAGCTTATGTTGCGTAGACTGACTCTGTTTCAGTCACCAGAGTCGTGATATAACTTAACACAAAGACTGTCTGAAATATATAGCAGTACCAGGCTGAGGCTCATTAAAGGATACAAACCAATTGGGTTAGTGGATGGAGTCAACAGATTGCTGTGCTTGGTCTTGTGTCTGTTCTAATTGTTCTAGTAATTGGGTTGTGTGTTGCCATGCAAGACTTAACACGAAGCTGTGTCCACTTTTTCTGAATGTTTGTTTTATATCTTCCATTCCTTGTTCAAGGCTGTCATCACAGATGGCTTCACACAATGGACAAGAATAGACAAAACTACCTGCTTCTGTGCTGAGTCATCAAACAAGATGGAATATTGCCATTTCTAGTTGTCTTGGAGAGGACAAAAGATGAATAGCTCAATGGGGCACATGGTATACTTGAAATTCATGCTTAAAGATCAGTATATACATGGAGAGTCAGCACATTACTTAGCACAAAAGTGGGCAGTTTTGTGTACTCTCATCCACCATACAAAGACCATAGGTGTTGCTGACAGCCTCGAGGAAGAAATGTGGCATCTGAAATAAACATATTCAAAAAAACTGATACAGCAATCAGGACGTTAACCTTTATCATACTAGCGCACTGAATCCTTTTAAATCCACATCTTACTCACGCACCCATCCTGGTGCACTGTGGCCATTTAAATGCTCCATACACTCATGTATAGGCTTAGAATTATAGCCCCACTTGTTATCTCCACATTAGATAATGGTTTGTGGTCAGATTCACACTCTGGCTGCTTTACCCAATTATGTACATATAAACCTCTTGAATAGCAGTTTCGCAGCCTGCCTGTATCTTCAAAACCTTGTATGTTTGTTTTTATGCTAAGCAACAGAGGCCTTTCATTTCCTTCTGAAGAAATGTTTGGCAATGCTATGCAGTTTGTCAACACATTCCAGGGTGAAGCCTCATTCACTGAGCCAAGTTGCTGTTACAGGAACGTCTAAATGACAACGTGCTTTGTAGAAGAATGTTCTTGCTGTGTACCCCGTTGCAATATAACTATGTCATAACGTTACTGATATATGACACTCTGTTCTCATCCTGTAGCCAAAACAGAGGCATTCTTTATTTGTACAGTCACAGGATATATTACCACTGAAGGGACTAAGCACCAACTGTCTGTACGTGATAATATGCCAGTGGTGTATAGGTTCTTTCATGCCTGTCTTATGTTTCAGTTGGAAGGTTAGAAAAATTATGATAAAGAGGCAGCATACCATTGCACATACAGATAAATATAGGTAATTACTGGCTGCACTGTGATGTCGTGCTTTTCCCAGAACTTACACTGAAATTGAGATGCCTCATAGGCCAACTCTACTGGGGGATTATAATTTCATCTGAGTTTGATATATAGAAATAAACAGACTGGTCTATAAATAGTAGAGCCATAAAACAGCTGAAATAATATGGCATTTCACTGTGTTACCACTTGTTCCAACTGTGTAATAATAAGCTGGACTGAATATTCGTTTCTCAGTCAGCACTCTGTGATGTCTGTGCATAAGAGAGTTGGGTTCCTGTCCCCAAACTGGATATCTGATCTGGTTTGGGACAGTGAGAGTGAAGAAGCAGGGGCATCGAGTGACATCATCATTTATTTAGGCAATAGAATTTTATGCATTTTTAGACAACTGCTGAAATATCTCTGTTTTAGTTACTCTCCTTGACGGAGTAAGGAAATATCATATACAGATTCTCAATTCTCCATCGTGAAAAACATACTGGAAACGATAACGCAAGTCATTATACTGGAACGTCACTCAACAAACGTTGGTCTTTCTCGGTTCATGATGGTGTCCCATGTGAATAACAGGTGGTGTGAAGAGAAAAGTTATCAGTGAAGTAGAGGAAGTATTATATGTGTGTGTGTGTGTGTGTAGTAAGATGATGTTTCTGACACTACCATGCCAAGGCACTACTCCACAAATCCTGAAGCTGGAATTTCTTATGCAAGCTTGGGGCCTGAAACAGATATATAAGTAAAATAAATTGAAAATTATTAAAATTTTTTAAATTAGCTTCCTGCTTGTAGGCACTAAACATTTCTACTGAATCTTTTTTTGAACTGAAACATCTGATTTATTCCCAAAACAATGCAGATTATTGCATTATTTCATCATCTTCGGTTCATAAGCTATAAACGTTTATTGTCAAACACGTGCAAGCGATTTAAAGGGCCATCGCAGAAAAACACTGTACTCTGGTCACGAAGACTGAATTAAATGTCCGTAAGATAAAGGTTAAACAGGTATGTTTACTTAAAATAAGCCACAGAAGCAGAGTGAAAAACCTGCCAGTGTAGCCTTACTCACTCACAGACATAAAATGTTCATTAAAATTAGGAGGTTACTTGCCAAGCATGAAATCAGAACAATCTATATGCTGGGGAAGAAAACCTTCCACATAGTAAGATTGGTCAAGGATACTTTGGGCTTCAAGATCCCTGGTGTGTACTGCATCCCATTTGAATACAGCAAGGTGTTCATGGGACACACTGGAAGAACCATACAGGCGAGACATAAGAGAAATAAGGCACTTACATCATGGCCAACCAGAAAATTCTTCTGTGACAGAAATCATGTTGCATCTGGACATGAAATTAATTTTGACAGCATATACAGATTGAGCAATGCCACTAGCTACATGGACTGCTTTTTTAGTGAAGGAAACAATAGAAATTCATTTACATTCAAACAGCGTCAGCTGGGAGAATGGCTTGATGTTAATTAGAATGTGACACCCCATAACCATATTAATAAAAGAGAGAAAAGAGATGCCCAAAGAAAAGCAAGGTCAAACACAACAATCTGTTGACTCTGCCCACTAACCTTATTGCCTTGTGTCCTTTCATAAGCCCTAGACCTGTACTGCTATATATTTCGGACAGCCTGAGCATGGAGTTGTGCCACGACCTTGGTGATTGGGAAATTCAGTCTCTGAAACGCTGTCATGTTTAAACAACCTGATGTGGTTGTCGGTCTGAGAAGATTTCTTTGCATTACAGTTTCATATTTGAAGGTGAAATTTCACCAGTGCAGCATGATGGTCTGTACTGGCATTCATTGAAATATTGAAGTTCTATGCATGTTCTTCACTGAAGTATTTTAGGAGACATCTAAATCATAATTTATATATGCATATTATGTTTCTTTAGCCACCATTGACATCATTTTTGCTTAGAACATTAGAGGCCACTCATTTTTTGTGAAGAAACATATGCTCCTGTCATTAAAGTGCTATATTCATTGATAAACATGACCATACAGATTTAATATATTTGTTCTTTATTCAGCACTACTACACTAATTATTGTTTTTCAGAATATTAGTTATCACTATTTTATAACAATTTTACACCACTGTTAGGTTAGGCCTGTTCCTTTTTTTATTCTTTTTGTGAACCAATGTGTGCCTGTTGATGGCTGATGTGAACAGCCAAAATATGTATTAATGCTGAATAAGGAACCAGTATTTTGGATATGTATGGTTGTGTTTAACAGTTAATGTAACACTTTAATGATAAGAAATACACAAGGATTTATCACCTAAGGGTTTGTTCCTGTAGTTAACACCAAACTTTAACATTTATGCTAATTAATTACAATAAAACCTCTATATGTTATTCCCCTATGCATTATATTCCTTGAAGTATTTTTCATTTTTTTCTGGTCCCTTTAGATATTCTTTATAAACAATGTATAATTATGTTGAATGCAGTGTTCCTTGAAGTGTCATTTTACCACATCAGTTGTTCAGAATTCTTGGTCCTGACCTGCAGTATTTTTGTAACCATCATATCTGAGAAAAGTTTAGTGGAAGTAACATGATGTTTTTTTTACAATGTACAGTAGTGGTAATGTGCTCCCCATTAACAGTGCTGAATGAATGTTGCCACACCTGTGAAAAGTGAAGAATGGCAGTGGAATGGCAGCAATGAGGGAAATGCCTAAGCTGTAGAGTGGGAAGTCTCAACACTTTGTGCACTAGTTCGGAGTACTGTCTCTCATCATCCTGTTAGTTTTGCTTTATTGAGTTAAACATGTTACACATGTGTGATTTAGTATTATAATTCCTGTTATTGTTGGTCATTGTGTCTGGCATGGGGAGGGAAGTGCCTAAGAGCGGCTAACAGTGCTGGTGTATGAAGATTGATGGCAGTGACAAACAACACTGTTTTTTTATGTTGTATGTGCTGTACATCATGTTTCGTGTTACATTTTATTAACCAACAATAAATGCACACTTTTTCAAAGCTAATCGCTTTTTAATTCTGATGTATTTTGGCATTTGTCTGCAGTACATCCTGGGAATTCTTACTGAAATTTGCAACAGATTAAAGTGATATACACATGTATTGTTTCTAAGATCACATACTTAGTATGAATTCTGTGCAAAAACTGTGGAAGGTCCATCTATATTGATAGATGGACATTACACCATAATTAAGTACAGTTGAACTTAGTTATAATAACCTTGGTTAGTGTGACACCTCATTTATAATGTTATACCAACTAGTTCCCCATACGGCGTATGTTTTTCTTCCTTCGTTGGTATGACATACATATGAGCATGTGCCTCTGATACAATGACATTGCCAGTCACTGGTTCCAATGTAATCTTCCAAAAAGTAGGCTATTCTGAGAATTAACCATCTGCTTGTCACTGAGAAAGCAAGCCTTCCAACTCTTTCAGGTATATATATAAATTTCAGGCCTAGGAAAGGAAATTGTAACAGTTCTTAATTTTGTGCCTAAACTGCCCTCTACTTTTCTTCTCCTGCAGTTAACAGGAGACTGGTAATGTGGTAACATTGCTACAGTCACCAACAAAAGGTTTTGAGCATTGAAGAAAAAATTAAAGTTATTAGAGAGGCTGCTTTGTGTCAGAAATTTGATTTCATAAATATAGAAATGATGGAGAATAAAGTGACTTCGCAGGCATGAATGAAGTGATGATGTGCTGCTGCTTAAATGGTTTCAGCAAGAGAGAAGTGACAGTGTCCCAGTGAGTGGTCCTCTTTTCATGATCACCTTTGTTCTTTCTAAATATAAAATGTAAGTTAGTGTATTCTTTTGTGTAAACTGTATGGAAATTTACAGTCACATAAGAATAAATTTATTACTTATAAACTTGAATCGTAATTTAAGTTTGAAGTAGTGGAAACATAAGTAATGTGTCTACAAGCCTGTATTTTGTCTTCAAATATTTTCCCTTCACTTTTACCACACACCTTGCTTATATTGGACCTTGTTTATAATGACACAATTTATTCATTCCCTTCAGTGATGTTATAACTGAGTTTGTGTAATAATATTATTGCCCCATTCATGCTAGTGCTTCACTTGTTGGTTTACAAGTTGTTACATGTCATTTAATTTTGTTGCATCTGTGTGTGTTAGGAGCATTTCTGGAAGCTTATGAATCTCTGTTTTTCCCCCCCCCCCATCTTTTAAGATGAAGAGACAGGATGCTGCATAAGTGGCTTCCGGGTGTCTATTCGTAGGCGCTGGAATTATGAAAATGATGTTTCAGCAGTAGTATGTTATATATCAACAGGTAAGAATGTGATTTTTTTAACAATTGTATACACAGTCTCTGCCTCCTTACTTGCACCATCTTTCCACCTTGCAGCAGTGTGCACTACAGTCAGTACTATGTGCAGTAATGTAACATCACATTGTGGCAGTCTGCAACCACAACTGGAACATCTTAATTCTTCACAGGTTTACATATTTTCTTCCATTTATCATTGTTTGAAATGAAGAGTTTTACACTTGTAAGGCCATGACCAAACATTTGAATGTGTTACCATATTCATTCATCTGTGGGTCACCATTGCATGTAGGCTGCACCTGTATCTTTTTAGCAGTAAAATTATAAACTTTTTATACTTCTCAGTTGCAGTTCCATAATGATTTTCTTCACTTATTGCTGTGATTTGGTTTGTAGCTTTTCTGTACTTCTAAACATTGTCCCCTGTATAGTTATATACACTGCCATGTTTAGCCTTTATAGTGGCACTGGTGCTGCTACTGTTCTATTCCTGAACTTGTGCCTTTATCTTCATCTTTCCAAATTGCAGTTAAAATGGCATATTCAAGCTTCATCATCTTTTTGGATAAAATTTTGCGCTGGGAGGGGCCTGTGCAAGTGAGGGGCCCTGAAACTTAAGCTTCCTAAACATCATGGTAAATCTGCCCCTGCAATTTAAATAGAAGGAAACAGAGAAGCAAAATAACAAAAACATGAAATATGCTGACATGATAATACTTTTCCAGCATTAGCAAGGCCTCTAGTCAGAAAAGGAGATGGGGTGGATGTTTGGGTGTACCTACAATGTTACTGTGATATCTTGACTGACATTCAGGAGATACCTCATTCAAATCCCATCCAGGATATTGACCATCTTATATGAGGTTTTTTTTGTTTTTGTTTTTTTTCTTAGTCCTTGAAGCAGGGATCAGGATAATACCTCAAATTAGATTGCAGCTGCTTTCTTCCACATCCTTTCCATTTCACTGCATGCTGCATAATCTGAATTACAGATGGTCTCAATAAATATACTGCAAAATAAATAAACAGATATATGTTGGGAATACACAAGGCCATTATTTTAGATGCCCACAATTACTGAAATCACTTTCTTTTGGGTTACTTTTGTTATACACCAAGCCCACTCACTTGCCCATACTGCTTATTGTGGATATTCTGCATCATTACCATGAAATGCAACAAACGTGTTGCATTTGCATTCATATAAGACAACTGGAATTATAAACCTGTTTGACACAGATCATGAGGCAAAATTACATATTTTGAACTGGTACCTTCATGGGGAATATGCAGGAGATGTAGACCCCTCACTTGTTCTAATTACATTTGAAATGTACTTTCACCACAGTGAATATATGAACTCTCAGAATAACAGGTATTGGTGTCCCATATTAAGCCATGAAGGGCTATTACATAATGTTACAGTTGTTATGTGGTGTACTGTGGGTGTGTCCAGGATTATTGGATCCATTTATTTTGAAACTGAAAATATACACTGATATGTGATACATATTTTGGTGCCAATTTTGTGAACATCTGATTGTGTGTGAACCTCTGCCTTTTTCAGCAAGATGGTATAGCAATTCACATTTGGAAACTTGTGTGCATTGTTGAAAAAGTATTTTTGGTGACAGGCTAATACACAGGGGCAGGAGAGAGGGCCTTCTCTTTCAACAGACCTGAACCTGTGTGTTTTTTTACTTGAGGGCCATATTAAAGTATGAAAGGTAAAGGAACAACTATCCCTATAAAGGCCTGGACAGACTGTTAGGGCTCCAGGATGTTGAGGCTCCAGAGTTCATAGACAGTTGGCACTTGTAGGCAGCAAGGTTATCAGCCCTATGCACTAGCCACCTTTACTGCAGGAGACATATGTGATACTCATTTCTGTTAGAAGCTGAATTGACCACATGGCCATAGTATGGTCAGAAGGATTATGTCCACGAAAAATCTTAATGACCACACTGGGAATGGAACCGACAACCTTCTGACTCATAGTGCAATGCTTCAACCAACCATGCCATCATAAGATTAAAGTATAAGGTGTATATACTAATCCTCACACCCAAAACATTCTGAAAGAAAGCATTCGGAAAGTAATGGATTCATTCTTACTAGCAAATCTTCCAGGTGGAATGAACAAGCTTTTTTTTTTTTTTACTATGCTTTATAATACTACATGCACTCTTGTAATGATTTAATTTTACAAATAGCTCTACTGCATGTTTTGGGCCATGAAGGTCCATCATCAGGAAGTTGGTTGTGGAATATATGTATTATGGTATGTTTTGTCTAAGAATATATGGTATTACGGTGAATCATCAGTGTGATTACATATAGGATGGAAAATATACACATTGATGATTCATCATAATGCCATTTATACTTGGACATAATGTTGTATCGTAATGCTTGTATTCTACAACTGACTTCATGATGATGGACCTTCATGACCTGAAACAGAGAATAGCATGTAAAATTAAATCATAACAAGAGTGCATTTGGTAGTTTTAAATTGTAGAAGTAATAACACCACGTTTATTGTAATTTGTGTCTGTAAGCAATAGGAAATAATTTTCAACACCGTCTTAATTGTGGTTAGGTTGTAAACAGAAGGTGAAGTTGTTCATGTATATACTATGAAGGCATTAGGGGAGCAGATGTATAGCTCCACTCATTCTTACCTTGGGCAGTAGATATAGGTGAGTGGTCAGCCTCACATCCAAACTGCTTTACCTCTGGAGAAGGAGCCTTTACTCCCTTTTAATGGGAGGCTGGATGGGGTTCAGATTTGGTTTGGACTTAAGCCTCGCTTCTGCCGAGGTTGAAACTCCAGATCATCCTTATAACTATGCTACCCTGTCTCCTTTTTAATTATGGTGAGTACAGTATCCACTATTAACTGCAGTGCCTGGAACTAAATATTGTGGACCCTGGCTCACAGCAAATTGGAACAGCAGTGGTCACTGTGCTGCATGCTGTCACGCGATATCATCCAATGCAAAATTTTGGTGTGATATATTCTTAAAAAAATGTCCTTGTTTAATTTTATGTTTGGTTTTGATGCTTTGTTTTAGTGGGCAACTGTGGACTGCAACTGTTTTAAAGATATGCAGTAAGTTGAAAGAGATAGCTGCAGTTTCATATCATATTTAAATGTTGTCTTTTGCCAAAAGGTATTTCGTAAAAAATGTCTCATTGTAGTTGCTTTAGTGTGTTTAAGCAATAAATTTCTTGTTTTGCTCTGTTACTTAGCCACCTCCAGTTCAAGTACAGTCACACTAGAGGAAGCGAAGGAGCACTTGCCACCAAACCAGCTGACTGATGACAGCTTGTCAGAGATTCTGTGTTACACTTTGTCCAAACTCCTCCATGAAGCAGCACCTACCACTGTATGCAATTTACGTATCTTTTGCAAAGTTGGGACAGCGCCTGCACCATACCAGATACAGAATGTTCTCAGCAAAGCAGTAGATTTCAACCTTGTTCACAGCATTGTACCAGTATGTCATCTTTATAATGCTCACACGTTCCTGTCAATATGTGGTGTTAGGCATAACTGAGGGGTTTCCTACTGTGGCTTGGAAATTACTGTGAGATAATATTCAATTAAATGACACTAATTGTGTTAAATGTTAATTCTTGGTTAAGGGTGTATCAGATTGTCTTGTGTGCACCCTGATGGAAGATAGATACATAACAGCATTCTTCTCTGCACAGTATGCAGACTTCATTCTTCTGGTTCTTTAATGATTGCACAACTTACAGCATATTTTTTTAAAGGCCCATGGTTTTTTAAATGTATTTAAAATATTGTAGCAATGAAATTAGGTGATGGTAAGTCAGGTTGTGGCATACTTGATTCAAGTAGTCCAGTGGGAAGTTATTTTTACTTTCTTAATTGCCAGAATTCTTAGCAGTTTAATTACTCTGTGATAAAAGGATCTGGATTATTTGTATGTCAGCCAATGGAGATATGGATGTAAGTGGACCTGATGCTTGCTATTTTTCCAAATTTCTTGGTGGTGCACACCAAACAGATGTACTTATGTTTGTAGTAATGTGAAAATGAACTATTGTTTTACAAGACTTTTATGGAGATGATAGGTGAGGAAATAAAAAGTGGTGATTACTTTTGCATTGATCAAGGCTTACAAAACACCATTTTACTTGCATATTGTGGTAGCCTCTAGTTACAGTGTAACCTCCATACAAGTATGGCACATAATGAAAATGCCATTGAAACAAAAAATAAGTCATTTTCACTGTCAGTTACTTAACATTGCATTTCTGGAAAACTAAAAAATGTGGGCCTGTTATGGCATTTTCTGTTAATGAGTGGTTTATAACTTCTTTTCCATAACTTCTTGTGCCAACTCTACTTGCATTTCTTTCACAAGCTATTTTGTATTCTCTGGCCTATAAATATATAATTCATTAATCCTCTGTGCCTTTGCCTTGTCTGGAAAAAGAAAAGGCTGCAGTCCAGAAACTGAATACTATATGCCTGAATAGAAAATATACTGACCTTGATTCAGATGTGCTTAGTGCAGATGATCAGAGCCATTCTAATATACAATGAAAGAATGTTTGTTGATTTCTAAAAATGTTACACAGAGTAGGGGATATTTTTAGGACTGAATTTGGCATGAATTTACAGCTTCAAGGTCAGTCTGTTCCAAATTTGTCTACTGAGAAATGTGTGCCTATTGCTGTCATCTGAGCTCTTCTTTCCAGTAACATGTTTTATTTTGTATTGCATCACTTGGAATGAATGAAGGTTGGGATGGGATTTTGTTGGGGAGTGGGGGGATGATTGTGCTGTGCATTGAAATTGTTTGACCATATTCTGGCTATGATTTGAGAGTACCTTTACTGGAATGTGACACTTCAAGTAGTAGTTCTGTGAAGTTGGCATCTCAACAAAGAGCAAAATAGGTAAATGGTGTGGACTTTTTTTTTTTACATTACCTACTATTTTGAGAACAAGCACAAAATACTGCCAGCTGGTATGTGATGAAAGACCATTGATACAGAAAGAAAAGCAGAATGCAGAGAATGAAGCTTTGGAACCTGTGCTTTTTATGTAGTGTTACCAGGAGAGAACAACTACCATACTGGTTGTTGGACTAATGATCTAAGCTGAAGCCATCAGTCTTGAAGAACACCTCAAGATATAGAACTTCAAGTGTTCTCAATGGAGTTGTTACCATTTTGTAGCAAGGAGAGAACAACTAACACACTGGTGTTTGGACTAAAGATCTAAGCTGAAGCCATCAGTCTTGAAGAACACTTCAAGATTTAGAACTTCCAGTGTTCTCAATGGAGTTGTTACCATTTTGTAGCAAGGGGAGGCATTATGATATGTTTCAAGCAACTCTGATGTGTTTAGAACCAGCCCATACTGTAGTATATGTACAAGCCAGTGTAATGTCAGATTCATGTATTACTGGTACACAGCAAATACTGGGTAGGGGTTTGCTTATAAAGATTGACTCATAATACAGGCCACTTGCTTGCAAGTACAAGTTGTTATGTAATAATGACAAAATATTTAACGGTCCAGTTAAAATAAGGCTGAAGGCATCGAGAATTTTGATATGATTGTTTTATTCATACACTATGTGTTAATATGTAAAGCAAGTGACAAAATGTGTAACAGTCACAACAGTTCAGGCACATTTGCTTCATTATTGTTTGTCAATAAAATCCATTTTATTTGTCTTGTAAACCATAAGAGTTATGGGAAACGTGTGATATTTATATCTGTACAACTTTTCATCTGAAACAGTTTTATTACACTAAATATTTAGTAGATTACAGTCAAGTTGTGCTTTCGATGTGCACAAAAATGCACATTGGTCTTCATGTAATATGTCCATTGTTGTCCATTATTGACCAAAACTGGAATGTGCTGACATACTTTAGCAGAACTCCCTTGTGTAAGATGTCATGAGAATCCATTATTTGTTTTCAAGTTGATATATGAGGACAAGCAGATCTAGAAACATGGCGAGGCAAATAATCACATTTTACAGATTTTTCATTTCAAACATGCCAAAAGGAATAAATATGACGTCCTCACTTAAATAATTTTTAATACTTGGTGCCACATTGTAATGTACAGGAGGTGGTATGAAAGTATGCCTCCTAATTTTTTCTCAGAAACTTATAATAATAATGAAATTTATATATTTTATGGGGACATCCCCTACAAAGTTGAAATTCTTTTTCCCCAATGTCTTCATTATGAACACACTTTTTTCATCTTTGCTTTATAAGCTATATGCCAGCTGCATAAAAGTCTTTGTTGAAGCATCAGAGCTCTTCGTGCATGCTGTGTTTTGGTTGTCGTCATCTGAAAAATGGTTTTCCATGAAGTGCATACGTTAGGGGACCAAAAAGATAGATGGCAGATGGTGCTGAAATAAAACTGAAGGAAGGATGAGGACTTGGTTCATCTTCCAGTTTGTCTAAGCCCTTCATATTTATTGTTTTAACTTCTTTAAATTTCTACACATATTGCTGTGAATTGATTGTGGCACATATCTTCAAGAATTCCACTAAAAAGATTCCTTAACTGTCCCAGGAGATGCTAGCCATGACTTCACCTGCAGAAGTCTCCACCTTGAATTTTTCCTCCCTCATCTCTCTACAGTCCTGATTAAGCACCTGCGACTTCTGTTGTTTTGGAGCCCCTCTTTGGCCACCATTTTGTGGATAATGAATACCTGAAACACATTATGCGTGAACAGCTCCGACACTTTAGCAAAGAGGTTTACTTGACCAGCAAACTGTGTCTGATGTAAAGGTGGAAAAAGTGTGTTGATATTGAGGGAGACTTTGTGGAAAAATAATCTAAAATTTGTACAGTATGTACTCATAATATATGTAAGTATCATTACAATTGTACTAAGAGTTTGTGAGGTAAAAAGTAGGAGTTATTGCTTTCTTACTGACCTTCATATGCAAGCAGAAGCCAGAAGATAGACTTGAAGTAGTGTCTCAACCATTGTAGGTGCATTTGCAAATTTGTGAAAAGTGACTGTTAGCTTTGTGGTATCCATCTGTCTGCATATGTCACCTTGGCTCCAACTGCATGCATTTTTGTGAAATTTTATATTGGGGACTTCTATTAAAATCAGTTGAGAAAATTGAAGTATGGTGAAAATTATACAAATATTTGGCACTTTACATGAAGACCTAAGTACGTTTTATATTGTTGACAGTGACATGGATCAGCAATACAAAAGAGGGCCACTGTTGTGTTTCCATGGCAACAGTTTTAATATTCCTCTTGTTTGCTGCAATAGTTATTGATGCCCAATGTCTGTACTGGTACACATGTTAAAAAGAGAACAAAAAGAGACATGATGCAGTGTTACGTTATACATACATTGCATGTCTTATTGGTTAATACCATCACCTGTTAGAATGAGCATTTTTATGAATTTGATAAATTTTCATTATGCTATAAGTCCCAAACATTTCACAAATTTATATAATGAAGCAACTGGAATGTATGCATGTTTGCATATTTGTATTGTCTAGAGATGAGGGTAGAAATTACAATGACAAAATCTGCATCTACAGTTGGGAGTGTTAAATTGTTACTCTTGTCATCTGGCATTTCCAAGCATCAGTTTAACTCACTGAGATACTAAATGCTCAAAGTTCTGAGCTTGAGACAAATCTTAGTGTTTATAGACACATGTTTTTATATATATATATATATATATATACATGTGTGAGTGTGTGTGTAGGTGGGGGGGGGGGGTTTGTAAAATAAATGGAAAATTTGAGTGCTT
>Ga0136643_10008175_pt1 | contig 15257 bp, 4 predicted proteins | sample TergutLab28metaG_FD_96883 | JGI IMG/M metagenome (GOLD analysis project Ga0136643, IMG submission 96883) | Labiotermes labralis P1 segment gut microbial communities from Petit-Saut dam, French Guiana - Lab288 P1 (version 3) (version 3) | ecosystem: Host-associated > Arthropoda: Insects >... | reverse complement strand
GGGAAAAAAATGGCCACGCCACAAAAAAAAAAACCATTTTTTTAAGCCCCTTGGGGAAGAAAAAAACACACGACAACCCCGGGGGGCCCGCCCCCCCCCCCCCCCATTTTCGAGGCTCCACGATCACACTCGGACACACCAAATTCCGTAGAAATCCTCCCGACTATTGATCGGCACGTCGCAGAGACCTCTACTCGACAACACACAACAGTCACAAGAGACAAACATCCATGCCTCCGGTAAGATTCGAATCCACAATCACAAAAAGCGAGCGGCCGCAGAACCACACCTTATACCGCGCAGACACTGGGGTCGGCCCTTAGTGCCATTAGAAATAACAAGATTGATTTTATATTCAATACGCTTTGAGTAAAGAAGTAAAGAAGTAAAGATTTTTGGTATTAAAGTTTAAGGCACGTATCGTATTGTGCGTCACAAGTCAGTAACCAACACGGCTGATACTCTAAACTTTTTCATATCCATATTTTGTACTGTAACCGATGGATTAGTAAAGCTAAGTGGGAAGGGTGATGGTTGCTCAGTTACTCAATAATTTCCCGACCTCTTCTGGAACTGCAATGTTCATTGGCCTGTTCACAATAGGCGGAACTGAGGGCTGTGTATAACATTTCTTTATACTCGTATGTTTCTTTTAGGGGTACGTGTTGTTACGCCACGCCATGCTACCAAGCCGACACATAATCCTGTCGTCTGTCCATTCTGCTTAGTCGTTACTCTTACAGTTATGCTCCATTTCTATAGGCCATCTTCTGAACTCGCAACCAGAAGACTCGTTCTAAATGACGTAACGAGAACTGGCAAAATTAACACGGAAATATTCACTGTCCTGTATCATTTTCTGTAGCCTCTATACAAATTTAGAAATAAATTCATTATTCAAGATAAATTATGATTCTGTATTCACTGTGTGGTACCTTCTTAGCATAGGAGTACAGTGAAATAGACCAGTTACTCTACAACACTTCATTCATCGAAGTTAGTCCTGAAGCATTATAAGTATTACTAGATAAATGTAAAGATGAAGGTAAAGCAATCACTGTACATGCCTGGACAGGCCCTTAGGGTTTCAGGAGGTTGAGTCTCCCAGATTTCATGACAGTCGGCAAGGAAAAGTTGTCAGGCCCACGCATGGGTCACCTTCACCCCGCAGGAAATATTCCTGGTACTCATTTCTGTATTAGGCTGAATCGACAACAGGGTCTTAGTGCGGCCAGAAGGGCTATGTCCATGAAAAATACCAATGGCATCGTCGGGAATAGAACTCGCAAACTCCCAGTTTATAACGCAGCGCCTCAACCAACTGCGCCCCGTGTGCCCAAACCTTGACATATATCTACCAAACTACACGATGTCATTTATCAGAAAACTTTAAATTAATTGTTGAAGAGCTTGTTCAAAAGTTTTTTTTTCCGTCTGCTATGAGAGGGTTGCTGACGGGCATGTTTTGTGTGGGATATTTCGAATGAGGAAGCAGGTGCACACCTGTCTTTCAGTTCTGAATTCCCTGAAGTACATACATACAGATGTCCGAGACATAATTCCACGTAGAGTGAACGCCTATTTATTGACCGGTAAAAAACGAAACATCAACAGTGCAGAGCAAACATGTAAAATGTTGTGCCAAGCAGTGAAAACGCTATGAAAATTAGTAAAACAGCACTGAATAATGTCGCGTAAGAAGTGTGGTGTTAACGTTCTTCTTGTAAGTCAATGGACACATCCTACGGCTTCCAAGAAAGTCTGACTTATTGAACATCGACTTCTTTTTCTGTGAGCTTTGATTGACTACATGGTGTACCCCAACTAATTTGGGGCTAATTAAAATCTCAGGGGTCCCCTCTCAGACATTATGCACATATGTATGGCCTGCTTGACATTGAATATTGAGGCACTACATTCAATCATAACCAAACTAGTTAGCTCACCAGCCGACAGGGTTAAACATTCCAGAAGATGTGAACCTGCAGCAGCACCGCAGTGAGAATCTAAAATGTCGCAGAATCAGGAAATCGATTTCATTGCAAGAGCACCACCAAAGTCTTCGGCTGAATAAACCCTGAAGTTTAAGTTCAAGTATATTTTGCTCACTCTACTTAAATTTGCAACACCCTGTGGTGAAAGTCTTAAATTTGCAACACCCTTTGGTGAAAGTCTTAGCTTATAGGCATTCGTACATTCTTTACACTTTAAAAATAAATAATCCAGCTGAGACAGTCCAGGGTATGTGACTATGAACCCGGTGTGTTTGAAATTCCTAACGGCATTTGCAAGTCACAAGCGTCTTTATATCAGGATCTAGCTGCTGTCTAGTAATGACGAACACATGAACCATTCTATCTGATGATGATGATGATGATGGTAATTCCCAGACTGTCAAGTACACAGTGTAAAGAAATTCGTAAGAAGGCTGTCCATAATGTGCGTCTTTGTCAATAAGTGGCCGTGCAGTACAACCTAAGTATTAAGACGGTAAGTTTTCGAAAAACATGTCATCGTCACAAGGGGACACACGCTTCTCAGCAGTGTTTATGTCACAAAGGTAACACCCGTTGTTGCGTGTATTCAAGAAACACCGTGTACAGCTGGGCTCAGTTGTTATTGAATGAGCTGGAATTCATACACCTGCCAAGCACTGAAACGTGCATTTCACCCAAAATGCGTGAAATAGTTTGGCTGCTGTTGATGCAAGGGAAATTCACCTTCATTACTCTGGTTGACGTCATCCATCCACTACTGTGTTGAATGAATGCAGCAGGATCTCCCTCAGACACTTCTCAATAGAGGTCGCTCACGAACTGTACGGACGCTAAACAATGCAGTTGTCATAATTGCAGCTGCGGAACGACAGTGGTGTAGAAGCTGACACAATATCGTGTGAGATTTGCGACTTCTACGTTAATTTATTTTCACTCAGTGTAATGTGACACATGCTGCGTTAGAGTGACCGTTTATTGTTGCGTGACTGGAGAGCACGGAACTATGCGTTGTTACTTGGCAAAGACGCTTCACATTATCGCTTAATTCTTCTTTTTATAGAATGTAGAGTCTATCTGATTGGATGGATAGTTGATGAGTCTGTTTATTTAAAGACTGCTTTCAATTGTGCAGATTACATAGCTGAAGAATGAAAAACCAACCAGATGTCACTTATTATTTTATTGTACTTCTTATAGGCTCAACATGTTTCGGGAATTACTACGCCCATCATCAGGAGCTCGCGACTATGATGTTGATTACCACATTTGTCGTTTCGGTCTTGGTTTGCTGTATGTTGGAGGTTAGGTGCGTTTAGGCTGGACAAGTGTCCGGGCTACAGTGACATCTAGTTGGTTTTTCATTCTTCAGTTATCACAATGATGCACGATCCAATAAACATCAGATTATATAGCGTTCACTAGATTTGTGAGGGATGACATAAAGAAGCAGAAGGAATATGCTGACACATTTAATTCATTATCCTGAAATATGATTGCAGGAACAAATAACAACAATAAAAACTGCAGTCTGGAGAGAGCATTGCGCTTAATGGCTGAGTGATACTGGCTGATTTACATATGATCGATTAATTCATTTTCTACTGGGTGTTGTTTGCATGACTGCTTGACTGCTTACTAACTTGATAAGCGACTAGATTCCGACAGAGTGACTGACTAGCTGCTTGGCTGGCTGACACGCTGATTAATCTGTCACACCACCTGTCTAAGAGAATGAGGCACTGATTAAGAGAACTGACTGATTGACAGATTAGCTTTACCTGGAAGATACTTAACTCGTGTGATAAAAGGACTGGTTTATGGGCTAGCTGTCTGTCGCAGACAGAGCCGACACACAGGCTAACTACACGAGCTGCCTGAATCACTTAATTAATGCAAGGATGAGTACGTAGATAACTATGTTAATGAACTGCTCCATGCTGACTGATGATTGACGTTCCTAATGGATGACCGGAGCATTGATTAATTGGCAGACCTTGTGACTTACTGACGCCCAGTTTGAGGGGATTATTTCCAATCTCGAATGATATCAATAAACAAGACATATTACGTTAGTTTGATTTGGATTAATCTTACAACACTTAACTCTGTAGTTGTTAGTGCAAATAAGGTTTAAATGTCAACTATAAATTCTGATGTGGAAATTTAACATGGAGTCCAAAAAGTGCAATCATATTGTATTTATTTACAAGAATACTTTATTACACTGCTTATGAAGTGATTACAAAATTGAAGGTTATCACCTTCGACGATGTCCTTCGAACACGCATCTCTAAGGACGTAACCAGTCAACGCACAACTTCTGTTGTAGAAAATACAGTAGCAGCTACATGTTTCGGCTGCACAAAGCAGCCACAATCAGGATGTGTGTATCAGAAAATGTAAAACTTACACAGTTTTAATCTCACGTGTAATTATACAATATGTGGACGATGTCTCGCCGTTACATAAATTACACGTGAAATTCTCATCTGTAAAATATTTTACAATATAAAAAACTATTGTAAAATACCATTAGTGATTGTGTTACATAAATATATAATATTGAAGTGAAAATGAAAAGTCTCAATAAAAGACTGCCCTTTAAGCTGATGAATGTTAGGCCATATATGGGTGGTTAAAGTACAGAAATGGTGAGCCTTTCGTCAAAAGAATGCGTAATAGTTGTGTGTCGACGAACTACGTCCTTATTACTGCGTGTTCTGCAAGCACAATGCGAACGTCACACCGTAACACCACAGTGTGGATACAGAGACCTCTTCAAAGACCTACGAGTAGATAACACTATGATATTAAAATGAAACGTATAAGTTACACAAAATGTGCTGGCTTTACTCATTGCCCCAGGAAACGACCAGTTACGTGTTTTGTGAACATAACAATCAATCTTTCGTTTACCAAAAATGAGTGAAAATGTTTTGACTAGCTGAATGACTAGATGCTTCGCACAAAGAAACCTGCTTTGTGAAACTAAAATTAATGGTCGCTGAATGCTGCGTTTATTTGTTTCTAGTTATGAAAAAAAAAGTATTAAGAACTTGTCTGGGCAGAAAGTTCTGCACCGTGTATTTTTAACAATTCCTTGTTTTATTTCCTTAAGCCAAATACCAATACCAATATATGTATATACGTATGTATTTTATATATTTATGATCGTTTGTATTTAATCAAAATAGGAGTTACTTAAACCTCTGAAGTGTGAATTCCATCTATATATTGTAGAATGAAATTTGAGGATTACACAGTAACGAATATGCAATACACGTTCTTTGGAATATGGAATCTGGTATCTAGACGTCAATGTCTTGAGCTTACATAGTGCCTCTGAGATTAAGGGTAGATTAGTGTGGTGTAAGGGTAACATATTCAAAATTTATTTCATATAAACAGAAGTACAACGGATATCAGACTTGTGGTTTTGATAAAAAATAAGTCAAATTTTATGTTAAACATTCCGTTGTGTCGTCTACAGCTACAGTGGAATTAAGAAGATCCCATTGACTGCGCGGTCTAAGGAGTGGGTTTGAGGCCGCTCGCTTGCTGGGATTGCGGGTTAGAATCCCGCCGGATGCATGGATGTCTCTCTCTTTTGAGTATTGTGTGTTGTGAGGCAGAGTTCTCTGCTTCGGGCTGATCACTCGTTCAGAGTACAGTCGAGTTGATGTGTCCGAGTGTGATCGTGAAGACTCGATAATGATGAGGGCCTTGCCCACTAGGGGTTGTTGCGCCAAGAAAAAAAAATGAGGGCATTAATACCGTCAATACATTTGGCTATTTTTTGAAAGTCTACGTGATGGTGAGAGAGTGTAGAGTAGTCAAAGCATGTCCTAAAAATAACATCATAATATACACTAAAACATGGAGAAGATATAATAAGCACACCTTACTGATACTCGTCAAATATGTACGAATTGGAATAATCGTACTTTCAATTTCTTACTAAAGACTGGATACACAATGTAGTTAGACAGCCGAACATCCTGTATACAATACTGCACCAAATCAGAAGAAACCTCAGGAAGAAATAACCTTTAAAATACAGGGTTATTCAAAATGGTTGTCGGGGTTTTAACAACTTGTCAAACACAATACACTTGAGATAGGAATATATGTGTTTTTTTTTTTAATTTAGTAGAACAACACTCCAAGTTTTTGTTACATACCCTTCAGGTGCTCTATATATGCACCCTTTGTGATTGTACAAACATCAACACGATAATCGAGATATTCCAAATTGTTTGTAGCATGTCAGCGATGATGGTTTCAATGGCGGTTCTGATTCCTACCTTCAGTTCCGTGATACTTGCGGGAAGAGATTCATCGATGCAACTACATACTCCTGTCTCAAGTGTATTGTGTATGACAAGTTACTAAAACCCCGACAACATTTTGAATAACCCTGTATTAACGTTAGAAAGTATTTTAATATCATAAACATTAGGTCACATTATTAATAATTGCTGACTACAGTGAAAATGATAAGCACCATATTCCATGCCAAGTGTAACACTCAGATATCAGTTATTGAACACAATGAATACTATTATATATTTTCATTTTTATGATATAATAGGGGCTGAAAATGATCAAGAAATGTTGCAACATGTTGTCTGAGTAATACTATGTGCTGAAAATACATAAAATAGAAAGTCGTGTTGACGGTATTCATTCCTTTACAAGTATACAATCGTTGACGTAAAGTGTTAGATTTCTCCCAATAATATCTCTCAACGGTAACGGTGCAGTTTTACTTAAACTTGTTACAGGATCGGTACGCCACAGACAGGGTCGAGCCCGAGGTGGACCAGAGCCAGGACTACGAAATGCTGCTGGGGTATGAGAACGGGACGCACACTGTCTTCAGGTTCCGCAGACGGTACGACACTTGCGATCGGCACGATTACAGGATCACGGTAAGTCGCTGACAGTCGATCAGGTGTTCGAGACCTTAAGATCCATTTCGGTATTATCCTGCCTGGACTGGTGACGGTATGCTTTAAAATCTCCTAGGCGAACAGTTACATCAACCGAGATCACCAAAGGAAGTTTTGTGCGTTTATTTACTATGAGAGCTACAAATCGTACACGTTCATTATCATGTTCGTACGAGACTGACACTGGGTGCATTAAATTTCAATTCTATACTAAGTAATGTTTACTTCGAGGATTGAAAGTAGTACAATGCACTGACTCTCCACATTCTTTTATATGAAAGGGAAATTGGGACCCCTATAGAAAAGAGCAAAAAGCTACTGACTGTAGTCGGGATGAAATTTGACCACAGAAGGAATTATGTAAGAAGCTTTGGAAGAGTTGAAAGTAGAACCAGTTGACGAGAAAATAAGAAGGTACAAATCAAATAGGCTACGACATGTGACAAGAACGGACAAAAAGAGAATGCCAAAACTAATGCTGAATTATAGACCAAATTGACGAAGACGACTTGGGTGACCTTTGAGAAGACTATTGAAGACGGCCGAAACAAGTCTTTCAATGCCTAACTCGTGACGGATGATGATGATGTTAATGATGACTATATTAAATACAATTTCCACTGATTTCAGTCGAACTTACAGAGGTTACTTATGTCCTAAGGAGGACATGAATTTTGATCTATTTATTTGACTTTAGTTTGCTTTCGACGGTTATATATTTAGCACAAGAAGATTTACGCGATAATCTCCGTTTTAATCCAGCGTTCTTCCCAAAGAAAGATAAGGTTTATATAATCTATACTTTGTACAATAATCAAATACATGCAATATCAGTACCAACAAATGCACGATAGTAATTTTACGTAGTTTAATTACAGAGTGTTCTGCAACATCTTTCGGCCACTTATGTGGTCATCATAAGGGAGGTATACACAAGAATACAAATATAATTACAATTTGTGCCTCCCTGAATATGGCCACATAAGCGGCCGAAACACGTTGCAGAACACCCTGTAATAATAACACATCAAATTACTGCTGTGCGTTTGTTGGTGTTGATATTGTATTCAAGGGTAAAAGGCTTTTAAGTTAAGTAGAATGTCTCTGTAAAGCTTCTCTGTTCAGTATTCCAACTTTTGAAAAAGTTGATTAATTTTCACGAAATTTAGTGCTAGTAGCTTGTCGTGACAGGGAACGAAAACTCCGTAATTTTTTTAGAATACAACAAAACGGCGAACAATCGAAATCGCTAGACGAGATCGACAATAACACCACTTACTTTAACTTTCTGAAGGGTAATATAATACAAAATTATCGAAATTTTCCCCCCTGTGGCAACATATATTCGCCTCACTGACCACAATATTCCTGCTTACAAATATTCAATCCGCCGCGATACAACTTTCCTTGGCCGTTGCACAGAGACAGTACGCCTCGTGGTCACACCAGAAGTTTTGTTTGAAAAATGAGAGTTTCAGAAATGTTTGTGTTGAAAAGTAGCTGTGTTCAAAATGTTCGCAGATCTGGAAGAAATTTCTGTTTTGTCTCAGGAAGAGTCAGGTGACATTTCTAATGGTCAACTGCCATGTCCTAAACAAAATATGTCAGGCATTTGTCCTGACAAACTTGTCTGGGCTACAGCTCGATTAGGTAAGACCTGGATTCTCTTCCTTGCACACAGTGTCAGCAGTACAACAAAAATTTGTTGCAGATTTATCGAAAGAGGTTGAATTATTTCAAATTATTTCAAGATTTCTTAACAAAAACTGAGGGGGCATGTTTAATGTGACGTTTTGCAGCTGCAACACATATGTACTTTTTGTAGCGATTTCAACCCAATATTTTTCACTGATAAAATCTTATCTGAACCTTATTTTTCGCAAGTTTGTGCCCATTTCTGGGCAAGTTAAACGCACTTCTTCAGCATGAACATGCCACAGCATACGCAGCCCATTTTCAAGGGAATTATTGGAATATTTTTGGAGAAAAACTAATTTCATGAAGAATTTCTCCTCTGCATTCACCCGACTTCAAGTAAATTGGTTTGCTCTTATAGGAAAAAGCCAATTTCTACTCATGCGAGAATAACCAAAAAAGTATCGCTGAATTTAAAAACGTTATTCAAAATTATATGCAGTCTTTCATGGCAGAACATTAGGTACTGTGCTGGGAAATAAAGTGAGGGGAGTCGCTGCATGTCAAGAACAGGTTGGAAAGCAGTTTAGCACTTCCTGTGTATATTGGGCATTTTGCTTTTGCAGCATTTTGCAAATTTCTGGCTGCTAACTCGAGTATCAAGTGGTTAATATTATTGCGAAAGAACTGTTAGATCAATTTGATTAAATATTAAGCAAATACGCAGTTTGTTGAAGGTTACATATTTCTAAATTCTAAATCACTAGCTGACGGCAGTGCGAAAATTGTCTTTACCTTCTGATTTGCTGGCTGTAACTCATGTACTAAAGGATATAGAAATGTGAAATTTACGGTACGAGTAAATCGTGAACTCAACTCGATATATTTTACCCGGATGTGTAGTATTTGTAAGTCAGCTATTACATACATGGCCACTATTCAATCCTTGATGTTATATCACTGCTAGTTTTGAGGCCTTCTGGAGCGGTGTAGCTGACGATGCTGTTCTTGTGGGATATGACACTGTGTTACTGGCTCCCAACGCTACAGGCTAATTGTGAACATATATATTTCTTCCAGACATTTATACTCCAGAATAAGGCAATCGTTGGAATACTGCTTGACTAACCAGTTCTTCCGAAAATGAGGTAAAATTTACACTAATAACACCGACAGAACTAGGAATCTACACCTCAGTTTAGCAACCAGCTTCTGTCTGAGCTCCTCGTCATTCGTAACTTTCTTGTGGCTGCTTTAGAACTGGCCTCTCATTATACATGACTATTAAAAAGGCTTTGAAAATCTGCCGTCATACCCGAAACTTTCGTTGCTACGGAAAGTCCACTATAGTAGCTCAGTTGTTATAATGAATACGTTACGGACTGTACGATCGAGAAGTCGGAGTCCGATCCCCAGTAGGGGCAAAAGATTTTTCCCTCCTTCAAAAGGTCAAGCCCGGGTTGGGGCCTGACCACCGTACTGGACAACGGTTACCGGAAGCTTTTCCCCGAGATGAACAGGCTGGGTTATGAAGGCGACCCTCCATTTAATGACGAAGTTGGGAATGGGTGGAACCACAACTTTCTTATATATATATATATATATATATATATATATATATATATATTTATAACGTGGTTCTTATTGGAGCATGAGGGCAACTTTCCACTTTATTTTTACATGAGATAAGACAGTAGTAACTCTTCTACAAGTTTTCCAATTTACTATTCACTAGCAATTCTTTCATTCTGTGCTCTACATCTACACTCATTTAGATACTGTGTTGTTGTTAAATAAGCCAAGTATGAATAAACATAGATTGTTGAAAAGAGTAACTGAGCTAGTTAAATTGGCCAATGAATAGCTTCTCCACTGTCTTCCACCTTCTGTTTCTAATACCGATATCATCTATATCACCTTTTCTACACCTTTCTGTTCTTATTTTCCCAACTCAATTTAGCCACCTCTGCCATGTTTGGTACAGTACAATCTGGGTAGGTCTGTAATACTGTAGATCCTTTCAATATTAAAATTGAGCTCTTGGGACAAGAACTTGGAATTACTGCATGACACAGAAGCAAGGTAGACCGCAGTGGCTTAACTCCTCTAGAAGTTAAACTTTTTAAATCCAAAGAGAGATTTTCTCTCGGTAAAAACAAGTCATCGTTCAAATATCTCGTCGTTGTAATTAGAATCCTGGAGTGAAGATGGAGAAGAAGAAAGTTTGGTGGAGAGGAGTGTAGTTAGATGCACTACATTTTTTATAGGGAAACAACATTTTTGCGGCTGTATTGGTCGTACGTTCCCAAGCTATACCCACTCGTCCGTCTTTCTGGTAGCAGTAGTTTTGAACTCACGCAAAGCTTTAGAAAATGAAGGAAGTGGACTGTCCTGGGTTTGGAACATTTTCGAAATCCATGACAGCTGTGGGGGTAGTCGTAATTCCATGCAGGTCCTGAGGCTCCAGGAAGTTGAGTCTCCCAGATTTCCAGACAATCTCCAAACGAAGGGGTTAATGTTGTCAGCCCCCCGCCCCCGCTGCCTTTACCCCCCCCCCCCAGGTAAAATTCCTGGTGCTCATTTCTGTTAGAAGCTGAGCCGACTCCACTGCTATAACGCGGCCCGAGGGATTAAGTCAAAGAAAAATTTCAATGTCATCATCGAGAATCGAACCGGTGGCCTTCCGGCTGATAGCGTAGTGCCTCAACCAACTACGCCACCGTTTCTTCGGCTTATACAAGTACGGGTGTTTTAATTTTTCATTCAAAATAATTTCAGGAATTAGAAGCGTCTTTAATAAACAAGTAAAGTAACAGGAAGCATTGTGATATTTAAGATTTTTACAATGGTAAATTACATTTGTTAAGTAATTTAGAAAATATACTATTCGCTTTGTCATATCTGAATGTTCGTCTGTCTGTCTGTCTGCATGGAACAACTCTACTCCCATGGGATGGATTTGTGTCAAACTTGACTTTCGGGACTTTTAAAAAAAACTGTCGACATGTGAATGTTTTCGTTAGAACTGAACAAAACAACACACAGTTTACAGGAAGACATACACAAATTCATGACTAAATTCTTTGCTGATGTTTCCATGGCTGCCTTTGTTACCAATGTTACCAGTGTTTCGGTAATCAATGTGGCAGCACTTAATTAAACTTTTGGCGCCGGAATTATTTTTTTCTAATTTTAGCACACTCTGTATATAAAACGTGAATAATACAGGAACCAAATATGTTAGAATTATGAAACAAACTGCATTTTGAAGAGAAAAAAAAAACGGAGAGTTTATACCATGTTTAAAATGTTCAGTGCCTATATTTGTTGAATAAATATATAAAATGCAACTTTAGAGTTTAGCGGTGCGGTACGACCACTATAGTTGACATTAAGGGTCGAAAGGTTAATATGTTGACACTGATTACTAAATTTGCCATTGATTTTGCCGTTACCATGACTGCCTTATTTACCACTGCTCGTATGTTTACTACGTTTGTCCTTTCCACTTTTTTCCATCGGTTATCAGAGCTACCGGCATTTCGTCATTGCTCTGGTTACTCGAAAGTGCTATAAAAGTTGTCTGGTGGACACTTCATATGGAGTTGCTTCCTAACAGTTTAAGGACTACGTATAGTAACGACATTAAAGATGCGTTAAGCTCGACCACATTTCTCTGTATGCCTTAATGGACTAGCGCTTAATTAAGCACAGGGGAAAATTTACATTTCAGGCGCGTTCGCAACGCAAGGAGCGACTATCAAGGCCGTCATACCCGACCGTGCATCTGTCTGCAAGGAATAACGCAGCTCCCATTGGACAGGCACTACTTCAATTTCAGATTTGACGTTTTTACTAAACTTTTTTGCAGTACACACCGATTTTGGTTAAAAGTGATCAAAGGTAACACGTACTTTAAAAACATGATGACCTACATACATTTATGTGATTAGTCTTTATAGTGATGACGTATTATGTTCTTTAATTTATGAACTGAACTTTAATTACAGATGGGCTGGGATAGCTCAGTCGGTATAGCGACACGCTACGGGGCTGGGCGGTCCGGGGATCGAATCCCGGTGGAGGAGAAATTTTCCGCACCCGTCCAGATTGGCCCTGGGGCCTACCCAGCCTCTCCTGTACAATGGACACCAAGTCTTTCCCGGGGGTAAAGCGGCCGGGGTGTGGCGCTGGCCACACACCCCATCTATTCCCTTTCTAGGCCTTCGTGGCCTGTTTTGCGGGGAACTTTACCTTTTACCTTAATTACCAGTCGTCAGTCTCAATGGCTTAACTTTAACGAGAACATTACAGAAAATGGAAGCTCTCGGCCTTTACGAGATAAGTACAAGGAATGCAATATCTCGCCGTTTAAACGAGAAGTGCGCAAGCGGAGGCGCAGCATGAGACGGCGTAGACGCGACGATCTGAAGACAGTTATCACTGTACACGAAACACGAAGAAGGTAGCGATATTACTCATTATTCTCAAATAAGAGGAAAAGTGTTGAATAATCTTGTGGACACGTCTAAGCAGTGCACACAATATGCACAGAGCAATCGGTAACGAATGCCTTCCTCATTCAGAATGATCCAAAGCGGAGCGACGGAGACAAACGCTGTGCCCCTTTTCTGCCAGAATGGACGAACGTATAGTCGCCTGCTTTACCGGCAGCAGCAATCATTTGGCGACAGCGACGAAAAGAAATAGATGCCTTTGGGTTAACCCCATAATTAAGGGCGCCAGAATTCAATTTTTTGTGGCAATTCTACCCTGATTTGTTTCAAGATGAGGATAAATCTACATATTATTTTGTAATTAATTTTACAATTAAGGGTTAATAATTAAGATATAGCTGATATTTAGGACGAACACTCCGTCCATATTTACGTTTAGTATGTTCTTAGGCTGCTACAGCCACTAGATGGAGGCAGGCCGACATTTCGGAGGAAAACTCCCTCCTTCTTTAGATCTTACATTCTTTTTTGATCTTTACACATTCTAAGACTGCTTTAACATGAAGACAGAGGCAGTGCGATCCTCAGACGTTTCGGTAATTATTTACTGTGCGACATTTGAAGTTTCCACAGCGATGATAAACGATGACTGGTGATGGGATATTACGTCTTGTCGACTTGTAGACCCTGAAGTTGCAGGTACTACGACCCCCCTAAATGTCTTTTATATAATACGGGAATAACTTTTCTCGCACTAGTTAAGTACAAACCGCACAGTTCTCCATTCCGCTGTTTTTTACCTGGTAAACACTGGCTCATGAAATGCCCTGATCCAGAAAAAAGAACTGTCGTATCCAGCCGTGACGTGCAGTGTACAATCGCCGGTATTTAGATATATTACCCGAATTCCAAACATATGAGTCTAGTTCGCTGTGCTCTGGTTTTTATTCTTCTTACTCCATAACAGAGCAGGCGAGGGAAATGTTACTCCCTGAGGAAGTTTCCTACCTCGTAATGCTATGTATTTGCCTTTACAGGTCGGGACAAGTTTCGGAACTTTTCTTTTTTTCTCCCCATCTGTCTTCATTCGGTAGGAAGTCAATGAAAGGTGTGAACCATTTCTCCAGACCAGAAGCTGTCTGGCACTGCACGTCACGCCTTTTATTGCCGCTCCAGTGTTTACATAAGCACGCAGGTAGTTCCTTACACTTAACATCAGCCTGTATAAACATTATGATTGTTTTCTCTTTTTTCGTCTCCTCCATTAACTCCTTCAGTATCTCTGAGTACAAGTTTGTAATAAAGCTTTACTTTATGTGTTTTTACGAGCCGTTAAACTAAACTGCAAGGCAGATCCCTTCTTCACAGAATTACTTAAGTGGAAGCAATTCCAACAAAGTGTGAAAATTCTGTTATATTTGTTCCTCTTATGAAATAGAAGTGAAAGCAAACTGAATGAAGAATGTCGGCAGGTTTTCCCGACCAACAATGTGAGATAACTTAAGGTCTTCCAGGTAAATGGTCAGTTACATTACTTGCATACTACAGGAGCTGGGGTAACGCAGTCTGTATAGTGATTAGAACGCGGGATAAAAGACCGAGCATTCCTTGTTCGACTGTCATCACTAGCACAAGTTTTTCTTTTCTTCACGAATTCAAAAACAGCTCTCGAACCCACAGAACAGTACAGGTGGCTCAAGAGCCGGGTGCATGAAGCCGGTCGGTTATATCAATGTGGTGCCGAAATTAAAATGCGTGGATTTACACTTTCTCTCCTCTACATTCTTTCGTGACCTGGTACAAAATTAAGCAACCTTAGTCTTACTTTAAGCCTACCTTTACTGTTAATATTGTTACTCTACAGAGTGCTGTGACGTGCCAACAGGAAGTTTCTGTATTCTGTACACTGCCTGTTACTTACTGCAGACCAGTTACGATGACAATAACATTACTGTATAATAATAATAATAATAATAATAATTGTAATCTTACACATTACATATAATTCTTACGGATAAGCCAGTGACCGCTCATTTACTCAAGAAGCCCCCCGACTGCTATAAAACCCAAAGATTCATTATCTCTCCACATTGAACTAATACTGGCCATTATCTCTCCACATTAAACTAATACTGGCCATTATCTCTCCACATTAAACTAATACTGGCCATTATCTCTCCACATTAAACTAATACTGGCCATTATCTCTCCACATT
>Ga0136643_10008173_pt1 | contig 15259 bp, 5 predicted proteins | sample TergutLab28metaG_FD_96883 | JGI IMG/M metagenome (GOLD analysis project Ga0136643, IMG submission 96883) | Labiotermes labralis P1 segment gut microbial communities from Petit-Saut dam, French Guiana - Lab288 P1 (version 3) (version 3) | ecosystem: Host-associated > Arthropoda: Insects >... | reverse complement strand
TAAGGGGAAGAGATATCTGATTTACATGCACTATAAATCCCATACTCCAAAGGAAGCAAGGGAAAAGATATATGTATGTGTGTGTGTATATATATATATATATATATACATACATACAGTTGCAAATTCAATAGGTTCAGCTTTCTAGCTGCTTAATCCACATATGCGACTTTCGTTATATGACGTCGCGTCTGTACTGCTCTAGGGCAGCAGCCCTCTTTTACAATTACGTCAGCAGTCATAATTTTAACTCCTTATAAAAGCACTATCAAAAGATTCAGTGTAATACAAACGTAAAAGAACACATCCCGTTGTGTTAGAAACTTAATAAAAGGAAAATGACAAATCCTCAGTCAAACACAAGTTATATATTTCCGTGGCAACGTGTTTCGGATTGAATCAATCGCACTGGTTCATTCCGAACATGATGGAAGGGAAAAAAAATTACATAATTGTTGTTGGCTGAAGATTTATATTTTACCTTTTATTGTAAATTAATATAAAAATATGCAGTCTTAGATACTGTAAATAGATTAAACACTTTATTGTCCAACTAATGTACAAATATATAATTCATAGATACAATTAAAATTATAAAATATTTAAAATTTCTTAAACATATTTCGGATCACAGTTGATCCATCAACAGGGAGCCTTGTACAGTACTTGGCTAAAATTACAAAAATGATTCTATCGTGTCTGTTGACATGGACAAGTTCGGTGTTATGTCAGCATATTCTGACCCGTTGTGTGTGTGTGTTTAGTTCACTGTATAGGAAGGCACTGTATTACGGAATGTTACGTAGTGCCTTTCTATACAGTCAACTACACACACACACACACACACACACGCACGCACGCACAACGGGTCAGAATATGCTGCCATAACACCGATCTTGTCCATGTCAACAGACACGATAGAATTATTCTTGTAATGTTTAGCCAAGTACTGTACGAGCTTCCCTGTTGATGTATCCACTGTGATCCGAAACATTTTGGAGCACTTTTAAATATTTTATAATATTAATTGTAACTACGAATTATATATTTGTGCATTAGTTGGATAATAAAGTGTTTAAATTATCACTGATGCACGGTGCAAACATGAAGACTGTAAATAGAAATTAAGTTGTAAATTATTTCTTTTCATAGTGTTAGTTACAGAGCTGGAAATATGTGAGAAAAAGAGATATCAAAGGTTAAATGTACATAAAGGCGGAAAACCGAACAAGAACTATCGTATTAACAAGGGCTTACTAAGAGCAGTAGCTTCCACTCGTCCAGGAATTCATGTTGCGCTAACTTCATGCTAAATGAAAACAGTATATAATTCGATTTGAAATACAACAGCCGTCACGACATGAGTCTTAATTAAGTACAACAGCGACTGTATCTTATTCACCTTTATGTTCTACCACAAGAGCTGTCAGGAGAATTGAAGATCGCTGTATTAAGTTTGCACAACCTATCCCAGAAAATAATTAAATTTTCCCGTCATATACTGTACCACTGATCACTAAGCAACTTCAGCTGCGGTATACCCCATACGTAGAATGGTTCAGTGACCCACAAGGTGGATTAGCACATTCAGATAATACAAATATTATCGACGCACTTTATTCTTTTATGTTTAATCTCTCGTTATTCTGAATCGATTTTATAACAGATTCATTCCGTGTCTTCCAGATAACAGTGGTGAATTTTGATCCGGAGGTCAGGTCTAGCGGAACTGTACCATGACGCATTGCTTACCCTTCTACTAGACCTGATCAGTTCCTTGTCATAGTCCAGAAATTGATTAGAGATATATTTCCCTCTAATTTCTACCAATCACAAAGACATCATCTTATCTTCGTTCCCTCATTAATTGTCACAATAAGCACCTCATCCAGTGGAACTGTTGACCTTCTGCGCAAATAATGTGCTTTTTAAAGAGGAAAGCACAAATTCCAGACAGCTTGAAAAGTTACAATTCAATAGAATATCATCAATAACTTGGTAATAATAATGAAATTTAATTGATCAACTTAGCTGGGCGTGTAGCTCGGATGGAGGGTTCGAGGAATTCGTATACAAGTTCAGTGGAGAAGTTCTTAGACAACAGCCAAATGACGACTTTCGAGACAGGAGGATAACATTAATATACGTAGTTCTTATTTAAACTTGCAGTACGGAAGTTAAGAGAACATTTCAATACTATGTCCAAATAAAAACAGTATGATCGTTACTAACAGATAATTATTTAATCACTTAAGTGTCTCTAATTCTGATACAGTAATTACAGTAAAAATAATACTGTAAAAACATTGTAACGCATATTGTGTGCTGAAGGTAACATTAAGCAATCGCGACCTCTACAAGAGACGTTAGCGCACAGTTTTCGAAATTTAGTTGGGGTTACTTGTTTCAATACTGCTTGATTTTCCAAATATTTGACAAAAACAATTCCTTCCCACAAGGGCATGTATGCTGAAACATGTCTTAAACGGAACCTGGGTTTACCGGAATTCTCTCTTTAGCAAAAAAAAAAAAAATAATAATAATAATACATTCCCGGAGATCCAAAATTCAAGTACATATATTAAAAGAAACCTCTTTTCAACGGAAAAAATTTCGGCTCCTTCGGTTCCGTTAGAGACAAGTGTCACTGTACCTCGCTTTTGATAGGTCTCGTGTATCAAAACTGTGTTTGTGCATGAGGAATTTGAGTTTCCCTTCGCAGTTTCCTCTCGCATCCTTCATGAACATTCTACCGTTTACCTTTCGTATCTAATGAAACACTCGTGAATTTTACGGCCTTAGGTTCACAAACAAATTTATGCTAGGATTCTTTTCGCCGACAATGAAATAGCGGGCCAAAATTGGTGAATGTGTTATAGTTGTCTAATAAGACACATTAATTCGTAGCGAACTGTTTTAGTTAATCAGACAAATGATCCAGACAGTAACGCTAATTACTTATGCATGAATCAGCTAGTACATAATTACGACCGCCTGTAGCTCAGTTGTTTGCTAATTGTTGTCTGTCACGCCTAAGAGACAAAACAATTTCTGCGGACTGTTATCTCTATGAAGTTATGTAAGGAATATTCAATCGCTCAAGATATACACACAAAACAAATCACGTGTGGTGCATGCGGAGTAAATAAAACATAAAATAAGAGAAGCAACAGTTATGATCATCGACAAATATCCATGTTAAATTAATTCAACAGGAACCAACCCAAGGCGATCAAAGTCCAGAGCAAAATTTCTTAACTTGTGAAGTAAACAATAAAAACAGTAAACAAGTCTGCTGTCCGTCTGCATAGCTGGTAATCTGTATTCGGCTATCACACGAACACAAGTCCACAGGATTTCCATGCACGAAGCTGTTGATCGTGTCATGGTCGAGGTGATGTCGACGGTCTCCCACTGCGGAGACCCGACTTCAATCCCAGATCAATTTATGTCGGATATACCAGTGTTTCTCAACCTCCGTGAGACCGCGGCCCGGTAAATTGCTTTTTCATAAGACGTGGGCCCGATCCCTACAGGTTTACTCGTACGTACTTTTCCAAATTTTTTTTAAGTTCATACATTAAACTAACATAAGTATTAATAATTAATTATGGCATAATCCTAAAGGGTATTAGTACAATTATGTGTACGGTGTGGCATGTTGACAAATATAAAATTACATGTAAATTTACTATCAATTCCAGGAGAATCTCTCGCGGCCCGGTATAATTGATGGCAGGGCCCGGTACCGGTCCGCGGCCCGGCGGTTGAGAAACACTGGGATATACGATAGACGAAATGAGAGTGGTAGAGGGTTATCTTCAAGTACATGGGTTTTCGCTGTTAATGCCATGCCACCAGTGGTCCTCCGTCATTCTTTCATCTATCATAGTCGCTATATAAAGTCAGCTATTGATAGCGTCGTTAAACAACACTCCAAAAACAAAACTGCGCAGTATCAAGCTGCCAGTTGCTACAGTCATACGGTCGATAGCCTTCAACACTTAAACACAATTTCCCACCTGTTTCAGTTGAAGGCATGTCATGAGCCTATTTCATATGCAGTTTTACATTCGTAAGTTTTGTCCCGCTCTTAAGGCACTCCATTTCCTCAGTGATTTCTGTTAGCGCATTTAGTATACGTCACACAATGCATTACGTAGCGATGCTTGGCATGCTCAAATTCATAACGCGCTAAAGGACAAAGCTTCAGCAAAGTTATTATAGTCTGGGATAACCCAGGAAAGGATTTCACCTGGGTCGGTGCAAAATATTCTAGCTTTCTTTAGCAGAAAAAGTTACTGGACTTAATTCAGCGAACAGGATTATAAGAATTTGAGAAGCGAATTTCGTGAGAATGAAGTAACGTGGAAAGAGCTTATACGATCAACACACTCCTTTAAACTTTTCAAAGCTGTGACCCGGAAGGTCCTTCACTGAATCCCCAAGACACCTACTTCAAACTCATACTGTATCAGGGGTATACATATCTTGCCAGACGTCTGTTCCCAAAATCTGATCGACTCCTTCAAAGTCGACACCTAACTTTCCAGTCGCGTAATAAATAACTTCTAGATTCAGTAATTCTTTTGTTCACTCTAGAACAGGCCACGAAGACCAAGAGGAGAAGCAGAGGCATAGCTCTACTCTTTCTTTAAACTCGGCGCTAGATGAGGTGGGTGGTCAACGCCACGCACAGGGCGCTCTAGACCCGGGAAAGACCCGGTACCATTGTACAGGAGGCTGAATTTATAATGTGTTTACGTAATATCAATATAATTAAGCAGTATTATTTGAGAATAAGCACTGTTTCTATAAGTCCAATTCAATTGAGTAGTTGGGAAAATAAGCTATATAAATTCGTCTAACATTGAGCAATATTGTTTTGACCGACGTGCAGGATCATCAATCACTGATACTAAACAAGGCTCGACCAGAACAACATGGCAAAAAGAGAGTGCACGGAAATCGCTGCTGTTTAGTCGGTACTGCGTTCTCGATAAATGCAATAAAAGGTAGGTTGTTTATGTATAAGCACAAACGTAATTTCATAATATCCCTGTGGAGATGTTACCTAATGGCAAGTATAGGAACAGGGGATATCTGCGGAAATCGTGTGTTAATGGAAACTGTGAAATTTTCCCATTAAATATTCAATGGATATTCCGTTAGTGACACGTTTAAAATTATAAAACACAAGAAAGGTAAACTGCCACTGTAAGTACTGGAACATAACAATACAACTACTCCGTAAATTAGATACAATATTATAATTATACAATGGACGAAAAAGCTTTGTGTTACACCCGATCTTTTTATTGTGGAATAGCAGAGCGTGAGAATGTGATATTCTGTGAGTGAATACTCGTTCATTACCACGTAAATAAAGTTATTATTTCAAATGATTTGGAATATACGTTTGTAATTAGGTATAAAAATCTGAAAGAACTCATAAACATGAGCATGTTACAAGTTCCCGTTATTTTCGTGATCAGCTTAAAATAATATTTTGAAAGTAAGCGTTTAGCACTTGTTACGAAATGTAAAGCTTCTTTAACTGGATGTGACCTATAGCCCTAACGAACTACAGAAACCAGGACTTCAAGATTATGGAAGGTGAAGTGTGAAACATTTTACCAAGAAATATGTTTAAAAAAATGGGCCAATTTTGATGTTACATAAATTAAAAAGTAATGTTTTAGAGAAGGCGCTTTCATTAACAAACGCACATATTTAACCATTTAAAGACGGAGTGCAGACTGCTTTATTTAAAGACCCAGACCGTACCGCGCTGTAAACACTTTTCATCTCGGTTATAAAAACCAATCAGTTTATGCTGTAAGTGGCACAAGTAGCTGTTTGTTCTCATATAAATACAAAACACGTAAATAGAGTGTGGGCAGAAAATACAAGTATTGAATGTTTATGCTGTTGGTGCATTACGTAACCAGTAGGCTTTAAAAGGCTAATCTTTGTGCAGTTCTTCGTTAAATGCAACACATGTACTTAAAACTCGTAGCTTCTGTTCCTAAATACCCAAACACGTTTCTAGACTCGGAGCCGACGTCTTCACAGCAAATGATTATAAGAATTTTGCATAAAACTGCGCGTGTAGGAAGTCAAGTTTATGGTTACCCCTGTTACTGAACATGGTTTGTTGAATAGGGAGGTAATTTGAATAGTGTAGGCAAGTATTTGTGCTGCAACAGCATCTAGGTAGATGGACCTGGCCCTCTTCAAGTGACACGAGAAGAGCGATTGACTTAGCTTTCCTGGTATCGACAAGCACTCAATGGGCATCTAGTTACAGACCGGCAAGTCAACGGGGGATGTACCGTATGGAGAATGTCTATTGAAAGGAGTTTAAAAGCGTTGGGATTAATTCCATACAAATGGAAGGAAAACAAGTATAATCCTTTTCATAGTCAGTATCCTAGCGAAGAATGGAACGAGAAGTCCTCCTGTACTTGTGAGGTACTCTGAGCTTAAAGAATTGAAAACGATCATTATATCTATTGGAAGCACGTAGCATGTCCAGCTTTGAATGCGAACACGCATTACGTTGTGGAAATGTCCTTTCAACTCTGTTACAGTATCTCCAGAAGCTGCCTGCCTGGGGAGTGTCTTGGTACGTGACGCGATATTTTACATGTAGAAAGATTGTAATAGAAGACATGAGGATAATATGAGTGCAAAGATGAACACTTCATTTAGAAGATGATGATACTGAATCGTTGGACGTAATCCGAAAATTTCATCAGAAGAAATACCCAAGTTCTTTGATGTGCATGTTTGGGTGGGAGGAGGTTAAAGGTGTTTCGGTGTATATATAGCTATACCCGCGAATTTTAAGTTTTCGACACGGTTATGAACAGGATAAAAGAGATACATGTTATGAAAAATTGTCAATACAAGAAATGAAGGATAAATGAGATAACGTATTTGGGCAATACAAACCAAACATGTGCAGAAAGGGCAAATGGATGATGAACAGTCTATTGACCTATCTTCATGGTCCCGATTATGTAAAAGCAGTCCCATTACAGGCCAGAACAGGCCGAGAGGGTTCCAGGAAGTTAAGGTTCCCAGATTTCGTGAAAATGTCACAGGATGGTGGTAAGGTTGTCAGCCTTACGCACCGGGCGCTTTTAACCCCAGGAAATAATCCTGGTACTCATTTCTGTTAGAGGCTGCGCGATTATGTAGAAGATCAAATAACGGCAATATCACTTATATTTCTCTAGCGTGGGAAATCAATACCTGAAAGCTCAGCAAGAACTACAGTCTTTTCTATGTCGAGAATTTCTACGTATTATCTCCCATCTACTAAGATGTCGTTCAACAGGCCCTGGAACTGAAAGGCACTGAGTTATTTACCACTATTAGTTGCACCTGTGAGAGTAATTCGCGTGAAGAAAAGGTCAAATATTTAATCTTAAAAAGTTAGGGCATCTTCATCATAACATGCATTAAAACTGAAATTTCTAATGCTTGATGCGGTGTTAACTGCTTTCGGAGGTCAACGTACCGTAACGTATATATAAAAGAAGGGCTTCCTAGCACGTCCTGTCTCGAAAGGAGCTCAAGGTAAGTACGTGAAGAAAACGTTAGCTTCCCTTGGCTTCCGCTTAAGGCAGTACTGTTAAATTTCAAATTTAGTCTTTTTTAAAAAAACCTAATTCCTTAAAAGAGAATTGGTAAGAATGTAGAAGACCGTCGTCAATGCTGAACCAAGAGTTTTCTAAATATGTCTATCTTTAAAAAGCCCATTCGGTAGTTCAGTAGATCATGATGTCGCAAACAAATGCTACAGCATTTACGTAGATATTATTATTATTATTATTATTATTATTAATCATCATCATCACCATCATCTTCTTGATGCAGGGTATTTATACTTATATTCCTGAAACAAACTATATCCCTAGGGAATACAGCGTTGCAGCTATTCTGTTGTTACTATTCATGGTGCTTATATCTTCAGGTTCAGTGTTGAATCTTTTGTATTTTTACATTATTACTTTCCGAAATATGTGTGCAGTACCCAATATGGCTGTTTTCTGGAGTTCCTTGACTTCATGCTTTCCTGGTATGTTGCTCATGTATTTTCTGAATGACTTTGAAATAGTCCCAGTCGTCCCTATTATTACCGGTATCACCTTTGTTTTTACATTCCACATGCGCTCTATTACTATTGTAAGGTCTTTATACTTTAGAATCTTCTCGGCTTCTTTTTTAATCACATTTCTGTCTTCTTCTTCTTATTATTATTATTGTTATCACAAACGTGACATTAAAACAAAATGGGGAAATATGTATTAGGTGCACCACAGCGTCAATAAATGGACGTCGACTAATCACTGACGAAATGTCTGTGTGTCTGTTCGCGGTTATCTCGATTCCTATGGTGCTGAAAGAGGACCGCCTTTCCTGTATCAGCCGTCTTGCAGCTCGCAATTTTTTGTCATTTATTGGTTCGTCCCTTCTTGCCAAGCAGACAATAAAAAAAGGAAATCTAACTGACTGAATTAGTCGCTTCTTGCGTAGAAACTGTCTTATAAATCACCTTGTTGAAGGAAAGATAGAAAGGACGGGAAAAAGACGTAAGAGAAGTAAGCAGCTACTGGATGACCACAACCCTTTAAACGCCGAATTAAATCCCATCTGTCATCTGCTGATTTTATTAGGTGCTCACCATATTCTCCGCGTTAGCGGGTTAAGGGTTAATGAAAGGAGAAGATACCGGAAGTTGAAAGGGGAAAAATTAGATACACTTTCGGGATAATTCGCTCTGGAGGAAGATATGGACCTGTCGTAAGACAGACTACGTGATGACAATGATGATTATGATATAAGTTCTTTCCTTCCTGACAAGCAGGTCAAACAGTGTGAAGTAGATAGGCGCCAATATTTCTGCCTAGATTTGCCACACAGGCGCGCAGAGGGGTAACCAGCAAAGCAAACAACTTTCTTCCCGTAGGCAGATGGAATCCTGTCTGCAGCATCTCGATAACAATCGGATGTTCGTGTGTGTAAACATGGAGGTTGAGCAAAGCAGCTGCGTAATCTATGGCGAAAAGTGACATTACTGGGTCTGATGCTGAATGAAAATAACAGCTCCATCCATGACAGGAGTTTCCGCAGTACAAACGCTCTAGAAATTATGCTAGCGTGAGAAGACAGCTTGCTTTTCCTGGAAGGTACAGTCAGTCGAATTTTGAATAAAGGTCTAATCAATATACCTACCCATGTATTTCGAATAGGCGGAAATGTTTACGCAATATACCACCTGTCAGTGGGAACAGGTGTTTGGCACCTCACTTGACGGACGAGTCGCAGGGCGCAATTTGAAGTTTTGATAGCTGGAGACAGCTTATACGGAATAATGTGCAGCAAGCTTCTGTCAAGACATTGTCAAGAAGTTGGTGTAGACGCACGTGACTGTGTTGCCAACTTCAGCACATAATTACAAAAGCAGAAATTCATCCTTAGGGAAATTTGAGGTTTCACTGATTCCTCACAGACTCCGCGTGGAGGTACCAGTGACGCTAAATCTTCTTCTACCACATCTTCTGCACTTCACGGAATGCTTGTTTATATTTATTTGATGAATTCTGCGAGTATCTCATTTGTCTTGGACGCAAATCTGGAAGTTAGAACCTACTTCATTCCGTCTGAAGTTTCCTAAGGTCCCTTGTTATACGTAGGACTACATCATGTATTCCATCTCCTTCGGTCAGTGCAATCTTTCAGTTTTCATCCATTATTTAATTATATAGTTCTAAGTAAATCTTTGTTTCTTCGAAACGATTTTTATCCTGAAATTTATTCATTTTTGTAACGTCCAATCACTTACGCAATGTAAAAATCTTCCACGAATTTTTTCCAGTAACGACAAATACAGTTTTTCCTTTTACGAAATGGTTGGATTCATAAATGAAATTACGTCATACCCAATACCGTGCTTACTTTTGAACACAGCAATGCCCAATTTACAATTCCAAATGAGCCTCCCAGATATCAAACTCGGTATTTAACTCAATTAACATTTGAATGTCATTATTGTCCATGCAGATTTCATAACAGTTTGAGAAACAAGATTTCAAACAGCACTTGTCTTAAACAAAAATTATCGTGACCAACAAACTGGAGATATTTTTCTTTGAAATTAGTATTAAAACGAAGAGAGTTGTGCCCTTTTGTTCAGGGCATTTAATTTCGTGAATTTAATAACGTCAACTCTGTAATAAGTGGTATTCTACACAATTGGAAGTCAGTGGTTATAAATGATAAGGAGCTTTCATAGCTTCAAGCTGCAGACATTTCCCCGTATAATACTGGTGTTTTGTTGCAGCTATCTCATATTATAATGTTTGTTGACAAGGGGCCTGCAGAGTGTATTGCACCTCACAAACACCTGAGCGTGCAGAAGATTTGCTGTGAAATGAATGAACCTACACCTTTGTTTACAGCAGTTGACGTTTTCACTGCTGAATCACAAGACACATCACTCACACACAATGTGAGAGGAAGTCCAGTGTTAGTGAAACTGCGTCACAGACAGATTTCACTAGGCCGAACGCACAAGAAGGGAGAAAATTCTTTAGGATCCTGATAACAGTAAGTGTATCTGATGAGATAAAATACGGCTCGCGAGCCGCATGCAGCTCAAGCAAGATGCCTGTAAAAATAATCGAATATTCTCGTAAAGAACGTTCTTGAACAAACCTAAGGTACATCCAAGGGGTTCCCCAAAAGGCACTATTTCTTTGTCTTGGTGAGAGAAAGCAGTGGCTACGCTCTCAGGCAGTGAGCTGTGTTGCTACCGTACGTTAACCCTTTAAACACCGAGTTAAATCCCGTTTGCCATCTGTTGGCATTATTAGGAGCTCTCCATATATTCCACGTTAGCGGGTTAAGGGTTAACCCGATGAATAAAGACAAGGCTCTTGCCTAAGTCGTCTCCTAAGGTGCCATTCTCAATGTTAATCTAACCAACCTTGTATAGTGCATATATATTATAATATTATTATTATATATATATATATATATATCTTTAGGAATATCACGTGATGGAGTGCTGAACACAAAATAAAATCCGTCAGACTGTTCGACATGGTGCGCGAAATGAAATAATTTGCCAGGATGTAAAAAAAGCATTGTGCATCATATTGAGTAAAATATTATTTGAGCGAAGCGAATGTGTGGAAAATATTTCTGAAAACTCTTGTAAAATTGTCATGACAGATATGATGAGGAAACCGAAAGAAGAAATAATCCAACTTCAAGGAAGAAAGCGACATGGAATACCAAGAAATAGATGGCTATCTTACAAAAATTAAGTCTGAATATTTCATAATGCTTGAACAGTAGGCTAATGATGACATCGCCAGAGCAGCATACAGTCTGTTATTGAAATGAACTCGGATTCGATTCCAATCATCATGCTTTCTCAAAAAATAAAATACAAACTATTGCTGGAATGAAAACCAATCACCTACGTCAAATCTCGTGAAATCGTGCTTATCCATAGTATCCTACCTCTGGAAAGGAACGACGTCCGACCAAATATTGATGTAATGATTTAATCACTGACGCAAACCTTTAAATGTTGCGATTCAAAAAGACCCTTTTAAAATATACGGCAGAATCTTTGCTAATCCGCTTTGCCATTAACACAACATCGAGGCTGTGATGACAATACCCCATTCGTTGGGTATACAGTGGCGCAGTTGGTTAAGACACTGCGCTTCAAGGAGGAAGATCGCGGGTTTGATTCTCTACAGGGTCATTGGGATTACTGAGTTAACCATTCCTGCCGCAATATGTCCTGGATTTGTCTCAGTCTCTAACAGAAATGAGTACGTTCTGGGGGATAAAGGCGGACGGTGCTTAAGGTTGACACCTTACCAACTTAATGTGCCGACACTCTATATATCCTGGGAGCCTCAACCTCCTGGATCACTAAGGGTAAGTCCAACCCTATAATGGGTTAGCTTTACGTACACTCAGTTCATTGCTCAATTAGAAATGAATTTCCTAAAGAGAAGAGCTTCAATACGTCTCCATCTGTCTTCATGCTTCGTTCTGCATCTTGCAAGGCCGTTTAGTCCGGTAACTGGGTACCAGGCATTTTTTCCTTTCCTTCCAGCAACATTGGGGTAGTTGTCCTTCCAGGGCCCTAGGTTAGGGTTAGCCTCACAAGTTACCATAACCTCATTACGATCTCCAGTGTCGATTGGCCATCCCTATGCTAAGTGGCATCTTTTTTCCCTCCAACTCAACAAAACCATCCGCTTTCCCAAACTGGCTCACTCTACTATGACGATAAAGACAGTATGTTACTCCTAAAGATGATACTTACTAGACTACATGAGTTTTTCCTCACTGAAACCCTCGAATCTCACGTCAATATGTCTGATTTCTGAAACTTCAATTTACTGTTATTATTGCGATAAGCCACGATTTCTCTTGAGCCCCACTGTCCTACTATTCCTGCATGGTAGATGTCATGCATTGAATGATTATTCCGAATATTTAAAACAGACAAGCTAAGCGGAGACAGACAGTAGCTACGATAAAACTACAACATAGAAAACACAATCACCTGTCACTGAAAAGACTACAGGTCTGAAAAATGAGACAGCCACAATTGTGACGGTGGTCGGCAGTGGAAATGCAAAGCGTCTTCACCAACATGAAAAGAAACAAAGATGAGACAGCACAATAGAAGCCAACAATGTGAAGTGCACAACTAGTGCATTCACACTGAACTCTGACACTCTACTGGTGATTAAGAAATTACGTAACTCTCTCTGCAGCATATACAAGCACTCATTATAAATATGAGAATAAAGCAGTCCCGTTACAGGCCTGGAGTGGCCCAGAGAGTTCCAGGAAGTTAAGGTTTCCGGATTACATTACAACGGCACAGGATGGTGGTAAGGTTGTCAGTGTTATGCACCGGCCGCCTTTATCCTCCAGGAAATATTCCTGGTACTCATTTCTGTTGGAGACCGCGGTAGCACAGTGGTTAAGGTGTTGTGTTACAAATCGGAAGGTCGCTGGTTCGATTCCAGCTGGTGTCACTGGAATTTTTCATTGACATAAAATCCTTCCGATCGCATTATGGCCCTGGGGTCTACTCAGCCTCTAACAGAAATGAGTACCAGGAGTATTTCCTGGGGGTAAAGGCGGCCGGTGCTTAACGCTGACAACCCTACCACCACCCTGTGGCATTGTCATAAAATCTGGGAACCTTAACTTCCTGGAACCCTCTGGGCCACTCCAGACCTCTAACGGGACTGCTTTACCTTTTACTCATTTCTGTTAGAGGCTGAGTCGACTCCAGTTCCATAGTGCGATCGGAAGGATTTTATGTCAATGAAAAATTCCAGTGACACCATCTAGAACTGAACCAGCGACCTTCCGATTTGTAGCACAGCACCTTAACCACTGTGCTACCGCGGGCCCCTACGAATATTAGAACGTCGTAATATTTAATAACATTTAAAATATGTCGATAAAACAAGATGTAATTGCATGTTGCTTTTAAAAGGCTTTGTTTATTGTTGTTGATATCTGTACGAATGGTATAACTGGTGTTATTCGTAAATAATATTACCAAAAAAATATTGAATTTTAAATTGTAATTGGAAAAAATCCCTGCGTATAATAGTTAGCAAGAAACATATTAGAACCATACAAATGATATAGGTAATAACAAAGTTCCAAACATTTTTAACTAGACTATTACGTGTAGTCACCAAAATTGATGCAAAATTGAGCGCCCAACGTGTGTGACTCATGAGTGGTAGGTTAGGAGGCGAAAAAGGCCTTTTGATACTATAATAAAACTATTTTTCCAATAAAATTCTTGAACATTTGTAATTCACGATTATCTGTAAAAAACTACATATAAAACTTAGCCATTTAAAACATAAAATTGTAGAGAAATACAGCCAAATTATCATTTCCGGTTTGGATGATGTATTTAAACCTTAATTTAATAGCTCATAATTGCGTCATCAGTAATTACATAATAACATTGGTCTAAATGTTTGGTTAAAATAGAAGTTATATTGGACTTAAGTATTTCAGTAGCAAGAAATTAAGGTCTTGTTTAGACGTTGAGATTCTTTTAATTAGCTGCATGTAGTCAGCGGATGAAGTGGAATGGACTAATTATTTATGTACGTCTAATTTTGTAACTCTGAATAATTAATCAAGTTTGGAATGGACCGGCCTTTTCCACAGAATATTCAACCTAAAGTACTGTTCTACATTTCTTATGGTGCACTACTTCTAAATCCTAAATTGCCTTATGCAAGATTTATTACATACACCAAGGCAAAATTCCTGTGACTCTCTCATTACTTCCCACGTTCTGGTATGGAAGCGTGAAAACAGTACCATCTTTATTAAGCACATAGAATGTTTAACCTTACAGAATCCATTGGGGAAAGAAGGTTTTGATATAAGGATCAATACCTCTATCCCTGGAACATGTATATAACAAGAAAAATTAACTTCAGAGATTAATCACCACGACCACCACCATCTCACTTCACGAGATTTCAGGCTTGTGACAAAGAAGGTGCCCGTATTCTTCACTGCTCTGCTGTGTGGCCTGATAGGCAAGATCCGGCATTCCGGGTGAATCTGCTTCTCAAGCAGTGGCTTTTCCAAACTTCTGAAAACTTCTACTAGATTACGATGCGCCACATCGTAGAAGAAGGTATTGTTCAAAAGCATACCCTGTTTTAATTGCAATAAATAAAATAAAAATTACCACAGAATCGTCACTAGTCACATGAAAGGAAAAACAATCTATCTATTTGCACAAGTACACTGGATGACGCAAGAGTTATGGCATTGTATAGCCCCAAAGTTTCGCACTGTCGCCATGTTTGTAACCGTTGAAGATCGTAATATTTTACAAGCATGTAGGTATGTTTGTTATCTATCTAAATATTATGCGTAAACCAACAATTACAAATATGGTCACAATGCGAAACTGTGGGTTTACAGACTCGTCAATTTCTTCGAGCCGTCCGGTACTGTAAGCACACTTGATATGAGTGATGTTTCTACAGTCAAAGCCAAGGTCCTTCTGCCCACACGTTTCAATGGTCGTTACGTCATTTACAGAGAAGTAAAAGCCCGTATTCTGTGTGTTACTTGAAACAGCAAGGGAAATCCACTCCAAAACTGCGAATAATGCAGCATCTTATTTCTTCATATTTTACAGCACGTAGTT
>Ga0136643_10008169_pt1 | contig 15266 bp, 9 predicted proteins | sample TergutLab28metaG_FD_96883 | JGI IMG/M metagenome (GOLD analysis project Ga0136643, IMG submission 96883) | Labiotermes labralis P1 segment gut microbial communities from Petit-Saut dam, French Guiana - Lab288 P1 (version 3) (version 3) | ecosystem: Host-associated > Arthropoda: Insects >... | reverse complement strand
TAACCTGTATGACCTATACCTATTGCTGTGTGTACAGTGCTAGACTCCTGGTGATGGACAGAGATACTGTCCGAAACATGTAGAGTTTTATTACAAAAATAAATTTGAGAAATTAGTGCATCTAGTTGATTTTATTGTAAGAATATAAGAATAAATGTTTATTTGGTTGGAATACTGAAGACGTGCTCGCTGTGTTAAGTTCAGCACCACACACACGAACAGTAAGACATTGCCACATAGAGCACTGATTTAAGTCTGATTGACGCTGATTAATTCAGCTCTGACAAGGTAACAATCAGTGTCATAATTATCACTCGCAAAGTTGACTTACTTTTAGGAGCAGTCTCACCACGAAGTTCACTGAACGTATCGCCCCATCTGATATCAGTTCCGAAATCAGTGGATTACATTTCAAGCATACAATTTGTTCACATTATACACTGTACACAAAACGTGAAAAATGACTACTCTGATTTGAATTATTTAAAATATATTCTTTGCGAGGAATAAGAATGACTAAGTATTCTCAGGTAGCCATCGTGCTGCATCTTGTTCTGTCTGCTGCCCAGTCTCGGGAAATAGCTTTTCCACGGCGGGTTGGTTCGTTTCTCAAGTTTATTCTCCTGAAACACAAAGGGATACCAATGTGTCAGAACTGCTAAGTGGTGATGTTATTCTGAACTCCAGCCGAACGACAGAATGGTTGTAATAATCTGATCACAATACATCAAAAGCAAAGCCTGGGTGTAGAGAAAGTCGTTGTTTCGTTACGTGAACAGAACCGGACGTACGTATACGATTCACTTTAGTGTTAATCTTCACGGTTTTGTGACGCACTTGATTTCGTTGAAAGACACTGCATATATTCGACGAAAATTGGTATATGTTTCACTGCTGGTAATCAACAGTACGTCCGACTACCATCAGTCTGAAGGCAGCTGGATTCACAGATTTCCGTGTCGTATTTCTGAGCCTGTCTTCAAACTTCATGTTTCTTATGCAGCCCATGGATGACGCGCAGTAGCGACGCTCACACTTTTTGTATATTTGTGGTGTACTGATGGGTGGGGAACATAGCATGCGGGATTGGTAAAAAATTTGGACGTCATGAGGATCATCGAAAAAAAATCAAGGCGACCAGGGATTAAGCGTCCTAGTTCGGCATGTCTGGTGTTTGGCGGCGACGTAACCAAGATATCGTGAAGGAGTTCCAGGCGTCGGGAAAACGTTACCATATGCCACTAGCAAAATCATACACCCCGCCGTCGGAAAGAGGGACGATGGTTTCGGGACAGTTCAGGTGGAGTAAACTACTGGAATGCCATGACGTGACTGGAGAAATTACCAGAGCTGCTGGAGCTGGATCGCCATGTGGATTGCGTGCAAAATAAGAATCTGCGTCGCGTCGAAGAAAGTGTTGACAGCCACGACCGCTGCCGGGTCGCTTTCGTTGCGCAATTAGTGCATGACTTTGTTGGGGAAGCACGATGACTTCTGACGAGTGGGTGCCGCAAAGCGTGATGGTGACGTTCCGCTTGACCGATAGCGAAGCAGTCTGCGTACCAAACAAGGAAACCTTGCCAGTCGACCTTGGATTCTTCTTGCACGTGCGTTCTATGCCCAGGGCTATCTTCTATTTCGCGTGCACCTCGATCAGCTGACGGCGACTCTCCTCCTGAATGAAGCGGCCAGCGGTGGACGTATTATTCCAGAATCAACTCATGGCAACCATGAGTGGTAGAGGCTATAACTACGTCATAACGTTAGTTCTATAGTAAAACCAACTAGAAGCACCAATGTATCAAATTTATTTTATTTTGGAATGACACTCTACATGTTTCGGACGGTCTTTCCGTCCATCATCAGGAGTTCAAGACTGTACATACAGCAACAGGCATTTGTCAAACAGATAGATACTGTTGTCTGCTTGCTAGTAAGCATACAGCAGTATCTGTTTGACAAATGATTGTTGCTGTATGTACAGTCTTGAACTCCTGATGATGGACGGAAAGACCGTCCGAAACATGTAGAGTGTCATTCCAAAATTAAATAAATTTCATGCGCTGATGCATCTAGTTGGTTTTATTGTAGAACTAATATTACGATGCACGGCCCTAGGAACGTCAAATACGTCATAACGTTGTTTAAGCAGATAACTCAGTCTTGTCGTATATGCTGTTTTTGTTTATTCTGATTTGATACAAAATTAATAATTTAATTTTATCTCCAGACATGTCTCTTGTGTTCTACGATTTAAAATTATTTGGGTGGCTTGGGGACTTTTAGGGTTGAGGCTCATACCCGATGAATTTTAGGGTTGAGGCTCATACCCGATTTGATTAGAATATGTATTACCGCGTTCCCCCATTAGAAAGAGAATCCGCTTAATGCGGATGTTCCGGGAACGTAACCATTGCATTAATTAGAGATCACCTGTATAATCTCTCCAGTCGAAATAACAACATTAAATATTCTTATAATCACCAAATCCATTTCCTATTTTATGACTAAATTCGTTGAACCACTGGAAATCATAGCCAAAGTCTTCCAAGGAATTGCAGTATTAAGAATTATAATTGAAGAACCGTGGTCGAGAAGAATGATTATTTCAGCTACCAGACACAATACCTCAACATCGGGCAACGTTTCTGATTCATGTTTTGCACAAACAAAGCTCACATCTCGGTCTGTACACCGACCACCCTTACAGGTTCTTCTGACGCGGTCGCAAAATTGCCTAAAGTGACTATTAGTTTCGTCATGTCTGTCTACATGGAACGACTCGGCCTCCATTGGACAGATTTTTATGAGATTTGGCGTGTGGGGATTTTGCGAAAATCCGTTGAGAAAATTAAATTTTGATTAAAATCCGACAAGAATAATGGGTACTTTACACGAAGACCTATGTAATTTATAATCATATCTCGCTGAGTTCCGCTTAGAATGAGAAATGTTTTAGACAAACTTGTACAGAAACACGCGTTTTATGTTCAATACGCTTTTCCCGAAAATTGTTCCGTTTTTTAGGCAATGTGGGAAAAGTGGCTGGGCCACTAACACCACAGAAGATGATGTAGTGCGGTGCATAAAAGAGGGCGACTTTCGTGCCATATATTTAGGGCAAAAATACAGACAAATTCATAACGCTCAATTCTTATAATAAAACCAATTAGATGCACTAATTTCTCAAATTTATTTTTGGAATAAAACTCTACATGATTCGGACAGTTCCTCTGTCCGTCATCAGGAGTTTTTCACTGTACACACAGCAATGGTATATGTCATACAGGTTTGCTGACAGCTTGTGAGAAGGATCCTGCTCGCAAGCTGTCAGCAAACCTGTGTGACATATACCATTGTTGTGTGTACAGTGAAAAACTTCTGATGGTGGACAGAGGAACTGTCCGAATCATGTAGAGTTTTATTCCAAAAATAAATTTGAGAAATTATTACATCTGGCTTGTTTTATTTTAAGAATATGTCACGATGCACGGTCACCTGAACGTCAAATAGCATTTAATACTTACTGCTTCATAACTGATTAAGTTCGTCTGTATTGTAATATGTTGTAAGGCAAAAGCTGAGAAACTCCGCAACGACTTTATCGGTCATTACGATCTGTTTTTAGCCAAAGTGTATGTGTAAAGAAGGTCATTAGCGAACGGACATTTTATTTCAATGCAGTATCGGGCACTTGACGTGAAGATGTAGTGCGTTTTGTTGTTATCTGTGACATAAATTTACCTTAGAAGTACTATTGTTCAACATAAAATATACTTATATACCTTATGTTTATTGGACCGGACCGTGCATCGTCTTGATAGCTGAACAAAGAGAGACCAACTTGATGTCACTTGCTTTTTTATTTCATTATTTAATGCTCAACATGTTTCGGATGTTAATACATCCATCCTCAGGGTTGTATTGCTCTGGTTCGATGTGTGTTGGTGTTACGTTGTGGTTTGGCTGGAGTGGTGTGCAGGCTGAAGCCTGCACACCACCCCAACTCAATAAATAAGCCGCAAGCTCCTGAGGATGGTTGTATTAACATCCGAAACATGTTGAGCAGTAAATAATGAAATAGAAAAGCAAGTGACATCAAGTTGGTCTCTCTTTATTCAACTATACTTATATAGTTGACAGTGAAATATATCTCAACAACATGCATAATGCATTGTTGTGTTTCCGCTACAACAATGGTTGCGCGAAACCGCCAAAATTTTTTGTTACACGTACAGAGGACGGACAGAATGCTGGGAACAGTTGTCTTTCAATATGGAGCTAGGCCACCATTTGCCTGTAATACAGCTTGTACCCTTCTTGGAATAGGCTCATGTGACTCTGGGTAAATGACCAACCTGATGCATAATTACGTTGTATAAAACGATTTATTATTGTAATCCTCTACATGTTTCGAGCATCACTGTATTCATCATCAGGAGGTCGAATTGTTTTAATACAGCATCTGGTATAGTACTCTCAGTATGTGACTGTCCGGCGTGCAGGTTCTGAACCTGCCCACCGGACGGTCACTTACAGAGAATACTATACCAGATGCTGTATTAATACAATTCTACCTTCTGATGATGAGCACAGTGATGCTCGAAACATGTAGAGGATTACAATCATAAATAGTTTTATACAACGTAATTGTGCATCAAGTTGGTCATTTACCCAGAGTCATACCAGCATGCACGGTCAGTAAAACATAAAATGCAGGACCATATAAGTTCTGGATAGTCTCTAGTGGAATATTGCACCACTCTTCGTGAAGCACATCTGGCTGTTTGAGAGATCATGGAGGAGGAAATACACTTCTCACTCCACTCTCTCAAGCCGACCACAGTGATATGATGATATTCAAGTCTGGCGATTGTGCTGGCCAAGGAAGGTGTTGACATGCATCTTCATGCTCCTCAAACCAAGACTGAACACTTCTGGCTGTGTGTATGGGCGATTTGTCATACTGGAAAACTGCATCACTGAATTCAAACAACATCTGGACCATAAGAAGCACCTGGTTACCTAAAATGTCCATGTAGTCACTGGCAATATTTCGAGCACTCAGAGTAATTATAGGACCAGCAGAGTATCAAGATATTGCTGCTCAAATCATCACAGATCCACCTCCATGTTTCACAGATGGAACCAGACATTCAGGATTATAGGCTTCCTTGGGCGTTATCCAAACATAAACCCGGCCTGATGTTGGAAATAACGTGAAGGACGACTCATCTGACCGTATTACGGAATTCCAATCGTCAGACCTCCAGGTTTTGTGATCATCAAACCATCTTCTTAAGCCTTTTAGCCTTTTCATTATTCAGAGGTTTAGCAATTGCAGCTCTACCGTGGATGCTGGATATTTAATGCTCTCGCCGGACCGTTCTTGTGGAAACAGGGTCTTCAAGATGAATACTGAGTTCTGCTATCACCTTTACCGCAGTAGTTTTGTGATTTTTTTTTTGGGGGGGGGGAACACAATCTTCCTAAAGGCACGACGATCCCTTTCACTTAATTTTGGTTTTCGACCACAATTCTTAGCTGATGATGTCTTTCCATTATGTGTATGTGTGCCCTTACAACCTTGGATCCTGCTGCTCTGGATACACCTAACAAAGTGGCCGTTTTGGTTAGAGATGTTCCAGCTAAACGCACACCAACAATCTGTCCTCTCTGAAAACCTGACGAAGTCTCCAAGTTTGAAGTACTGTCATACGAACTGTTACTTAAAAACTTTGAGTAATGCATCGAAACTGGCACTACACAGTGTAAAGAGACAAAGGAACAACGAAAGATACAACTAATATTCTTTCAGTGCAGCCAACACAAACAGTTTTATTCCTATATTGTCAAGCGTTTCCATTATTTTGCCCATTCCCTGTACGTTGCCTGTCTTGTCAGTAATTTGCTTGAGTCATCCAAACGAATGACAGGAAAGCGTTCTCCAACTGGGCCACGTCTGCTTCCTTCTAAAATCATTTCCACTTCATTGTTCTGTGTCATCCAGTCATTCGACGCTAAGTAGTCTGATTTACTGACAGCTTCTGTAAACACTCTGCAGTTTCACTCAGTGCAGCGGCCTTTCTACGCGTCATACAAAACAGCTGCAGATAAAGACAAGACGCCGCTGTCTGAACTTGTCTTGGCGAAAGTCAGGATAGACTGGTGACCCACATCGGAACGAAATTTTATCGGCGTTTCACTCGGTACATAAGGTAATTTGTGTTAAATTCGTCATGTGATTGGCATCATAACCTTGAGTTATATCTGGGTGGACTACGAAAGACGGATAGTCGCTTCTCCCTCTACGTATCAGAGGTGTGTGCTGTACCGTGTTGCTGCTGGTCCCCACTCTCCTCCACCATCCGGCTTCGGTACTCGGTCAGACAACAATATAAGTAACGCGCTGAACGTGAATAGCCGATTACCTGTTTACATGCTGCACTGTTCTGTTACTCAACATAGCAGGGCGGTTATCGAACCTTGAAACATAATGTGCTGACTCATGCAGACATATTTATTTATTTCTTGGCTGCTTTTAAATACACTTTCCCTACTACAACGGTCGAATGACAGGATGAATCAAAAGAGGTGCTAGAGTACACTGGTGGAGTGGTAACATTCTGACACCTATTAATGGCCGTATGACATGGTAAATACCACGGGTTGCTGTATTGGTTTCGGTTAGATTGGGTTAGGTTTCGTCTAAGTAAAAATTGGTTTATTGGAACAGGGTAAGAGGCTTTGGCCTGAATGTATCTGGCTTAGAACACGGACAATGAACATCCAGGATGCATAAAATGGGACAAAATTTCTTGACTAGCTGAGGAACTTTTAGCTTCTCAAGAAGGACGCTGCACCATGAATTTATGTTAATCGTGACGTTCACCTGCTACAGATGGTATGACGAAAACATGGATGGCAGGAGGCTGTAGTCGTTCTGCGGCTCGCTGTAGGAACTGTAGTCGGAGCGCCGGTTGGCAGCTGAAGGTTCGTAGGACGCCGGCGCCGTCACAAACGTTGCGAAGGAACGGGAAGGAGCTCCGAAGAAATCGTGCAGGCTGGAAGAGCCGTAGGACGAGGACCGCCCTCCGGTACTTGACGCTGAGGGTGGGATTGGCTTGATCACGAGGAGACCGGCTTGCGTTCCGTGGGGCACTGTAAGAATGGACGCAATGATGAACTGTCTGGTATGTGAGGCTGTTAAGTCTGGTAGTTAAATGCCGACGTATCGTATGAACGTGTTGTCTGCATCTCTAATGGTTATTTACAGTGCCTTGAAAATAGAAGCAGCGCGTAACTCCGAAACGAATAGTTAACCATCTACAAGGCGTTATGTCTCAAAAACCTTATCACACAGTTTTCGATTGGTCTGTGCAGTGACTTCAGACTTCGGCTGCGAAGCGGCTGGGCACTATGCTCTTCTGGGCTATTAACGCAACGTGTGTTGGTAATTCCTTACCGACGTTTCGGGACAACCTATCAGTCCCATCTTCAAGGGTCAAGAATCCAAAAAAAGGAATTACCATTATACGTTGCGTAAATAGTCCAGAATATTGCAGTTTTGGCCTGTGCAGGTTGTGTAAGGTCTATATAAAGGAGTTAGCCTACTTTCTGTAAAGAAAAGACAAGGATATATTACGAACGATTTCTTGTTCCTATGTATGTGTGTATGCGCGTTTGTCTATGAATAACTCTTCGACCAAATCATGTATTTAAATTGTACATAGCATGACTATGGTGTTTCTGAAGACAGCCCACTTTTTCACTTTGTACTTCTCTCGTCTTTCCTGTGATCCTGCGGCCCACGCGGGCCATGGCCTCCTTATTCTTGAGGTTTCTAGATGACACACAACGACGGGCCACGGTCAGTAGGACTCCTCTGGACGAGTGATCAGCTCGTCGCAGAGACCTCTACCTGACAACATACAACAATCACAAGACACAAACATTCACGCCCCCGACAGGATTAGAACCCAAAATCCCTGCAAGCGAGCGGTCGCCGACCCACTTCTCAGCCATTAAAAATACATAAGGTAGAGTACATGCAGTCCGTTGAAGCGAAATGTAATAACGCCACTTAGTGTAATGTCTGTGTGCGCTTTATGAGGCGTAGGGGTGGAGATATAGTTCCACTCATTCTTGACCTCAGAATTAGGTAGAGGTGTATGGTCAGCTTCACGTCGTAGCCACTTTACTCACGGGGCAGGGGTTGCCGGTACCTATTGAGTAGGGTTGCCGGTACCTATTGAGTAGAGGTTGCCGGTACCTATTGAGAAGAGGTTGCCGGTACCTATTGAGAAGAGATTGCCCTGCCAGTACCTATTGAGTAGAGGTTGGCGGTACCTATTGAGAAGAGGTTGCCGGTACCTATTGAGAAGAGGTTGCCGGTACCTATTGAGAAGAGGCTGCCGGTACCTATTGAGAAGAGGCTGCTCTGCCAGTACCTATTGAGTAGAGGTTGGCGGTACCTATTGAGAAGAGGCTGCCGGTACCTATTGAGAAGAGGCTGCCCTGCCAGTACCTATTGAGTAGAGGTTGGCGGTACCTATTAAGTAGAGGCTGCCGGTACCTATTATGTAGGGGCTGCCGGTACCTACTGATTAGAGACTGCCGGTACCTACTGAGTAGGGCTGCCGGTACCTATTGAGTAGGGCTGCCGGTACCTATTGAGTAGGGTTGCCGGTACCTATTGAGAAGAGGCTGCCCTGCCAGTACCTATTGAGTAGAGGTTGGCGGTACCTATTTAGTAGAGGCTGCCGGTACCTATTGAGTAGGGCTGCCGGTACCTATTGAGTAGGGGCTGCCGGTACATATTGAGTAGAGGCTGTCGGTACCTATTGAGTAGAGGCTGCCCTGCCAGTACATATTGAGTAGGGGTTGGCGGTACCTATTGAGTAGAGGCTGCCGGCACTTATTAAGTAGGGTCTGCCGGTACCTATTGAGTAGGGGCTGCCGGTACCTATTGAGTAGAGATTGCCGGTACCTATTGAGTAGAGGCTGCCGGTACCTTTTGGGTAGGGGCTGGTTGGACCCTAGAGCTGGTGTGGATGGCTTGGAGAGGGAAGTAATTGCTCTCATCTGCAGTTAATCTAACCACAATTTCACGGTCGTCCAGCCCTTGTGCTGCTAGAATTACGTTCGTTCTGGTCAGTATTTGCAGCATGTATTGTAGAATGGCATGGCTGTCGCGCGATATCAATATTCAGCATTCAAATTTTTACTGATAACTAATCAATATAGGAATGCAGAATTTGGTGCTGAAATAAATTCATACGGATTTTTGTAAGGACTCTGCCGATCTTTTAAAAATTGCACACAGGAGATAGTGGGAAGTTTTCATGCTTCTTTTACAAAGTGAAAAATAACGCGTCGTAATCGGGTCATATGTGTCCAGCCGTCTGTCCGTCCGTCTATCTCTATGTGGCCTAGTATCAGCGCGTAGACGGTTTTAAGAGATTTTTAATTGACTTTTTTTTTCAGTAAACGTTACCACTTAATTTAGATTTCCCTTACATTGGCCCACAATAAACTCACACTGCTTAAGGCCGTAAACCGCTAATCACACAGTATTCGTAGGGCGAAAGTTGGCTTAATGACCGGCGACGAACGTCACTGAGGATTTAATGTACTACAGTATGGACTACATCCTTTTCAATCTTTTTTTGTATTGGATCGCTATGCAGGATTAATATAACAAAATCAAAACTTTCACATACATATGCTAGAGTTTTAGTGTAGTAAAAACACAGTGAAATTGTCCCCTTAACGTGCGATGAAGAAGTATAGGGAGAGTACAGGTGTATCTCCAATCATGCTTAATCTCGACGCTAGAACCAGTCTGGACGATAGTGGAAATTATAAAATCTTTTGCGCCTGTCGGAATTCGAATAACGAAAATTTTATTGCATAGCTGCCCTCTCTACCGAGTACGTTATTCAGACTCGAAATCTTCAACATGGTAAAAACATAAATTAGAGGCATAAATATGTCCTGAATTATATGATTATTAATTTTTAATTCCGGTTACTATCTGAATACATATTTACAAGAAATATGAATTTTTAATTCTAACGGAATTTCTCGCCCTTTCCATGGACCGATAAATTGTTAACACCATTATGTATTGCTACGTGCTTGTATTTTCTTGGTCAGTATGGCTTTTACTTTGGCTACATGTATATTTGAGCGCGTGATGTAACTCAGGGGAAAATAAATAAATCAGTGGCAGAAACTCCACTACTACAGAATACACAAGGAATTTGTGATATAAACAGGCAGACAAGCTATCCACCAAGCGAAATGCGATCACCCTTGGAGATAAAATTTCGTTTACCAAGTTAAAAATTAGTAGCAACGAATGAAGCAATTGTATCCCATCTTTTTGTTTACAATATGCAGTGCATATAGCTCGCACGTATAGAAAGCAACAGTGCATGGTCGGAAAGATAGAAATGTTACGTTCATAGATGTCACTAGCTTCTGAAGCACCAGTTTCTATGTGCTGCTTTATGGCCAACGCTGCAATATAAAAGAATATTTTACAGTGTTTAGTACAGTTACTATCCAGACACTTCATTTGGCTCTTCACGTCTCCCCGTGGTCTTAATTCTACGTAAGTGAGGAATATATTTCCAAGCATCTTGTAATCAGCACACCAACTAATGCACATACATAAAATTTCACATGGAAACATTTAAAATCTCTCCAACATGTTTCGATCCTAAGATCATCTTCAGGGAGCTACACTGTTCCTTGCTAAAGTCACATTTTTAAAGACACTCACTGATTAATTTCCTTATATTAACAGGTTGCTGTGGTAGCATCCTGTTAATATAAGGAAATTAATCAGTGAGTGTTTTAAAAAATGTGACTTTAGCAAGGAACGATGTAACTCCCTGAAGATGATCTTAGGATCGAAACATGATGGAGCCATTTTAAATGTTTTAATGTAAAAAAATTATAGATATGCATTAGTTGGTGTGCTGATTAAATATTTCCAAGCAGTTTTATTAGGGCTTCTGTTTACTAATCTACATCTTCCATTCGTAGAGATTCGAAAGTATATTTGTTATTACATCGATTGTGTAGGCAACCTTGAATAAGCGAGTATTTTATTCAGTTATGAAACACCTAACCACAACTCATAAGGAACTATAGGTGTATAATTTGTATATAACCACGGGTATTGCATCATAATATTTTTCATTTCGCCTCTTATGTGTCTTTTCAAAACTTCACTTCATTCTCTGAGCAGCTTACTAATATTATGGAGAAGAACCTTCAGGAGCTAACAGACGCACAGGTATTTAAAATTATTCATAGTCTTTTAATTTTATTACCGTGGTCAAAGAGCCTACTATTATTTCCTGAACCCGGTCCACAACCTAAACTATTTCTATAAGATTCCCTTGAATATTATTATCCCACCTGCGTTTAAGCATAATCTCTTAATTTTTGCATTTTCCGGGCAAAATATTTTGTAACATGCAGTTTTAAAATGCAATAGATGGAGTTACGTGACAAATGTCTAGCCTAACTGTCTTACGTTCTAACGAAAGGTACTGCTGTAGAATCCCTCAAACGTCTGCTTCTTTTACCTTCTTAAAAAATTTGAAGAATTCTGGTACCACATATTCGAATTTGATATATATAAATTTCTTTTTCAGAATAAACTATATTCAAAATTCCTATTAACACAGCTGTTTTTTTTTTCAGAAAATCTTTGTGAGATTTAGTGTAGTTGATTATATGTTTCGGTCTCAGACCATTTTGAAGTCATCTACTTGTAAGTAGTTGTTGCGACATTTCATATCTCGACTCTTATTACTACTCCCATATCTTGGCATTACTCATTCCAGAACCATCGCTAAGCAGCTCTGCTTCGTTCAGCGTTTGAAGCCGAAGAAAAGAAACATCTAACGATTTTCGGCGTCGCCTTCATAAAACAATTTAATTACTACGACATTTAGAGTGTTTTTATATGAATATTGTGGGAGTCGCAATGTTGCCTCCATACAGGACATGTAGCTTAAAGAACACGGGGTTTTCATCCCATGATATTTCACCACTTCTAAAACGTTAGAAGTTACAGTTGTTGAACAAGCCAATGAATTAGTCTCGTCACATTTTGACACGTCACGGTGTGATTGGCGCCCTCCGTCCCGGAAGCTGAATTCTCCTCTCCGCCAATGGATTTTCTGCAGGGAATTCTGTTTATTTTCCTCGGTACTTCTACACTGGAGGACCGCGGTAGCAGGTTAAGGTGCTCTGCTACAATTCGGAAGATTGCTGGTTCGATCCCAGCTGGTGTCAGTGGATTTTTCATTGACATAAATTCCTTCCGATCGCACTATGGCCCTGGGGTCGACTCAGCCTCTAACAGAAATGAGTACCTGGAGTATTTTCTGGGGGTAGAGGCGGCCGGTGCGTAAGGCTGACAACCTTACCACCCTGCCGGGCCTCTGTCACGAAATCTAAGAACCTTAACTTCCTGGAACCCTCTGGGCCACTCCAGGCCTGTAACGGGACTGCTTTACCTTTACCTTTACCTCTTTACTTTTACACTGTCGCTACGTTTCGTGTCATTAGACACTCATCCTTCACAGTCAACATCCAGTCTAACGCTGTATAATACTTTCGCCTAAAGGACAGTCATTAAACTAAATAAGAAAGAATGAAACCTTTATTCTCGTATCCGAACATGTTTTTACGTTTCTACAGCCAATTCAGAGTTGACAGTAAAGTTAGGTTGGGTATCAATTTACAGTATCTCTCTCTTTACGGACTTGCGTGTGTTCGTTACTGAATTTTTAAATCCATAGAAGCCGGGAGAATTTGAATATTCAGTTCTGAAGGATTCTGTGCCATGAAGTCGCTTAGTTTATCGTACGTGTGTTGCGTTTAGTAAATACAAATAAAAATAAGAAGGTTGAGACAACCCTTTTGGAATAAGGCATTTTGTAGCAGCGTGTTTAACCTTTTGGCGCCGGAATTATTTTTTAAATTTTAGCACCCCCTGTATATAAAGTGTGAATAATACAGGAACCAAATACGTTAGAATTATGAAACAAACTGCATTTTGAAGAGAGTATATACCATGTTAAAAATATTCGGTACCTATATTTGTTGAATAAATATATAAAATGCAACTTTGGGAGGTTAGCGGTGCGGTACGTCAGCTATAGTTGAAGTTAGGCGTCAAAAGGTTAAGAGGCCTTCGTGTACGGCTCTAGCAAACGCGTCGGTGTGTGGAGAAGTTGCACTAATTGGGCCAGAATATCAGAATAATTTTTTGTAGATACAAGTTCACTGGTGTAATGGGTTAAGCATGTAAGTCGCCATTATCAGCCATGTTCCCACTTGGCATCAGGGAATTATGCTTGCGCCTTATTCACTAGACCGAAAATACATTTTTTTAACAGCAATTTTCTCGGGAAATGTCATGGCCGCTTCGAGTCGCGTGATGCAGAATGTAACATGCTAGCTATATTATAAGTCCGCCACAGTTTATTACGTAAGACAGTGTGTTTTTGGAGTCAAGATAACCTTACTGATATCGTTGTCTTCGTTGTACAGTATCATAACATTTCCTTCTCAGAAGTCGTTTGACTTACTGAGCGGTAATATTAGTATTTAAATACACTTTTTACAAAGAGATAGGTTGAAGTGCACAGTGACTACTGATAAGTCAACATGTTTTGGCCTTAGTTTCCTTTCAAGACAGAATTTACAAATTACTCAGCCTTCTTACTACTGTGGAGTTAAGTAGTAGATTGTGTGGGTCTATTTTTAGAGGGCTTTTTAGCTATACCAGAACTGACATTCTTATAGCGGTTTTTATCAAAATCCAAGTTTGTTACGACCGCTGGTAAATATTCACTGACTAAATGGAAATTATGTATAAGCACATATGTTAAGAACACAACTATATTGTTACATAAAGTAGTACATAGGTTATATAACTACATGTTTCGGCCCTGGGTATTAGCCATCTTCAGGTTGTTCACAACTTATCGATCAGCTATACAATATGCGTAGGGTTTACTCTTGGGAGGGGAGAGCGAGATATAGTCTTAAAATATTGGAAGGCGTGACCTCGTCTTCCCCACTCCCAGAGTATACCCTATGCATATTGTATAGCTGATCCGTAAGTTGTAAACAACCTGAAGATGGCCAATACCCAGGGCCAAAACATATAGTTGTATAATCTATGTTCTACTTTATGTAACAATATAGTTGTGTTATGAACATATGTGCTTATACATAATTCCATTTAGTTAATTATACTAGCACAACGGGGATGACTCAGCTCAAAAAATATTTACCGACATTTAAGGGACGCGTAGTGCCTCCATCTTCAGACGTTAGTAGTCGAAGATGGGTGTAATGAAACTGGAAATTGACCCAAATAATTTGTATAAAAATCAGTGTATAACTCACAGAAGACACTGGGCCTTCGTTACAAATATTGGTCTGTTAATGATGTGTAGGAAAATAATCGCTGCTTGTTGCAAGAATTTTACGAAGCTCAAAGATGAAATTTGTTCGCGAACGTACGCGGTATATAGTGTAAATACCCATTGCGCTCTAAAGGGCTAATCAACTGCAATAATATTTCTAGAACAGTACAAATCATAGTGTTCTGTATGAGAATTGAAACTGCCACTTTCTTGAAATTGGTTCACAGGCTAGAACTTTCTTTAAATTTTAATGACATCAATACTAGATTTCGAAACAAAAACAAGTTATAGTGACCTTTAGATGTCATGAAAGTGAAAGATAAATGAAAGTAAGTGGGAATCTGTAACTGCGTGACCTTGCAACATTCATTACATTCAGAGCGGGTTTCAGAGGAGCAGATGTTTACAATAGAAAGTGCCCATATGTGATTGAAGGAAAGTAATTCTGCACATCGAAATGATTGTGCCTTGTCTTTAGAAGGTATCATACTAGATCTCGCCCCGAAATAGAATATTCCCAACTAAAAATGTGTGACTGTCTTCATTCTTTTCGTGCGAATTCTGGGATGGTGTAATGTGATACGCCAACTTGATGCAAGAGGGTAACTTTATTGATGTATTCTTAGCTCGACATGTTTCGGGCGCATACGCCCATCATCAGGGGCATTAGATATTAAGTTACAGCATATGGTTTTCTGCACCGAGTTTTTGGATGGGTGGTGGTCTTGAGAGCCGCTGCGTAGGTCGTGTGTACGGTGCGGATTGTGCCGTGCACCATCCGCACCGTACACACGACCTACG
>Ga0136643_10008168_pt1 | contig 15267 bp, 6 predicted proteins | sample TergutLab28metaG_FD_96883 | JGI IMG/M metagenome (GOLD analysis project Ga0136643, IMG submission 96883) | Labiotermes labralis P1 segment gut microbial communities from Petit-Saut dam, French Guiana - Lab288 P1 (version 3) (version 3) | ecosystem: Host-associated > Arthropoda: Insects >... | reverse complement strand
TTTATTTAGGTCAAATCCCTAAAAATGAAGGTAATGTTGTTCCCAAATTTTCACAACCAACCCACCATTTAATCATTCTGGTCTCACACATCTGCAAGAAAATTTTTTAGCTAAAAAAAAAAAAAAAAAACAAGCCTGAAATATATTCTGACATAAAACAGAACAAACAAAACTTAAAAAAATCTAAGCACAATTCACCCAGAATGAACTTCAAAAAGTTGAAAATTTCAATATGTGAAGCCCATAACTGATCCAATGCATAATTTGGACACAGAAAATGGTAACGATAACTAAACATAAGCAACTTTAACTATGCAAATTCACCCAAAAAGAACTTGGAATGGTACACAAATTACAGAGGTGAACTGGAGAGTGCATACCGACAAGATGTGATATCACTATCAATGTGGTTTCTACATTGTTTTCTGAGTTAACACCAGTCTGGTACACAGGTACCAACATCTGGAGGAATAAAATGTCCCAATATTTTGTAAACAGGAAGATGGTGGCTGCTGTGTTTCACTGAAAATGAAACAACGGCTCCCAATAACGAGTACACAGAGTCATTACCAAGAGAACTAGGTATAGGGATATCCCTTCACACACATGAAGTCTGTTAGGTGACAATTACACCTTACCATGACAGACTTCTGGGGCACCTACATTCCACAACTTGAGGGTATAATCCGAAAATATTTTCAAGGCCAAGCTGTGGTACCACAATTCAAATTCAACCATGATAAAACACCGCTGCCTTCACATTCAGTCATCCAATGCATTGCAAACTACAGACACAATTCTGTCACTGTTTGATTCTCTTCAAAATTACAGTCACAGCTTGGGGGAGGGTTTCAAAGTTATGTTGTCTTCTGTAAGTGTGCGCCGGGACCCACGGGATAGCTGGTCTTGCCAAGACCTCTGTGTATTTTAGTTAGTAAAGTTCTGCCCAATGCTAAGCAAACTCCTTCTGACTTATCATCAGTGCGAAGCCTCTAAGTTGTGCGTTTCTCATACTGATATGTGTTGTGGCAAGTTTTTCTGTATGTATGTATATTTAACAGCCTGACAAGTGAGTACTGGATTACTGTTTCCAAGTTATCATTTAATGCATCTTGACTTGAGCACTGCTTTCACATGGGCTTGAAGGAGCCAGTATGGGGATTGGGGGGAGTGTCACAGCTGGTAGAAGAGCATACTCTCAGAAAGTATTTTCTATCTTGTAAGAAAGTAAATGAAATGGCAACAAAAGAATATCTGTTACCAAAACATTTCTGAGCTTCAATACATTCAAATCCAAAATCACACTTCAAAATTACTGGCATTTTTGTCCACACGTGAGACAAGCACATCACATAGCCCTACAACAACCACAAATCTGTTACCCTCTGCTCTGTTGATCTCCAAGAGCAACTTCAACTGCTAGTGATGCATACTATAAATTGTGGTCAATATGTACATAAATACAACAAAATGAAATTTAGTTTCAGTGACTGAATTAACTTGGACAAATGCAAATAACAGTATCCCAGAACATATATCAGATAGCTTATAACGGCTATAAAATGCGCATAAAAATAACTCATCCATTAACTAGTCATACTAATGTAACTTCACCTACCTTTGATATAAACTAGCAATAAATATACATATCTTTTAAAGAATTAACCCTACTATTATTTCCATAGCTCATTATGATTCCATGGGTAAAAAGGCAAAGTTTTCTGAACAGGGTACTGTACTAGCCCTTTATACCACTGTGGTAAAAGCAGCGGCACAGGGAAAGGAACATTACCATCACCAAGGTAGGTCTGAAGCCCTACCTTGTCATGTAGGAATCACAAGTTGCCCTTCCACCTTCTCAGGCACTGAACATCTCCACACACACTACAGGTTTGCAAGTCATAGGCTATAAACACCCTCCAAGTTCATTAAGACCAAGAAGTCATGCCAACATTACATACATGTGTGTCCACACACACAGAAACGATAATATTCAACATGGTCCTTGACACTTAACATCTGAACTGGAGTACAACAGATGTAATATCCTTCTCTTTCACAACACATACCCATCAATCACACAATAACAAACAGTACATTTCACACTGGAATTCTGTGGAGATACTTCAAAACCCTTCACTTCCCTTATTCATAATTAAAACTTCAAAATCCTAGGGGTTTAACATTACTTGTCATTGTTGGATTCCCGGACAATTGGCACGGGGTCTCCTTCTCACTGCTAAGCAGATGGGGCTTGGTGTTGACCACCCACCCCTTTAGTGCCCTGGTTGCGCATGGATACAGATATACCTCTACATCACTGTGCTCTCATTTTGTGTTTAGAGAATGACTGTGCCAATGTTACAACAACCTAAGTCACATAAAACACACTCTGGTTTTGGAAGGATAATGGTTAAGGACTATTCATATGCTTTGCTCACTTTACACCAGAACTTTGTCAAAGACAATGGTAGTTTGTAATCACTCACTCACACACACACACACACACACACACACACACACACAGCACACAAACTTTTCTCTGGCCCTCTTCCTTTTTCCAGTAGGATGCATAAAATATACCTCACCCTCAATGTTATAAAGCATGACAACTGAAATACACAGTGTGAATTTTATTCTGTATATCCACCACCCAACAGTGGCAGAATCAACTCATTAGTACCACAAAGAATTACAATAATCTGCAATCACACAATCACAATCTCTTTCCTTCAATCTTACCTATTATAATATACACATACTGCATAAAAAACATGCTTCAGAGATCTTGTGCTTCTATTCAAATCTGAAGATTTTCAAGCATGTTTCCTTGCAATTCACAAGTAACGTAGTCTAAAAAAATTACTGATACAACTTTCTACACACTGCATTAATTTAAATGTTACAATCACAATAACCTTTCCCCACTTCTACTACGCATGTCATTTCAAAAGGTAAACAGCAGATGGTTAATACATAAATTAAATGAAGTAAACTGACGGGCTTTTACATTAAATACAAACATCTCTGCAAAGAAACACAGTTCTCTATTGCAGAACAGTAAAAAAGATCAGATAAAAAAGTGTTTCAAAGTAATGAATGTGGAACATATACATACACACATAAATGGCTGTCATGGAATGGACAAGAAGTCCAACTTTGGGCTTAATTTGCAAAAATGGGTCTGTCTTAGAAATACAAAGTTTTGGCCCCTACACATACTATCACCACTCAAGAACACAAATCCATTACCACTTCCGTGGAACACTTATTATTACGTTGACATATTTACGATTTTCCATTGTAAACAAACCAACATGGTAGTGTCATACTTCCTTGCATATCTCAACCCTTACGAATTTTCGAAGTTATGGGTACAAGCCCACACTACAAGACCAGAGAAACGCAGAGTAGTTAAAGGTTTCATAAAGTTACAATAAATATATGAATATTAATACCTTATACCCGAAAAATCGAGACGAAAACTTCATTCCCTTAACCGCAACCAAATCCTTTTACATTTTCGGAAACCCGCTAAGGTTAGTTCAATTTACAAGTTGTTTTCGGTATGGGCAGAAATATGTAACATAACTGTTACATTACAAAAAAGTGGGGCAATTATTTTTAAAACATACATAAACGCTTACCTGTCGCATCTTCCTAGTGAAAGGTCAAAAATATCTGTCTCTTCACTTGGTAGTAATCTTGTAAAACTGCTATTAATTTAATCAGAACTATTATTAATGTCCACTTAACACATTTTCCCACCAAAAAAGTATGTTTTTTATATCACTCTGCAAGAGAGAGTCACTGTTGCATTCGACCCCTATTCGTCACGGCAAGTGGTCTGCCATTTTGCAGTTACCACAGGTCCTGTTCGGTTTCGTAAACGTAAATTGTATAATCTTACTTTTGAAACTACTAAAAATGCTTGGATTTAACTGAAAACAATTACTGTTCATTTCACAACTCAAACGGTCAACATAACCAAAAATAAACTCGTACAAAATTATGCGTTGTTTGCGTCTTCAGTAGCCAACGCGCACCAATACAGCCAGCCATATTGCCTTCTTCCTCCCGACTTCTACCCAGAATGCTTTGCGCGGATTACGTGCCAGACTTGAATATCGTGTTTAACCGAAAATACGCTCATGCTCAGTTATTTGCCATTTGAAGTTATTGGAAGAGTGTATTAAATGAACCAAAAATTCCACCACACAATTAGATGTAACACCTGCTTATACCCACCGACAGCTGTCTAACAACTGCACCATGCATGTCTGCATCTACTCTTAAAAAACTGCTTTAAAATCGTTATTCATCAAATGTTTACTGGTGCCATCAATTTCTTATGTCTATGTGTACTGAAGGACTTAAATACCAGGTTGAATGTCAGCATGCAAGCCCAAAGTGTTCCTAGTGTCCATCTACGGAATGGATGATAAGAGTCATCTCTTGGGATGAGATGTTCGTTCCTTAATATTCACTTTTAAAAAATTACTATCCATTATGTTAAAATTTATCATAATAGTTTCTTTAAGCCCTGGACTGCTACACGTGAATTTCACCCATACATATTTTGCAAAGACGGACAATAAGTCGCACCACTGTTGACAGCTGCAAGTCTGTAGTTATTCTCCTAATCAAAGCATCTGTGCCACTTGTTACCCAGCTTAGAGGTCAGTGATCGAAATATCTACATATATGCCAAGTAGAGATTACATTTATAACAACTACAATTATTATTTTTAACAAATTTTAGTTGTGTTCAGATGGCAGAAGCCATCATCACCAAAGAAATACTTGAAGTGAGACTTGAGTTGTAGCTATTTCATCAGAACTGAATGAGTGATGCAGTCACTGCAATAGATGTATTTCATATAAGGAGGAAGATGTAGCATACAGAGGTCACAAAGGTGATTGGCAGAACTGTGACAGCAATGAGGATTACAAGGTCATGCCAGCAAATAATTCACATCCTTTGCTTCTAGAGATGAATGTAAAACTGATATGCCTATGCAGAACTGCATGAACAGAAACCAAGCAAGATGCACAACTTACTCCAAGCATATGTTCTAAATCCAACAAAAATGAATAATACTGGCAAGTGATGCAGAGCTGGCAGCATACTTTGTAATGGAGATGGCAATTCAACTGCAGGTGCAAACGGAAGTGTTACGAAAATACTTTCACTCGAGTATCACCATTTAGAAATACTTAAAAAATTAACTACAGCTGTGATATTGCGAAATGATGAGCGTGAAATTTCTGCAGGCAAAATTCAGAAATAACATCTGAACATGCTTCTTCAGAAGGCATGATAAACCACATCAACATGTTTTCATTCCTAAATAGGAACAATGTTCTAACACTGTCAACAAAGCAAACAAGCGATACCAAGAGCACTTTTGACATGGAATGCCATATACCACCACCAGAACAATGACGGACTAAAACACGAGTTTTTGAATTGAACAACCAGACTGCGGGAGGCATTGGCACATTCTTCTGAGTATGTCAACAAGAGTTTTACTTGTTGTTGGAACCCCCCAGTAGTAGCTGTTATGTGCACTATATAACACACACTATGCAGCACATATTAGTGACAACATTATTTATACAATGTACATGAAGTGTCTAAGGAATAGAAAAAAATATCAATGAATGTCTCATGAAACAAAGTTAATTCGTTAGCTGAGGTTAAAGGCACATAGAATGTTTTAAAAATCAACCCTTACAACTCCAAACACATTCCTCAACAAAAATGATGTTAAGAAAAACAGATCATGGATGTAAGTGTGCCAGGCAAAACGAACACGAAATACTTCGATTTGTAACAACTGTGCAAACCGTCCGCCATAAACCAACATATGTAAAATTTCTTCCCTTTCACCACCACCACAGCCACAATCAACATGTCACGAGTTAGGCCTTAATAGACCTGTTTCAGCCACCTCTAATAATCTCTTCTTCAAAGGTGTCATCAATTTGGTCTTACTTTTTGAAAATTACAAATACAATATACTGTAAAAAAAAAGTCAAATTTTAATACTCCGACATTCACTTTAGAAACAGTGGTTCGTAGATACATTTCATCGCTTTTTCAAGCACATAATGCCGAGTCATTATTTACTCTTTGTGGGTGATAAGTGAAGCAGTCCAGGGCAATCTACAGCAGCTTTATAATACCATTCTGTTCAAAGGCATTATTGCTGTAGCAAATTTTGCGTATATATTATCATCATATTTCATAGTGGTATACAATAAGAGCAGCTCTTCTTAAACCAGAATATGAAATCACACTAAAAACTCCTACACATATGAAAAAGGATGCAGAATACTGTTACAAATTATGCCTCATAGTATCTCCCCAGTTTGCAGCTGCATTGTCCCAAAGTATATTAACTCTTTGGTGCAGGACTATAGTCAACACTGAGAAAGCCAAATGCCCACTGTAGTTGTCACACAATTACACTTGAAGTACTGGTCCTGCCATTTAAACTCTGGTCTTTTGCAATGTGCACTCAGTATTAAATTCAGGCATCAAAGGGTTAATTACAGCGTCAAGATTAAGACAAATGCAGACTGAGGAAGACGAGACTCCACAAAGTGTATCTTTCTTTAATCAGACCAAAACAAGCTGATACATGGGCCTACTTACACCAGGCGAGTCAAGAGAGAGAGATGAATACTCATCTACACTCGAAAGGCAAGTTTCTCACCTAGTTGCACATTGTGCCTCACACACATGGCCACAGCACAAGTGATGTCAGTTTTTGTCAAGCACAAAGAGGAGAGAGAATTGCAAATGCTTAAAGAGAGTTAATATATGCAGTAAAATGTGCTCAGATGCAGCTAGGCCTGCTTAAAAGCTGGAGGTCGGCAATTCCGAGATTTCCATAAAATAATGTAAGTTCAACTGCACAAAAAAGGGACTCTTAATTCTTGCAGATGCAGGACTTCATATGCATTAAGGGTCCCACAACAGCTGCTGTGCTGAGATTCAAGATACACTTTGACTATCCATATTTTTTAAAACTAAGGCACTGCTTCTGTGGATGACAGTACTACTGACAACTACTACCAAGGCCATTTTGGTAAACTGTACACAGAGTTCTGGTTACACTAAGCAAAATCACAACTATCATACACAACCAAAATTCATATGTGCCCCAGTGGAGAACACAAGTTATTACTGACAGATTACAACTACATTTTCCAAATGGGGAAACATGAATTTCTTAAGGACAGACTAAATTACATAGACTTACAATCTTCAAGTGCATGACAGTCATTTAACAAACTCTTAAGTAACTTTCAAATTCAGACATATGTCCATTTTCCCCATATTTTTCAACGCAAATACAACTTTGTGTCATGATCAAGACAATCTGACCTGTGTACCAAGTCCTGACACAAACACATAACTGAGCACAAACAAATGCATGTTAGAAAGTCCATAAATTGAGTGATCACTGAACAGTTATCCAAAATTTTCCATGCAAAAAAGCAAATATGTTTAGCAAAGATATGCCCATAAATAGTACATAACTGGAGTTTTATGAACCCCCTGGGTCCAACAAAGAAGACAACTGCCTACCAACTCAGCAATTATCAGCTTCTCAAGAGTTAATTTTGTAAGGCAGACACATGACATTCAAGATTCAATACAAGCCAGCACAACACACAAATCTGAAAATACATGTTAGGAATTTTCTTTATAAACAACTTCATTGTGAATTGCTCTGATCCCTATTTTAAAACAATAATTGCCACAAGAAATTAGAAGGATACTTCCATATCACTTGCTTTCCAATGACTGGGATGATACAAAAATCAAAATTAATGTTCTTTGTATCTAACAAATGTAAGCTATTAAAAATGTGAAATGTTCAGTGTGGACAATACATCTGTTTGGAAAATGACCTAATTGCATTGTCAATTATCAATTCAAGTAGCTATTTTATGAGCAGTGATCATTTACTATGCACACACTTTTGCCTTCCACCTAAACAAAGTTCTAGCCACACCTCAGTGAAGATCAATGGTACACTGTTCTGGAGCGTATGTGACAAGGCAATGAAGTATATAAAAAAAATGTGGTCATGAGGCTGGCAATTATGTCACTCACATCCTCGAAACGCCTGGTATGGATGGCTCCAAAATACCAACTTAACCATGACAATAAAGGGGGTAACACTGAACTAATTAATATGTGAGGCATGACTGCTGCAGACAACCCACCAAATCAAAATCACATTCCCACTAAAAATAAAATACAACACACAAAACAGCTCCTCTGCAGTGGAATGCCAACAAATCATTTTTTATTAGTGAAGCTAACACCCATTCTACAAATCTGCAGCAAAGAGAACCTACTAATAACTACAGTAACAATTACTTCACTAACAACTGAATGAGCTGAAATAATATCTTAAGATTGAGGCTTGGCATTCCAGAGAGACATTTTAAAAGTACCACTCTCAAGGGTCAGTCATTATAGTAATAAACATAGTAGTCACCTAAATGGCCTTGGTTGCAATAAAAAAAATTAACAAATTAAATGTCAAATTAAATTCACCCGAGAGCCAACAAATTTCAATCTGGACTGTATCATACAAACTACATATTAACAACATTGTAGAAAACAACTGTCATCCTTTCATGGACATACGAGAGTACATACCTATATTATGTGTTCAGTCATCAATGTGGTTGCATAGATTAAGAAACTTAAACAAATACAGCACTTCTTAAATAAAGTAAACACAAATTCAATCTCCAGTACCTCAGGAAGTTTGGTTCTTTTCCTCATGCCATGTAAGACTGCACAGCTACTTTTTCAATGTGAAATAATCCAGACTTGATGACAATTGTAACATTAACATCTCTTTGCCGGTTCCTTGATCACAGTTTCCTCCGTTTTCGTGGTCGTGGTGGATTCCAAGACACTGGTGTCTTATCTGTCACTGATATTATGTCCAAACCACCCATCTGAAGGCCTTTGATTGCTGACTGAAAAACAAGAAACCAGGAAGACAATGAATAATATTTCAAGTGTTAACTCACACAAGACCAGTGACAATTTATTCATCACAAACTAGTAGCACTATTTCTCTCTGCTGATTACAATTTGCAACCATATAAACATTATACCTGTAAATAATATTCACGAAAATCTAAACTGGGAAACTTCGCATAATTGTATGATGGTTGAATGAAAAGCAATGCCTCCACCTTCATAACTTGTCAAAAAACTGGGTCACAGACACACCACTACAGTTCTGGTACATCTGTAGCTTCACCACTAACACCTCAATTCGAGCCAAGTCCCTATGTTGTATGGGGGAAGGGGAGGGGGGTTCTTTTTGCTGTTTTGGGTGAAATTGAATGGTATGCTGTACAACTGTCAGTGCAAATTAAGCGATGTGCCATGACTGAATGAATGACTCCCAATCAAATTCACCAACCTATGCTAGTTGTATACAGCGATAACTGTGTTGTTGAGCATTGTGCACCATTGTCCCATGGATGCAAATAGATGGTGAAGCTGGAAAAGTTTGGTTTGTATGATGGAGTTCAATGACGTGTAACGGTAAGCGAGGAATTTAACACTCAATGGATTGACGAGCTGATTACAAAACATTGGCATATCTCTGAGATGTCAAAACTATCATCTCACAAGGACGTGTGGATCACATTATTCATATTACTGGTTATTGAAAGACATGTGCATGAAGTTCCTCGTGTGCTCACAGGAGAGACAAAAGCTCAGAGACCTGAATTTGACAGCAACTTTTGTCCCACGAGAGGTAAAGCCTTTCTTCACAGTACCAATACAGCAAACGAAATTTTGCTGTAAACTGGGTGGAAAAGGCAATAAAAGCTTTGATAGACATTGAAAAGTAGCTTCTGGAGAGAACACAATGGGAAAATGACCAGTTAATGAGTAGCTTTCGAAGTTCAAAGGCAGTGACGTCTTGGTTTAAGACGCTAAAGCTCATAAACGTGTCTATGAAAACAAAAGCACTACTATCCATAGCAATGACTTGCTGGGAAACAAATTTGTATCACTTCAGATCATTCTGAAACAATCTGAATGTGCGTCGGATTGGCGCCAAGTTCATTCCACAGCCACTGAATGAAAATGTTGCAGGAGAACAGTGTCAAAACATTTTCAGGACCATGCCTGTCGTACCAACCAAACCCTCCTCACCAGATTTAGCACCGTGTTAACTTCTCTTCCAAAACCTCAAGATGGAGTTACAGCAAACACTTCATGGCCATCACAAATTTAAAAAAGGCACACTCAATTGTGAAGTTGCAGAAAATGCATGTCATGTAATGCTCCAAGCAGTAGCACCATCGCTGGACTCAGTGTACAATGTACAAAGGGGACAATTCTGATGAGAAGTTACAAGTTACTCTGGACAATGAAATTTAGTGCGGTACCTACCCGATCTCAACATGTATAAGAGATCAGCTCAGTAACAGCTCTCCAAGTCATTTATTACTAAACTAGGAAGACTAGAAGACATCTGTATCAAATGCAACCATTTGTTACAGTCCAATGCTCTAATAATTGTCACTTTTTTAAATCCATAAACCTTTTGAGGAACTGTTAAAACAAGGTTGCAATGTCAATACAACTTCATACATTTCTTTAATGCCTATGTTCCTCACAGATTAGTTCATGTTTTTGGATTGTACCTTCAGTCTATTACAGCAATATTCCTTTAATCCAATGTCCGATAATTCAAAAATCCTGATAAACCACGACCCAGTATGAGTTGTTCCAAGAACGGACGTTGCGATCTTTACCAGAAAAAAAATTATAACTGAACAAGGTAGATCTCAGGGACATAAAATGCCTGCACCTCAACTGTAGTGGAATCTCCTGACAACTTGTCTCCTACTCCATGAACACCTCTGCTATGAAAACTTCAGAGAACACAGAAGAGGAAACTAATGACCCTTTACCAGCATATGAAAGAGACATCAAAATGAAGTATACGTGATTAGTTGTACGGCCCAAGTGTATGAATAATAACAAAAAAATTGCCTGGAAGAACTTAGATCAGTAGGGGCACCAAAAGATAATCTAGAATACTCGTATGTCAGGCTAACGGGACTTTGCTGTATATTAAGTACTAGCCTGATGATAGTATAATGTTAAACGCACACAGCAAGTAGCACCCACAACAAAGAAATTTGCAAAGCTTTGTCAACTATGTAAACCTATTATTACGAACTGTATAGTATACCAATTAAAAATGCACAACATGATTACTCTCGGGGGTGGGGGGCGCTCTACTTATCTTTCATCAGCCAGCACAGAAAAACTAACATGAATACGACCAAACTCGCACCACACAGAGGTCTATGATGTTGAATAATCTTCAACTACATGTCTCAAAGTAAACAGCAAACAGTATCTTGAGAAGAAAATACGAAACATTTGCGTACAACGTAACATTGAGACATGTTCGTGCAACCACTGCTGCAGCAGAAAAACTGTAAGTACTGCAAGTACTGAGTGTCTGTAGACCTAGGTATTCACCATGTAATCCGCATGTTGCCGTATTGTCATCTGTGGTTAGTCCGGCTGTACAATACTTTTGCACATTCTCATAGAAGGCCTGTTTGTTCGTAAAAAAAAAAAAAGTTACTAAACTTAAAATGTGCCTTCATTTTCTCTACAACTTTTCCTGAAACATTTCTCATTCTAAGAAATGAGCGAGATTTTACATACTGGCCTTCACGTAGAGTACCTGTTACTCCTGTGCGATTTTAACTAAACTTGGACTTTCACAACAGATTTTAAAAAAATGCTCAAATATCAAAATTCATTAAAATCTGTTACATGGGAGTAGAGTTATTCCATGCAGAAGTACATACAAATATTACAATGCGAAGTCACTTTTCACAATTTTGCGAACATGCCTAAAAACTGTCCAACAGCATGCATACCAATTCATTTTAGGTTGTAAGGCATCAGATCTCCTTTTAAACTATTTATATTTTCTTCCTTTTAGCAAGTTTTTTTCTCTGTGAATTATTATTTTACAAAACATATGAACAATATACTCACAACTGCCTTGGGATTGGACTGATCCTTTGGTATAACCTAAGCAACGGAAAACTATCTGGAATAAGGAGGAATTTACCTGAGTTGTGAAGTCCATCATTGTACCTATTTATAACAAGGGTGATAAAACAGACTGTCATAAATATACAAACAGGCACATCAGTTTCGTCAACTACATACAAAATTTCATCCAACATCCTGCTGTCAAGGCTAACACCATATGCTGAGGAAATTACTTCCATTGAATAAAATTATTTTGAAGGTTGATGTAACTTTTTTTTGAGTTTAATTGGGGATCATCAGTGTGAATTATGACATAACAAATCAACTACTGATCATACATTCTGCGTTTGTCAAATACTTGCGAGAAAAATGAGAACACCATGAAGCAGTGCACCCATTACTTAGATATTTAAAGAAAGCTCATGGTCCAGTCTCTAGGACGGGGTCTTGTATAACATTGTCACTGGATTTGGCATCCCCATGAAACTAGTAATCCTAATAAAAATGTGTCTAAATAAACCCGTAGCAGAGTATGTGCAGGCAAACATTTGTCTGACATGTTTTCTATTAAGAATTGTTCGGAACAAAGAGATTCTTATTGCAATTGCTTTTTAACTCCGCTTTAGAATACAGAGTTAAGAGAATTTGGGGAAACCAGGAGGGCTTGAAATTAAATGGTACTATCAGATTTTGGTTTATGCTTATAATGTTCACACATTGGGCAGAAGCGTACATACTATACAGAAAAACAAAGAACCTTCAGTAGTTCCTAGTAAGGAGATTGGACTAGAAGTAAATGCCAACAAAACTAAGTACAGGGTCACATCTCGAGACTAGAATGAAGGACAAATTCACAATTTAAAGACTGATAATGCTTCCTTTGAAATGGTGGAACTATACAAATATTTGGGAACACCACTAATGCATCCAAATTGTATTCAGCAAGGCATTAAGAACAGAATGAACTCAGGGAATGTTTGCTACCACTTGGTGCGGGATCTTTTTTCTTTCATTTTGCTAACCTAAAATATAATTTTCACATTCTCAAGGTTTTTAGACCACACACACTATGATGCACCACATTCGATAGGACTCCCATGGATGACTGATCAGCTCGTCAGAGAGACCTCTATCTGATAACACACACACTCACAGCAGACACATCCCATTGTCCTGGCGGATTCGAACCCACAATCTCAAGACACCGGCCGTAAGCAGCGCAAACACTGGGATATCCAAGACTATAATTTTGCCTCTCGTTTTGTATGAGTGGTGAACTTGGTCACTCACATTAAGGGAGGAAAGTAGGCAGTGGGTGTTGGAGAACAGGCTGCGAAGGATAATAGGTCCTAAGAGGGACGAGGTAACGGGAGATGAAAAAACTACATGAGGAGGAGCTTACTCATCTGTACTCCTAACCAAATATTTAGGCGACTAAAATCAAGAAGAATGACAAGGGAGTATCATGTAGCACTTACTGGGCAAAGGAAGGGTGCATACAAGGGTTTGGTGTGGAAGTCTGTGGGGAAAAAGCCCACTTGGATGACCCAGGTGCACGTGGGAGGACAACATTGAAATGTATCTTTGAAAAGTTGGATGGACGTGCATAGTCAGGATTGATCTGGCTCGCATAGGGACATGTCGTGGGCACTAGTGAATGCGTTGATGAACCATTGGGTTCCGTAAAATGCAGGGTATTTCATGATTAGCTGAGAACCCGTTAGCTTATCAAGAAGGACTCTGGCCCATGTAGTTAGTTACAAACAATACACACTTGGAGTTTCATTAAAATTTGGTTTTGTAATTTATGTTGCATTCTTCAACATCTGTATCCTGCGGTCCACCCCAGAACACTGTATTGTATTACGGGCCCAATTCCACGCATTATGTGGCGTTGGAATCACTCCCACCTAATTCATTCGTGCCTGCAATTTTATTACCGACTGCAGAAATTTAAACTAGGGTGTCTGAGAGGCCTACAATGGCGTAATATTTGTACCAGTTTGACGAATGCTGGAAAAGATGGGATACACACACAATAAGCATGGTGTTCTCGGAAGCCAATATTTTTTTACCTTAAAAAGGCATTTCATGTTGATAATGGCTAACAATTCGGTGACAAAAATTAAATGACAACTATCATGTGTCCCTTCCGGCTGCTTATCCGTCGCAAATGTTGACGGTTGGTCGAGCAGCCCACGTTAACAGAATGAGCCGAAAGGATACAGCAACGGAGTTGTACATAAATAATGACCCTTTGTTCAAAATGGCATTCCGGTGAAAATTCGCTAGTACAAGCTCTGACTGGTGTGCATAATTAGCGGGACTGAAACGGCAGTACTTCCCATTGTGGACTTGGGGTTATAATAGTCCATAATTCACGAATCAGTTTTATAAGTTTGGGATGAATATCCTCGTAAATTAACATATGTGCCGAATGGAGAATTTCATTCAACTGTTTTCTGAAGTCATAAATCACCAAAAAATTTGACAGCGCCCACTCATCTTCCTTCTTTAAATGGCGAACTGAAGAAATAAAACCGTGGAAGGTGCGTTTATGCAAGCATTAGTATTAACAAACGAGGCTGAAGCCAGATAATACATGCTGCAACATTATTGTGTTAAGTTCTCACTTCGTTTAATAACTAAAAGACGTTCAGTGTGCCAATGGAACTCAGGTACTAAGAGAAGTATTCGTAAGTTATTCCTTCACTGAGCAATGAAAAATGCGAATTTCATGTGCGTGGTCCTATCGAAAATGTGGCTGTACCTGCCAGCGACTGCAATGCACATTTACTTGTTGGCATAAGCATGTGCAGCACATTTAATTAAGAGTGTGCACTCATGGAATTTTATCCTTCCATTTTTTAAAAAGCTGAAAATTCATTCATGTCTATTTACCAAATGAACTGAAGAAGCTAAAACATAAGCAGAGAGTAGAGTTCAGTTGATTTTAGATTAACTCTACTTAAAATTAAAAATACGAACATGAAAAATAAGATACAAAATACCATAGAGATATGTGGGTGTACCTGGACACACCCCGTATGTACACCTCTAACAAATGATCTTCAGATGGTCTCTGTGTGCTTGTGAAATACATTCAGTTGAATAATAATTTTTTATTTGCAATAATTTTCTAATGTACTTGTCAAAGGGCGGGGGGGGGGGGGGGG
>Ga0136643_10008167_pt1 | contig 15268 bp, 9 predicted proteins | sample TergutLab28metaG_FD_96883 | JGI IMG/M metagenome (GOLD analysis project Ga0136643, IMG submission 96883) | Labiotermes labralis P1 segment gut microbial communities from Petit-Saut dam, French Guiana - Lab288 P1 (version 3) (version 3) | ecosystem: Host-associated > Arthropoda: Insects >... | reverse complement strand
TTTTTTTTTTTTTTTTTTTTTTTTTTTTTTTGATTATGAAAAGTTTTATTATTGATGGTTGGTTCCTTTTTCTTCTTTTTTTTTTTTTTTTTTTTTTTTTTTTATGTATATGGCAAGTTCCACTGACTCTTCAATTCACATAAATGTGGTTACACTAAGTGTGAAAATCCCTGTTGTGTGCTAACTCTACCACTTATAAAACAAATTCTCCATTACGTGCGAAAGTTAACCTTTTTCAGCCATGTATTGTGCTGTGGCAGTGGTGCATTTATGCATTTCAGCTGGTCATATGTTGTAATTTCTTGTGCCAATATAATGACCTCAGGGTTAAAATGTGGACCAACTTTGTCCTAACTGACAAATTTAAAATCTTCTCTTCCCAGACTATATATTGTTACTTTTGAATTACAATATGGCTACCAACTGTACCAACTGTATAAAACCAGGAGATTTAAAATTCCTTTTCCTGGCTGATACAGGTTAAAATGAATATGTGTTTTGAAAAGGTGCTATTTATCAATACAGTATTGTGTCTTGATTTGCAGTCACCGTTTGGTAGCAGTTGGAGATACACATGGTAAGTTGATGGTGTGGCAGCAGCCCTCTTACAAGGACAAATAATGATGATGATGATGATGATAATAATAATAATAATGTTAGTAAAAAAGGGGACTTATGTCAACACATATTTAATGAACTTGATCTCTGAATAAGAATACTTACAAACAAAGTGGGTTACAGCAAGCTTACCTACTGCCTTTCATAGCATATCCACATAGAGAAGTGACTTTCATCATGTAGTACCTCTTTCACATTGATATGTTTAAAAGACATCTCCATTGTTGTCCCTGTTAAGTCCATTCACATCAATCAGTTCCTATTACAACAAATTATTTTTAGCTTCACAGTATATAAATGCATGATGTTAAAAACTTGGGATCGCAAGGTATTTTAGCAGTGTGTCTTTGGGTACTTTGTGATTCTGATAATGGAACGTCTCTGAAGATGATGGGGAAGGATTGCAGCATGAAGCAAGTTGTTATGTAATAATAAAAACATACTTGTGTCACCTGAAAGAGTGGCTGTATTTATTGTATGTACATTTTAAAAGGTATGACTTTTTTGGTATTATTGCAGTTGATTTTAAATGCCGGTATTTCTAGACAAATTAACAAAATTAATCAAGAAGTGCATTTAAACAGACTTAATTCTATTATATTCCTTTACCAAATGATAGACAGATATATCTTTGATTATTTAGATGTGACAAATGATGATACAGAGACAAAGTTTATTGAATCTGTATGGCACAGTTAAACTGCAGAAGTAAACACAAATAAAATGGAGACAAAGAATGTAAAGAAGGAATAAAAGGGAGAAAAGAGCCTCACCTTCACAGTCATGTTATGTTACAGAAAGTGGAAGAAGAGATTAAGAGAAAGAATATACTACTCCATTTCACAATCATGATATGTCATTACTGTGAGAGTTGACAAACACTATAGTGTTCTCCAATTATTATTTTGTGCCTTTCTTTTCCCACACATTTTACACAACAAAAAGTTTGAACTTTTGATCACAAGCCCAAGACTTATATGGCTCTTGCTAATGAATGCAGACTCATTTTGTGCCAGTAAATACATGAATATGACAGTGCCCTGTAACAGTGGTGGCAGTCCCAGATGCTGGTGTGACTGTGACCTCAACTGCAGAGAACTCTATGGGAGTGGGCCCCTAAAATATGTCATCACATATATATGAGGAAATGAATGTTGATGTATTGCACTCAACACAATACAAATCTTATTCAGCCTGGAAGTTTTTAAGTACTACCATCTGCCAGGCTCAGACCAGTGAAAATGGGCTAGTTTCTGATAATGGCAGCCAGTCAGATTTGATCAAGCTCTTTCCTACTGGTCCAGGTTTCCAAAAGACTAGGTACCAGTAACAACATCTGAGTTTCAGTGCCCAAGGGAGTGATATGCATCATTGCGTAAGATGATATTAGAACAAAGTATGATTCATTCTTCTTCAGTCTTAATCATTTTTAAATCATTCTGCACTCTTTGCAAACGTTCTGAAGTCATTTTTTGCAAATAACATATGGACTCTGGGGGAAAATCTACAGCGAGATTTAGTCATACAGTTCATTTTATTCTGTAAGCAGCATCATCTTAATCCAGTATCCAGCTCTTAGTCAGTGAAATCATCTTCAAAGTGAATCTGTATAAAGGATCATCATTTGACTGCAGCCTGTGATTGACTACAGTGAATAAACTTAACCTCATTAAAGTAGAATTTACCTGCCATTCCTAGCACCTTAATACTGTGGCGTAATAGTGAGCTGCAGTTTGATGTTTCACCTTAAGTAATCCTCATGAGGAATGTCTGTGTGAACAGACAAGCTATTGTGGCATATGTAACCGAAAGCCAGGGCAACACCAGTGAGTTTGTGTGGATGGTATGCTTCTTGTTTCGTATGATAGTGTCTTTGCCCACAGGTGAGGAGGATCTGTTGACTCGGTGAATGTAATCACATAATCTGCAAGTCTGGTGAAATATCCATGGATCAGAGCTATAGCCCATCAATCATTCTGGCGTATCATTGGGGGAGTTAAAAAACAATCTGGAATTTCAAGTGTTAGTAGGCAAAAAACAGAAGCATTTTTCAGCCACTATCCGACTTAGGAGTCTCTCTTCTCATACTCGGTGTTCAGGCAAACATTAACAGCTTGTTTATATGTGTCTAGTGGAGATGAAACCTACACAACTTTAAGTGAGCTGCAAGGAAAACACTGTGAAGTCTAACATGGCTCATGGATTTAAAATCTAAATCATTGTCTTATGGTCAAGTTTTGTCTCACCAAACAGATGTTTAATTACAACCCACCCTAACAGTACACTCTTTGCAAGGGTCACAGTGTCACATTAACACATTCCCTTGGTGAAAGTACAGTGATTCAAAGATGCTCCGAACACATTCATTTGGCACTCGTGAGTGCTCAATAAAATTCAGCCTTTGCCTCATGATCTTACTTGCAGTTTCAGAAACATGCTGGGTAGTGTTATGTTTCCAGTTGTCTTTGTAGATTGTGACTGTCTATAACTTGGTTTTCCAAAGCAGCATAATCATGAGCATCTCTGATGTCTTGTTGGTGATGTTCTCATAAATAATGTGATGGGGAATGAAAACCAGCAAACTGATTAGATGAGAGCGCTTGATGAACTAGCAACTTGGCTAATAGCAGTTGTGCTGCATGAACACATGTTATAGAAGTACACATTCATTCATAACTTACACTAAAATACACATATTTGTCATTCTGGATTCTGTCCACAGCCAAAAGTGGAAAAGAACTGTACTTTTGGGTTATTACAATTGTAATTTGTGCTTATGGGCTTCAGTACCCATAAGCACAAATTATTCTGACTTGTCTCAGTAGGTGCTTTCCAATGTTGTTTTTCTGCTTAATGAATAAGGTATCAGTTAATGTTATGGTAGCCTATTGGGCTTCTTGATGTGGATTTGGGATGTGCTGTGGGTACAGTTTTATCTCACTTTTCAAATATAGTAATTATTCCTCAAGACAGGGTCATAAAGAAGCAGGGATTTATTGGACATTTTAGTTGCCATTTATTTGCACCACATTTCAGCAAACACCATAGAACATTTGAAGCACTCCATTTACAAATGCCACGCAACACTTAACCAGTTAGTTATAAGGGGAAGTTGAATACTCTGCTTATATCCCCACATTTAATATTTATCATAGAGCATATATAGTTAAATATAATATATCTTACAGACGAGCCCCTCAGCTCTCAAACTTGCCACCAAATGGTGTAAGTTGATGCTGCCCGTCATGTAAATGTATTCGGACCCAAACCAGCTGAGCGCATTCAATGCGCAGCAGAGAGAACAAAGAGTTTTGTTGTGACATTTTATTGTCTATTCACAAAGACAATTCAGAGAGCAGGGAGTTCAGCTCGTCTGAAGAAAGTTTGTCTTTCCTTAAGTGTTTTAATTTAAAAAAACAACCTCAGCATATTTATGTTACAGAGTAAAACATAAAGAAGATACACAACATGCTAGTTTTACATGCACAATGACAAGTGTATCTCTTGATTTGTTTATTAATTACAATACACAATACTTGGCTAATGCCACAAAATGCATTGAGTCAAATGCCTCTCTCTCTTGGTACATATCAATTAGGCGATGGAAGTGGTTAGATTAACATGACCTGCGTCATGGAGAGGTCGTAGCAAACATTCTTAGAGAGAGGACTGCCCAGACACAGTCAATTTTTGCTGATATTTCAGTATTTCCACAATATTGAGATGTTGGCAGATGCACAAGAGTCTACTAAAATGCCTTGGTCAGTTTTTACAGTTATCAGTGTTGGGAAGATAAGAGCGCTTCATTTTATTAAACATTGCATAATGTATGCCAAATTAGAGTCGAAATTACAGGTGGGTGTATTTTTTATATTGAACCTTATATTATTCGGATTTTGTGCAGCCATTCACAAAAATCCTTCATAAGGACACCCGTTTTCCGAGTGTGAACCCGGATATTTTATTATTCAGTATTATATGAATTTCAAGCTATATGCACTCTTATCGAAGTCGCTTTCAGTGGTTTAATCGGATTAAAATGTCCGTATATTACAATGATTATTTTCCCTTCTCTAGAGAGCCTACTGCATTCACAATGAGAAGTCAGTTGAATAGTAGCTTGAAATAATCATGACCTACATATTTTTACATTTATTTAAGCTATAGAAAAATAAGCATTTTCCCTAATGTATCGGGTGAATATTTTTGCTTAAATCTTTCGTAATTGAAGTAGAAGATCTGATGTGTTTACATTCAAATAGACTTGGCCAGTTTGAGATTTGTGGATACAAGAAAGTTCCGAAATGTGAGTTGGGAAGTAGGAAATTGATGTTAACATAAACCATTTGGCCACGGAAGAATTTAGTCTGTCGTCAGACAATACGAAGCCTGTCACTGGCCAAGTAATTGAGCTGTAACGGAAACCAGCAAAATATATGAAGATCCATTCCTCTAAAATTACCCTGTTTCTAGGCTTCTGTTGTGGCTTGCGGCAGTGCTGGCGGGTACAGACATCTCCAAATATCGAATCACCAACACCAAATACGGATTTTCGTCACCAGTAAAAACGCCAACCTTTACATGTGTCTATTAATACAGGCGTTTGTTATTTTAAACCAGAAGAGAAAAATATTTATTGGTAATTTTGTTACATTGTGGTCAAATATATTACCGTCTTCTCGTTTTAACGATCGCAAGTTTTTATGTTGTGTGTATGTGTGTGTGTACTCTATAGAGGTTCATAATTTCGAATATTCTGATGTGAATCAGCTTGTAAAATACAAAAATAATAAATCCCTATCAACATTAGATCTCGACTGTCCAACTGTCTTAAAGAAATTAACTATCCGCGCAACTTGCCATAATTTTGGATTTGACCCACCCCGTTGTAGCTCGTGTCTCACAAATCAGATCAGAGTTATTCGAAGCGGTATTTCATGATGGTGGGCCGATCTGTGAATGGGTGAATTTCATCGCAAATTACATTGACATGGAAACACTACGAACAGTGTAATGTAATACACTACAATACAATAAAGTACAATTCAGTAATAGTAAACCACTTTGGACAACCCTGATGTAACATCTGTTGAGCCTTGTCATGAAGTGAAGTGCTGAAGTTGCAAATGAGTGTTACTAAATTCCACATTCGAATCCACCGTTTTTCTTTATGTACCTCGCATTTCTTGGGAGTCCCAATGGTTATGAAAATAAACCATCATAAACTGCTGCACCTCTCAGACAGGGTAAGTTGTTACCCTTTAAAACTTGTGCTTTATTCAGTTGCTTTAACAAGTGAATGTCATGGATATTATGCTGAAATATAAATTTAATTAACGGATTACTTTCATGATGATGATATAATAATTTCCATTTTTCTTGTGGAAGGGTAAAGAATATATTTGGAGGTCTCTGTAACACTTACCAGGCCATTTTTTTTTACGCGACGTATGTTTTAAATATTTATGATACATGTTAAATCCGGTTTGTATTTTGTGCATTTGATTGACGTGAATATTACTCTTTGATTGTTTACTCATATATAGTCATTTATATTGGTGTATGTTCCTTCGTTTGCATGTCTTGTACTATTAGCAATCAGTCGGAAGTCTAAGTGCGCACATGACATCTCAGTGTGTGCAGATTTATTTATATGTTCCACAGTTCTAGTAATTTCATATAATTTTATTTGAGGGTTATATAACTTCCGTGAACTCTCTGTGTGTTTGTGTATATTTGACTAGATTTGCGACTGTGCAGTAAGCATACATAGTTGTCTGCTGTAATACAGAACGACATGTTCTTGAAAACGCGATGAAAGAGAGGTTCCAAGATACTGGACGTAACTGTGCAGTATCAATATCATGACATTAATGACGTCTACTCGTCGTCTTCTTCATTCTGGTACGTCACATAGCGTACTGAAGACTTCTCTCCCAGGATCAGGGACTGCAATGAAATACACAATTGAAACGTGCTGTTTTATGAGTAAAGTTCCTTCAGCCATCTCTATCGGGGCAAAGCAATAGGAATAGTACAATAAAAGATGCAGAATAATAATAGGAAGAAGATGAAGGAAGTTGTCAGGGAAGTGGCAGGTCGTCTTCCACATCGTATCTTGCTTCTGAAAACTCATTGTTCCATCAAAGTACACGAGCTGTTGACAGGGCGTCTGTCCCGTACGCCTTGTGTAACATCATGAAAGTTTCGATGGCAGGTTTCTTCAGTGCCACAAGACATTTGATTTGGGTTTATTTGACCGAACATGATAGCAGCAAACTAAAATTCCTTTTATAAAGATTTACGTTTATGTATCAACACTACGTCAACATCACGCAGTGGGGTTCGGTATGCGACCGTGGGAGGGTTCAGCTGTTGCATGTATATATTTACTTTGGTGATCAACGATGAAGGTTATTTAATAGCCACATCTTGTACATAAGAACTGCACTATACGTAGTCATCTTTCATTCTTCGACTTCAAAGAATTGTTAACCGCATTTTGTGGAGAAAACAGAAGGTGTAATTTGTAGATCAAGTCTTAGTGTGTTAGGGAATAAAAGGAGAAACTAAGAAAATTATCAACTCTGATAGATACAGTTTCGCTCCTTGGGCATGATTTTACAAAGCAATTAAAAATTCATTAAGAATATCTACCTCAGGAAAATACCTTTTAAAATACAAGTTAAGAGAAATGTTAAAAAGTGATAATTTTTCGTCGTTGTATCATGTACAGCAATCCAGTGTTATAACATAGACTTTATTTACATATTCCTGAGCTTCGCCGCGACTTCGCGATAAAAGAAACAGTGTCACAGAATCGTGAAAGAAACACCCAAGTTATAAAAATGGTTCAGCTTATCCACCTATCAGAATTTGGTGACGCAACTGTATGTCTGTTAGTGAAGCGTACAAAAATTAACCACACATACACAAAAAATTGGTTATATGGGAAATACTCCAGAGTTTCAATGCTATGTACCACTGGCTTATGATGTGGGTGGCGATGAAATGACTGACGATAGAAAAACGGACCCCTGTCGCGGCATTTCAATGTTTCGCTGTTCTGTTAGTATGCGCCTTTCTCAACGGCATCCCATTTAACAGTTACCCCGTTCTGTCGATCATACGTCTGGCGTTTGACAACAGAATCGTAATTGACATTACGAAGTGTACATCACAGATATGGTCATTAAACCACAAACAAATAACTCTACATACTGGCTGTTATAGAAAGTACTGAATTTTAATACGACGACACTTCTGGGGAGAAGGATAAAAAAATAAAAATTTGAAAGTCTGGAAAAATAAAACAAATGAATCTATATGAGAAAATTTTAATAAGCAACAAATGATTACATAACAAAAGTACAAACGTTTCGAACATTGTATTGTTATTAAAACAAAATGAAACATGAGGTAAAAAAGAAACACAAAAACGGAAGAAATTGTATTAAAGCGAGTCTTAACACGTTCCCACTTCTAGTAAAAACAACAACAGAGAAATTCCGCAGATTTCTACAGACTTTGAAAACCCGCTTCGTAAACCAAAGTAAGGGACTCAGTCTTAATCCAGGCCTACAACACACCTTCATCACCATCACCACCATCGCCATCATCACCAGAACGATATAATCAGGTAATGATACATTCTTTAGTAGAAGAATATAAGAAATACGAGTATATAATATAATTAAGTCATAAACATCAAGCAGGCATTTTCGGTGAATTAAAAACGCAATAAACATTTTTGACATAAATTTTCAGATCTTTAGGAAGAATATTTAGGCGAAAAGAAATAAAAACAACAGAATGTTACAGCAGATTACAGCATACAAGGATATGGGGGAAGAGAAGTTTAGGAGGATCTCCGATGAGGTGGCATAAAAACTGGAAAATCCCACGTAGCCAAATAGTCTTACGCATGGCGATGATATCAGGAGGGACTGGCAAATTGGGTGCATTTGGAATCGCAACACCAAGTTAGTCAGCCTCACCCTGCTCATTTCATGGTCGCTGTTAAAGTAAAAGCGTCTCCGAACTTAATTAAGCAACAAGTAATTACGGCGTATAGGACAACACAGAAATAGCTCCAAACATTTTAATTTCGACACGAGATGGAAGGCAGTGGCCAGCTGCGGCCGCCTTGCCTTCCGAAAAGAGGTTTCTGTTCCCATGGGATAGGGAGCTGTGTGGACCCCACGGCCAGTCGGAACGTTTTGGAGAAGAAAAAATCTGCTCCCTCACCAGTAGAAGGGTCACAATTTTCCGTTCGCCCAGTTTATAGCTCATGTCACATTATTAATATTATTACGCCATCACGCGTTCTTTTATAAAATACGGGAAGTTTATTGCAATCCAGTACAATATTATTCGTAACTATGATGATTCAACATAAATACTACGTGTCGGTTGTCCCTTACAATTATGCAAATGAAAGAAGTCCCACAGATGGTGAGGATGATGACGCTAAAGAGTTCTATTTGATTATCAATATATTTTTCTCCAGCCTCCTCATGCCAACAAGCCCAAAGCGGTGTCACTCCCGTAAGAACATAGAATCGTGGGTAATGGCCACTTCCACCAGTAACACTCCTGTTCCAGCGTTATTCCCAACACTCTCATCCGGTCTTCGAGGCATTTCTTTCACAGGAATTTTGGTACGAATAGCAACACGATGGCCTGCATAGTGGCGAGGGCTTTCGGCTGGCCGACTTTGGCCAAAAGGGAATGAATGGGGGTAGACCTTTAGACACAGTGTCGGAATCATCGACCGTCGGAGTCCACACCATCCATGGCATTTCTTTCCATGTCCTCAGTACTGACTTCACGATGTTTACTGTTGACTTATCAAATAGCTGTGTTTCGGTAGCCGTACCTTTTTCTCCTCCTTGGTGGGCGGGTTGCGCAGAAGGTACATGAGAGGTGCATACAGGAAGTTGAGGATGGCAATTCCGAACAACATCCACTCGAAGCCTATTGTATTCACCAGCGTGCCACTCAAGGCAGGTCCTGCAATTCGTGACTACAGATCAGCGAGTTAATAATTAGGCACTAATAATATCTGGTCGCCTCGTCATTTGGCAACTTCTCTTACTCCTGTCTAATGCAACCAGTCTTCACTGTATACTGCTTAGTTACTAACGCCACGGAAGGCACACCCCTATTACGAAGCTGGAAATTGTTTAATGAAGTCACAAAATTCTCCTCATTATGTGGAATCCGGTTCATTATCGTATTCACAACAGCCCGTTATTTATCGCTATCCTGCATTGGGTGAAACCAGTCAACAACCTTCCACCCTATTTCTTTAAAACACATTTTAACATTATTCCCCCCTCTGCGTCAGGGTCTCCCATACGTCTCTTTCCTTCACGTTTTCCTACCAAAATTTTACTGTATGTATTTCTCTCGTCTCTCATACGTTTCACATGCTCCGCCTATCTCGTTGTCCTTGATTTTATGGTACTCTGTTCTCGAACACCTTCAGTCTATGCTCTTCCCTTAACATGTGCAGCAAGGTTTCACACCTAAACGAGGAATGGGTAAAAAGATTTTTTTAAAATTATTATGCTTTAAATGACATATGGGCAAATACAATATTCATAAATGAACTTTAGTAAGTGTTTGACAAACTTCATCTGCTTTTAATTCCTTTATCTGTGTAATTTCCATTATATTAGTATTGTATTCAAACACATGCAAGTCACCAGAGATTTAAAGGCGTTAGTAACACTCTTTCTGCCGCGAAATTTTCCTGCATTCTGGTGGTTAGACAAGAATGTACTTAGTTTCCTTTGCATTTACTTTCTGAAAACACGCGGGTTAAGGTAGAGTGGATTGATGTTTGCTGACAAATTAAAGGACGCGGAAACTTAACACAGAATAATTTGTACAACACACGTTACATGCAAAAAGTATGTCCTTCAGACGTTAGCTAATCTTCAACACATTTCAGCACGTGACGGGTGCCATCATCAGGGAGTCCTCTCAGTACCCATCATAGTGCCCTCAAAATGGTCCATTGCGTAGTGAGTGTGTAAAAACACAGCCATACACTTGCACACACATTAAAACGCAATAAAACACGTGAATATCCAAAACAAATCCTAAAATGCAACGGGAAATGTTTTATCGAGCACCATGTAGACTGCGGCTGGGGGATCTACAAACCTCACTAGAGATTAGTGATCATCCCGAAGCCCAAATATGGGTTGATTGCTGGTGTTACCATATGCATGTGTGTACGGTGAAACGTAGGTTAAGGCTTGCTGCTTGCTGACAAGTTAAAGGAAGTGTAAACTTAATACAGAATTGTCAACAAATACTTACGACAGTGCTACAGCGAGCAAAAGTTGATTCGGACTCACCTACAGCAAAACCAAGGCAGAAGGCAACGTCGCCTATAGCATATACACTTCCATACACAGCAGTGTGCCGAATGTCCACCAGGTAACCAAGTTCAGGCATCATGGAACTGTCCACCATGCCGATCGCAAAACCAAGCCCAGCATTCGGAACGATCAGGTGATTCATATTGTGTGCCATTGGGATCTGACAACACAGCATGCAAAAGGTATGCTGCCGTATGTGGCCACATAACATAGAAGTGACATAATGTACACAAGTTCATTGGATATATAAACAGCACATATGAGACATATTGTTTTCTCTGTATCATCGCTTTTTATCTTAAGTTGGGACGAGTGCATCTGGAACAGTATAGCACACCAACAAATGTTAGATCTTGTTACAGATAAATCTTACTCTATTAAGTGCTAGTTGGATTTTCTATCTGATGTTTATTGGACCGTGCATCATTGTGATAGTTGAAGAATAAAAGACCAACTTGATGTCACTTGTTATATTTACTTTACTTCTTAGAATACTCAACATGCTTCGAGCATTAACATGTCCATCTTCAGGAGTTTGCGACTATGTTGTTGAACTACCACATTAGCACTCTGACTCCAACACACAGCAATCCAAGAATAATACAGCTAATGTGGTAGTTCAACAACATAGTCGCAAACTCCTGAATATGGACATGTTAATGCTCGAAACATGTTGAGTATCTAAGAAGTAAAGCAAATATAACAAGTGACATCAAGTTGGTTTTTTATTCTTCAACTTTAATTTTCTAATCTATGAAAAATGCTATCAATATTAACTATTGTTATACTTTCCTTAGAAAGATCCATAATTATGTTCTGGCTTAGGGTCACCCTTGTCCCATCTGACCTCCTGTACTCCTACAGAACTTTGGCTAGGCGTCGTCACATTACAAATTCATATCCATATTTCACTGTGTTGGCAGTTGAAAAAAACCCACCCATGCCCGAGGCCCCGCATAACATTTTGTAACATACTGCGCCTTTTCACAGTGAAAAGCATAAGCCCCTTGCCCAACCCCATAGCTCTTGGTCCACCTCTGTGGGCTGCATTGACCGATTATGCAGTATGTTCACAAGTATCTTCCTATTAGCAATAAAGAATCTTTGTGCCAGAAACATGCTCACATATGTATTAATTAACAGTTAGCCCGTGTGTTGACAGATTACACAAAGTGTCGTGAGCGGGTGCTGTAATTTTTACAAGCGTCTCATAAAAATGTGTGATAACACATTATTCAGTTCAGTCCCAGTGCCATACTAACAAAACTGGTTGATTACTTTTGTTATGATGACGACAAAAAAAATTACTACATCCTGGGTAAGGAATATGTTTTTGCTGCTGTAGTGTGCAAGAAAAGGGCTGATAGTCTGTTGTTATGTGTGTTAGCAGCAACCTAATTAGAGTTAGCAGTGGTTATGAATATTAGTTGAAAATAGCAGCCATAATGTTAGTGGTACATACACTGGAATCAATACTGTTGTGTGCAAATTTGTTACAGAAATTTCACAGCATGTATTCCTTCATTCTATAGCATATACTGTCTTGCCCTGACTACATTGTCTTATGTAACTCTTGAATTAGACAGTCCCGCCGCCAGTGATAATGATCAGTGCCAAAAATATCGGTCAACAGATTAATCAGTAAGATTGTACATATTTCTGCTTAGTGGTTAGTACTCACACACATAAGACAGATTCCAATGATAATGAGTCCCAGAAGTGAGGCCAACCATCTGCAACAAAGCAATCTGTTAAGATAAGTTCAGCGGCTTATATGAAAGAGTAAAATCTGAGATGTTCTGAATTCACGTGGGTAAAGCAAAACACAATCTATAAAAGCGGAACAACTATGCGAACGCAAGCGCAACTGTCCGTGTGCCTAGCTCTCAGCATCGTCTGTGCGGTAGTGGGGTGGAACACGTCGCGTACTGTCAAATGCAAGGTTCTCATGCAGCAGTGATTATGAAAAGGCATTTTATGAAAGGCGACGCCCTGTAGTTTGGTACATATGTACCGACGATATCGAATAACTTCATACCTCAATTTTCACCGTAGACAATGGAGGTAGAAATTTCATACAGACTGCAGGTATGTATCTACCGAAATAATAGACAGTCATATCCACATGCTTGTGCATCGATTCTTTCGTTTCCGAAAGTCTGCCCGATTTTGATTCCTATATTAATTGAGATCTCAAAATGTAAACAAATATGAATCTGAAATACATTATTCAACTGAAACAAACTTTAACCAACTAAATGAATTTAAAGTGACAGTCTCAATTTAAGGAACACAAATATTTCTTAAAATTATGTGCATATTTTGTGGCAAAACACAAAGCAAAAGAAATGTCTTCGGGAAATTATCGATTACTCTGTATGATATCTTTCTAAGGTTGTATGCTACTAAGGTGGGAAGAAAGAACAAAACAAAGAGAGAGAGAGAGAGAGAGAGAGACAGAGAAAGAAAGATAAAGAGAAAAGAGAGAGAAGAAAAAGAAAAAAGCCGTGAGGGATGTAAGCATAATGTATCAAATCTGTGGCGCTCGCTCATGCAAAAATTATGGGAGAAAATTGCATTGGGTACAAAATGAAGGTTTAACTTTTCGCCACAAATTTGTTGCAAATATTTTTCATTATAAAAAATAGCGAGTTACGCGGAGAAATAGATATAGGACTTAATGTAAAAGTTGTCCGTTATCATAGTCTGTTTGAAAGAACGACTGGGATGTACTGACGAACTCCTCAATATTAAATTACATAAAAATCAGTTCTGCGATTCTGGAGTTGTGAAGCGCGGACGGACAGACACGCTGGAATTTTTATACTTCTGGCTGCAAACGCGGGGGAGAATGACGTATCCCGATCCGAAGGTCAGATCTAACATAGCGGTACAATGCCGCATTTGTACTTTTCCGCTAGACATGAACTCCGGATTAGAATTTTGCCTGTGGAGTGGGGTTTGATGGTCCAGAGCAGCAGTACCGTCCCATGCGATGTCCCAGGGGCCCAAAGAGGTTGGTTCCGATCAGGTAGGACACGCTTGCCGGTAGGAAGGTGACACCTTGCTTCCATCGGCCAGCATGCATGGTGTCCATCATCCAGATAGGAAGCGACGGTTCCAGCATTGCGATTCCCATGTTAGCGAATGTGATAGCACCTGAAACGTACCAAACACCAAACTGCTGTGTCACGGGACCCATCCTCTTAGCTTCACTACACACTGACGGCTAATAAAAGGACTTGAAGCTATCATACGTTAAGGTGTTGACATCCACGTTGTGCTTGTGGAATACGAAGTAATAAGGACGCAGTCCGCCGACACACAACTTTTATTGTAGCACATCCAGTAGCAGCTACTTGTTTCGGCTGCATCATCAGACAGTGTGTATCAGAAAACGTAAACAGAAAATTATACAGAGCTGTATGATTGTCTTTTTACATTTTCTTATACGTACGGTCTGATGATTGCTGCTTGATGCAGCCGAAACATGTAGTTGCTACTGGATTTGTCATAATAAAAGTTGTGTGTCGACGGACTGCTTCCTTATTATTGCGCACTCATACCTGCCTTGCGTGCTGTTTCCAGTGCTTGTGGATATTAAACATTCGTTTAAAGACGGAGTATAACGCATAAAATATATTTATGTAGGATTTATTTACAGACATGTAGCTGAGATGGCTCACTGAATTTAATACTCGACTACCGGCAGGGCGACTTAAGAATTGGAGTTTGATTCCTGGTAAGATGAGAGAATTTTCTTTTCCTCATAACGTCCGCACCGGCTTTGCAGCTCATCCTGCCTCCTAACCGATTGATATCAGGGCCCTTGCCCTGGCGGACCTATAGCTGACCACTTATTTCCAACTAAAGCCGTAATTCGAGGCATGTGGAAACAATGTATATATGCAACCCCATATGTTTTCATGATACACTGGGACAACCACGGTGTACCTTCATATTTACCGGTATTTAACCTTTTGGCGCTGGAATTATTTTTTTAATTTTAGCACACCCTGTATATAAAATGTGAATAATACAGGAACCAAATAAATTAGAATTACGAAACAAACTGCATTTTGAAGAAAAAAAAACGGAGAGTATATACCATGTTTAAAATATTCAGTACCGATATTTGTTGAATAAATATATGAAATGCAACTTTAGAGGTTAGCGGTGCGGTACGACCACTATAGTTGACATTAGGTGTCTAAAGGTTAATAGCTCAGACTATTCGTAACAAGTAACAAGATGAT
>Ga0136643_10008166_pt1 | contig 15269 bp, 12 predicted proteins | sample TergutLab28metaG_FD_96883 | JGI IMG/M metagenome (GOLD analysis project Ga0136643, IMG submission 96883) | Labiotermes labralis P1 segment gut microbial communities from Petit-Saut dam, French Guiana - Lab288 P1 (version 3) (version 3) | ecosystem: Host-associated > Arthropoda: Insects >... | reverse complement strand
GTATTGGTCCACCCCTTCCAATCCATGCATCAGGGAATCTCTCATTTAAAACGTCAGTCACAAAGCAACTGAAATGGGGAGGAGCTCCGTCTTGCATAAAAATAACCCTACTTACAATTTCTTCTTCGAAGGTTTCAAGTTTCAACTTTTTAAGTTATAGCGGTTTCAAATCCCGTCCATCTTTTTCGATGACCCTGTATTTGAGCGCAATAAACATGGAGGGTCGAAGAGTAAGAAAAATCGCATGAACGAAGCGAAGGAAAGCTGGAAGTGCTAGCTGTGCCGCCGCACGGGGAGACAAAAGTCGTGGTTATTCGTGCAGAATTACCAAAATAGCCGCAAACATGAGAAGAACGTTTTGTGCCCCTCGACCTTGATACAATCGCGCACACAAATTTTCCTTCAGGGCGAGGACATAATGCCTGCGGGTCAGCAGCAGCAACAGCACCAGCAGCCTACACCAGCTTGCCGCACTCAGCCTCTTTGGAACCGCAGACCAGTTACTGTCTCTCGCCAACTGCACTGACCCCCCACTGAAACTCGCGATAACATTTAAAGTTCAAATAACTGGAAACAAGAGACGCTTTATTACGTACTGCCATAACGTATGTCAACAAATGCAGTTTTCTTTACAGTAATGACAAGCTAAGATTTGAAAGACCCTAAAGACAAACTTCATGTTCTACTGAGGAGAACCCACATTGTGCTATAAACCGATTGTGTCAAATATTAGAAAAATTAAACAGAATGCGTTTCATTGTAACCCAGAGTACGTAGGCAAACAAACCCCCGCGAGTTCTCGCCTGTCGATATTCTGCACTTGAAGCTGCATCAAGTCGGTCGGCCCTGAACGCGGTCGACTTCAGCCTTTGTCTCTCGCTGTTCGAGTGTCATTCCTTCTTAAACGCAAAGGTAAATATGTTCTTGTCCACGCCATGAAGGTAGAGCTCCATTCATTCTTAACCTCGGCACTAGATGGAGGCAAGTGTTCAGCTTCAAACACCCGGCCGCTTTACCCCAAGTAAAGAACACTGATAGCGAACAGACAGCTAAGTGGGCCCCAGAGCCAGCCTTGACGATTCGCAGAAGAGAAGTATGTACTGTCCCAGCCGGGATCCGAATCCCGGACCATTCATACCGTAGCCTAGTCACCATACTGACTGAGCTACAACGGTTTCTGGTATTTCAATGCATTGCCCGAAAGCGAGGAACGGTTTATGGCGAATCGTGTGCGCTGTAACGTGTCCAGAAGGTCGGCATAGTAATGGTAAGTCGCCTGAAGGCTGCCGTGAGAGCTGGTCCTCTGGCTGCGTGAGGGATCGCATACGGCAATTATCGTTGACTGCAAGGGTGTCCGTCCGTGACCCAGTAATACTGCGAAGCAATGAGCTGGCTTAATTACTGGGAATTAGCACAGCAATCTCGAGTTCCCGACTGTATATTTATTTTAATTCATAATCTCCGGAGAACCGACAATCTGGTACCTTCGAAAGAGAAACCTGTCGTTTCCAAGAAATGTGCATTCTCTCCCCTCCCGAATACAAATCACGGTCCGGCTGTTGGGAGGGGCCAGGCGTGTTTTCGTGCAACAAAACACTCTGCAGTAAAGAAGGTTAAGTGGGACCTGCATGTCATAAAGACGTATGGCGGGCTACAGGTACACATCCATGCATTCATAACCTCGACACTAGAGGGAAGTGAGTGGGCAGCTTCACGCCTCGACCGTCTTACCCTCACCAGACGATATGAACTCGATGAAGACAAAAATTGCTACCCTTAATGGAAAAGAAACCCACGTGCCTTGGTCGCCCAAATGCAGCCTCATCACTATAACAAATGGACAAGAAAGGCAATGAACGTATAACGTAATAGAGGCGCGTTCACCTAACCATTGTTGCAGGGGAAAAGCAACGAGCATTACATATTCTGGGCGTGTGTTTGTAGCTTTAGTTATTCAGCGTGCAAAGCGCATGCGCTGTGTTGTATTGTCGCCTGTGGCCTCTCCGGCTCTGCAGTATTTGTCCACATTATCTCACAGACGGCATGATTTTCGGGAGAAAAAAAAAACGTTGCCATACATAAAATGTGTGCTGTGATATTCTCTACAAGTTTTGTCTACACATTTCTCATTCTACGAAGAATTCTGCGAGATATCATAAATGTGAATCGGTCTTCATGTAAAGTACCCGTAATTCTTGTCAAATTTTCTTAAAAACTTGAATTTTCTCGACAGACACTTGGAAAACAACACTTCCATATAAAATTTCATGAAAATCGGTCCGGTGGAAGCCGAGTTGTTCCATGCGGAGCGACGGGAAGACAGGAGGAAGCTTCGCTTGTCGCAATTTTGCGAAAAGCGCCTGGAGACTCGCACGGTTTACCGTGCCATAAGGTTTGCACAGGTATAAGACTTGGTCTCTGCGGACTGACAACAAGACCAACACTCAGTGCACTAGACAGCAGTTGGTCTTTGTAATCTAGGCGGACTGTGTTCTTTGTGAGGAAGGAACTGGAATTTGAAGCATTATTTATACGTACAAACTTTGGGTTTAAAAAGGGCAAAATGTTCCTTTGAGTGAAGTAATCACGATGTATTTATTAAATTAAGCTGTTGTACTGGTCTGACAATTACTGAAGACAATCATTAGGGTAAAATATTCTATGGGTTCCGGGCCCGTAATTCATAATTACCGTACCATCCGAAGCTGCAGGCCACGACCCCGACACCTCGACCAGTATTTGAAGCCAATTCTCCCAAATACGACTCACGTGCCAGTCACGGGTCGAGTGCTATGGTAGCGCTGGCCGCCCGGCTGCTCTTGGAATGTCTGGCATTTGTGAGGATAACGCCCGCCCGCCCGCGCGCGAGCGCGCGCGCACTCGAGTTCCGCCACCCAGGCTACCATCAACGAGCAGAAGTCTTCGGTTCGACACAACACAAGGCATCGGGCCGAATGTTGGCCATACCGGCATGGCGAAAGGCAAAGTAAAGTTGCCCCTGCCCACGACATGAAGGCGCACAGGGGGAGTACAGGCAAGGCTCCACTAATTCATAACTTCAGCAGTAGACGAAGGCAAGTGGTCAACATCACACCCCGGTCGCATTACCGCCGGGAAGGAACCCCATACTCGCCTAACAGGAGGCTGGGCGGGCATCAGAAGTGGCCTGGACGTTTTGGAGAAGAAAAAGATCTTCTTGTCCCTGCCAGGATTCAAACCCCGGACTGTCCAGCCCGCAGCCTAATCACGATCGCCTCCTTCCACACCCCTCCCCCTTCACTGTTCTAATCATCATACCACTTGACACTACAGTCTGAACTGACGGCGAAATTAAATTAACAAATACAGGGCGGTCCAAAAGTAAATATAGAGTATACAGTTAATTACTGTATACCTACTTTTGGCCCATCCTGTACATAAATAAATAAAGCATTTATCAGTAAGCCTACTACGAGTATGTGTCTCAACATGAAGTCAGCACTTCGAAGCCTGAAGAGATGTAAGAAACTAGAGACATATGACATAATGGCATAGGAGCAGATGAAAGGGCAGTCCACAGGAGAATTGCAAAAACACTCTATTCCGGGGGGTGGGGGGGATGGGGGAGGGAAAGATGTGGAACAGCATCACTTTGTCACAAGTTCCTGGGTTCAGCCCGCTCCTCCTTGTGAGAAGAGCAGTATGAAAATGAACACGTTCAAGGTGAGAAGATCCACCGTATTTTCCCACATTATCTCATAAACAGCACGATTTTCGCAACAACAAAAAAAAGTTACCGAACACAAAATGTGTTTTGATTTTCTGTACAACTTTTGTCTGAAACAATTCTCAATCTAAGAAGAATTCAGCGAGATATGATCATAAATGTACACAGGTCTTCATGTACCGGGTGCTGATAAGTCCTTAGCCCGACCAGGAAGGAAACAATCTCGGAAGCATGTCAGGGACGCGCGCGATTTCAACAACATCGAAACGCGAGGTGTCATCAAGTTCTTTTTTCCGGCAAGGCGAGGCGCCGAAGGAAATTCACGCCATTCTGACAGAAACATTAGCTTGTTTCCTTTCTGGTCGGGCTAAGAACTTATCAGCACCCTTGTAAAGTGTCCGTTACTCTTATCAGATTTTAATGAAACCAGAACTGTCTCCGACAGATTTCCGAAGAATGCTCGGCCATCAAATTTAATGAAAATCCGACCACTGCAGCTAATAGTCGCTTTTCGCAATTTTACGAAAACACCTAAAAAAAAAGGTAAAGTTGTCCTGCGCACACCACGAAGGCGTATAGGGAGCAGAGGTAAGGCTCCACTCATTCTTAACTTCATACTGTTCATTCCGTGCATTATCGGTAACTAAGCAGCGACACCAAACCAACAAAATGCACAAACTTGTTCACTAGATATTTACATTATAATGACAATGTACATTGCTACATGTTTCGATCCGCAAGGAACAATCATCAGGGAGTCAAACCAAAGTAATGCCGCACAAAACCAAACTGTCCACTTTTGTATGCGGCTGACGTGTTGTACAAGCGTCAGGTAGATGAAATGCAGACATTTCTTTGTGGTATATTTGTAAAAGTGGGCTGGATCTTATACACAGTATCTTGTCAGCAGCCTACATACTTAACGCAAATTAGCATTCCTAATATTGGCAGCCCTTTTAAAAAAAAAATCTTGCCAGTCCCCGGAATCGAACCCCGGATTGTCCAGCCCGTAGCGTAGCCACTATACAGACTACATTACGCCGGATCTAGATCACAGTCCCTCCCATTTACGAGCGATGGAATTTTCTTTCTTGATGCTCCCCGATTTCCGAGAGGAGAGAACTTCTGTTCGAAGATACCAAAGCTTCGCCCGCTTGTCCTTCTGATACTAGTATTATCAGCTGAAGATAAAGGAGGAGACTGGATGGAATTGTACTGACATGAAACAATCTGTACTTGGAGAAAATTTTGCCCCAGTACCAATTTTCCCACCATAAAATCTACCTGGAGTCGCTCAGAATCGAACCCCAGCCGCTGAAGTAAGCCTTCAATGTAAAAGTGCTTTTCGGATATCCAAAGGAACAGCACTCCGTTTGAAGATTCCCAGGCTTCGGCCGATTGTCCTTCACATGATAGCAGTATTCAAGTGACGATGGACACGAAACTTTGAGAAAAACTTCCGTTCCCACCTCACAGAGAACATAGTCCGTCTAGATAACAGAGCCCAGCCAGTTAATGTTGTTTATCGTAACAAACGTACGTATATATACTGTCGTCTAGTTTAGTTTAGTTTAGTTTAGTTTAGTGAGGTGAGGTGAGGTAAGGTGAGGTGAGGTGAGGTGAGGTGAGGTGAGGTGAGGTGAGATAGAACGGTACGAAATGTGAATGGGTTAAGCCAGATGAGAGGGTAGTGAAATGTAAATGTAGAGGAAGTGAAGTGTCGATAAGTGTAGCGAAGTGTAGTTGTGTGAAGTGTGGTGAAGTGTAGCGAAGTTTTGCAGTGTATTGATGGTCTTAGTAATAAGGTGTCCAACATTATTAGAAGACATATAGACAATATGAAGTTGCTGATTATATATTCTTTAGGTTCTATTTCTTATCAATATATATATATATATATACATATGGTTGTATTCCTGTTTAATACTGTAATTTATGTATTTTTATTGTTATGTCTATGTAGTTTTATTGTATGTTTATGCATCTTCATCGTGCCAGCTACTCCGACTGAGGGGTATCCGTGCTTTTTCCTCTGATGTAAGGCAAATGCCAGGGTAAAACCCGCAAAGATGGGGCACTCCCGCACTCTTCCAAATTTTTGTGTTGTTCTGTGTATTGTTTGCTTTGTGTCGTTCTGTGTATTGTGTGTGTGTGTGTGTGTGTGTGTATGTGTGTGTGTGTGTGTAAATGTGTACTGTACTGCTGTCACTGGGTGGCTATCCAACTGCAGTTAACAAACATATCAGATATACACTGCACAGCAGATTTCGAACTACCTTAAGGTCAAGACTGTGTCAGCTGCACTGAGCAAGCACTGCATTTCTTACGATTAACGCGACATTTTGGCGTTTGCCAGGCAATAACGGGGTAACCCATGAAAAGCTACCCAATCTGTTTCTTCTGGTTGCATCTGTCTTCGTATTCAGGAGGTACGGAGTCAAATCTTGACCTTGCGCACAGTTACTGTGTGGACCGGGTAGCTCAGTCTGTATAGCGACTGGCTACGGGCTAGGCGGTCCGGGGATCGAATCCCGGTGGGGACGAGATTTTCCGCACCTATGCAGACCGGCTCTGGGGCCCACCCAGCCTTCTGTACAATGGGTACCGGGTCTTTCCCGAGGGTAAAGAGCGGCCGGGGCGTGACGCTGACCCCTCACCCCCTTCTAGTGCCGTGGTAAAGCAAGAGTAGAGCTATACCTCTACTCTCCGTATGGGCCGTACGGCCTGTACAGAGCCTCAGTGCCTGTACAAGGGTGCACTTTATTTTTACTTTACAGTTACTACAAGTTTCCTGGGCCATTGATCAATCCTTGCATGTAATTTACCCCATTACTATGCATTCCCCCATTATTCATACTTATACAGTCATTTAACCCATTGTAATCCATACTGCCTCTTAAACATGGGGTACACAGAAGCTCCGAAAATCTTGGAACCACCACGGGTGGGAGCTAGGGGAGAGGGGGGATAGTGTGACCGCTCCGGGCGGCAGAGTCAAAGGGGCGGCGTAATAAATATTTAAAATGAATATAAAATGATTTTCTGCAACCAAAAATTTTAAAATTACTGAGACAAATTAAAGGAAATTGAATAAATGACTGATTATTTTAAACTTCACAATTTCTGTTAGGGGCGGCCACTGTGATAACTCGTCCCCAGGCGCCCCCCCCCCAAAAAAAAAGGTACGCCTGTGGACCCACTGCACCCCCTAGGCGTTAGAAGGGTGGCATTAAGCAAGTTCCACAAAGATTTGACGCCGCGTACAAAATTTAATCGCTTGAGCGACGTTGTGTGTGCGATTTGTGCATCCTGACTGCAGCTTTGTTACTCCTCCAAGCCTGACAGCCATCCAAATATATTTCAATGTCAGTTCCTACCTCACAGAGAACACGGCCCATTTCCTTTACAAAGACCAACTGACTAATGCTGCGTAGGGAAATAACTGCCGTGTACTGTGAGAATAATAGCAAACACGTAAATACAGTAAGAAGGCAAAATGTAGAATTACTTAATGTTATAGCAGGTGGTGCATAATATTTATCACTGAGCTTTACAGGTTTAAATAAACTAACAAAACCCCTCCCATTCTTCTCCAGATACGACTTAACAGTCGGACGTTGTTACAAAGCACCACATTTTGACACATCCTGTGTGTGAGTACAGTGGGGGCAGGGTCAATCCCAGGTCTCCTTGTCCCACATGTACGGCCCAGAGAAGTGGAAAGCTTAGTCAAGAATGCAGTGTAACGTTGCGAATGTTTTAATACAAGCCCCCGACGGCATTCCGCACGAACGCAAGTAGGTCTGTATGCTGTTTCCGTCGTCCTTCCACGTTCTCCCCACGTCGGTCGCGGGAATGCTGCCGTTTCCACAACAAACTAGTTACATTATATCGTCGTTAACTTCATACAATCCACAGCATCTGATGCGTAACCAAAGTTACGCTTCTGAACTGAACACCAATTCTGTAGTGCATGATGAAAACCACGACCGGGTTACAACAATGATGGAGGAACAGTGAAAGTATTGGGTGCCCCGGAGGCAAATTCCAGCGGCACAAATTCTTTATGGAACATTATGCATCAGTGTATTACTCACCTCTGACAAATCCCTTTGCGACATGACATCCACATCACCATTTCTCCTACTAAATGTGTGCAACCATTAGTGCTTCTAACACTTCACATAACTTCACTGCACTAACTCCAACAGCAGCAGCAGCACCCACCACATTCCGAACCGTCAGCCATATTGGAATGCGACGCGGCCAGGCGACCTGCAGGCTGTTCCAAGAAGCGCGCCTCCTCCACCATAACCTTGAGTAGTAACCACAACACCAGGTCAGAGCCATCTGCAGTCGGATTCCGACTTAATTGCTTCGCATTGTTGTAAGACGTCATTGTCAGCCTTCCGGATACACTATGGCCACGAGCAGCTGCCAGTATAGTGACGACATTGAGACGAATTCTGCAGCACAGCAGTATCAATGCACAACTTGAAAAAAAGTTGCGTGTCGTCAGAGCACAGGTAACTTGGTACGTCGGAAGTACTTCAAGTGCAACAAGAAACTGCACAGTTTGTACAGCGTTGCTGTTACAGAGGGTACAAGCAGTCGTGAAGAACAGATATCGGTTACATGTTCAAATCTTGTCCCGGAAACCGCATATCCGAAGGTTTCTCGTGAATTTTCAGTCTCTCCAGACGCCATAGAAAGTCAGATGCACAGGTCTCATCTTCAGAACCTGCTGTCTCCATCTTCAGTGTATATGTCGATAACGGAAGCAGCTGTTTCCTCCGCAACGCATGTGGTATTCTACCAATATGCACGGCATCATATCTCAAAAACCCGTAATCTTGAAGTTGACCTGCCCGATACCATTTCCAATACGTCAGCAAGTTTCCAGTGCATTTTTACTGCTGCAGTCAAAGGAGTACAATCTGAGTTACACCAGGGAGAAAACCTTCCCTTCCGTGCCTTTTCGATACAGAGTGTGGGTCCTCTTTGGCAGGGATCTAAAGCGGCCGGAGTGTGAAGATAACCACTCGCTACTCCCTCCTGACGACGGTAAGCATGCGCGGAGCTGTCTCCACTCGCCCCAAAGTATTCTCCGCGTAGTGCTTCAATAAGGTGGAGTTGTAGTTCAATTCCCGGTATGGGTCAGAGTTTTTTCCTTCTCCACAGCGTCCAAATTAGCTCTGTTCTCCACCCCCAACCCCCCAGTCTTCTACTCAGTGGACGCCGGAAACTCTTCAGGGGTAAAACGGCCTAAGTGTGAAGCTGGCCATTTACCTCCTGCAGTGCCTTGGGCTTTACATATGTTCAGAATGAGTTTGCTTATAAATGCAAGTTCCCGGGACCCCTGAACACTTGACGATGAAGGCAATACGTTTCTTCGAAATGACGGGAACAGCTTCTCCAGTGACGCAGCGATATGGCCCGGTAGAAGAGACTTCTGTACCGCACCGCTATGAACACAATGCGACTCGAGAGTTCTTTCTGTGGCCAGTCAAGGGAATACCGTAACTTGAAAACGGAGATGTGATAATGTGCTGCCTGTCGCAGGGATGCAGCAGCTGAGTATGGAGCAATGGCAGAATGGTGACTGGCAGGGGAAAACCGGAGAAACTCGAAGAGTGCAGCTTCGTCCAGCATGAATCTCAAATTGCATCACGAAATAACCACATTAATAAAAGCAAATCATCGCAATAAATAAATAAATAAAGAGAAGCTGCGTACGATTGTGACACTTCTCAGTACAACGGTATGAGTAAATACAGGAAGACAGAACGGTAGATGGAAAAGCGTAACCTGCATCGCTTGGAGATATGATTATGTCTCCTTGTCCACAGCATGAAAGCATATGGAAGAGCGGATGCTTAACTTCACACATTCTTAACCTAGACAATAGGACGTAAATGGTCAGCTTCACGTTCGAGCCGCTTTGCACCCAGGTAGAGGGCCCCAATACCCATTGCTTGAAGGCTGGGTGAATTCCACAGCCGATCTCTACGTTTCAAAGGAGACAAAAATCTCTTGTCTTTCTGGAAATCGATCCACGGTCCCACTGTCTTTGAGCCAGTAGCCTAGACGCAATAGCGACGGATCTCCTAGTGGACCCCTCTTATACAGATTAGTCTAATGTTAAAGTTAATTACCCAGACCCGGGTACAGTACAAGCTATAAAATGGTGCAATAACCGCAGTAATACAGGAGACGTAGGGACTGAATATTAGGCGCCGTTTACAACCGTTTGCCTGGTCGACGGATTGGGTGTCGAGGACCAACCGAATAGCCTCCGCAAAGTCCAAGTCTTGCTCCATGTCATTTCTTTTTGTGCGGTTGGGCCAAGAACACTTGGTGAACTGAACAGAAAATTCGAGATACTTACGCTGCTGTTCCTCTTGACTTATTTCCGGGGAGGGGGGGGGGTGAGTTTGGCTCTGAAAACTTGCAGAAGTGAGTGTTAAGTGCTGGGGCACATGCTGAAGTGTGACACTAAGTGGTAGTAAATGGGCTTTAATATGTCGTAAATGTAGTAGCAGTATAGCGTTCAATTGAGGAGACACAGCCATCGTATGTGTTTACTGTACCATCAGCCTGCAGTGTTGCACGTAACGGTCTGATAATGACATCCTAGAAGAGTGCCGAAAACACGTAGCTAGTTGTAAGAAATAAAGGATTAGTTAAACATAAAATCAACCACAACACTTTTATTGTAAGTAAATATTATTACCCGGAAACCTGAGGGAAAGAGACCATTTGGGAGACCCAGGCGTAGATGGGAAGATAATATTAAGATGGATATTGAGGAAGTGGAATGTGGGGGTATGGTTTGGATCGAGCTGGCTAATGATAGGGGCATGTGGTGGGCACTTGTGAATGCGGTAAAGAGCCCTCGGGTTCCATAAAATGCGGGGAATTTCTTGACTGGTTGAAAACCGGCTAGCTTCTCATGAAGGACTCTGCTCCATGGAGTAAGTAAGTAAGTAAATATCATTACCCACACAAGTTCGCTGCATGTTTCAGCCCCACCAAGGGCCATCCTCATGCAAAACAGCACAGAAACATGTATACAGGAAGGAGATAGCAGTAGTGAAGTCAACTTACAAAACACATTGTACCGCTTTACAAAGGAACCTGCAGGGCTAGCTCCGAATTCCGGTCCAAGTCTGACCGTTTTCCTCGGTGAAACGCGTCTTGAGTTCGTGCCTCAGTCGCACATACCGATGGACGCCCTGTGTAGTGTGCGGAGGGAGGGGAGAAACGGGTGGGCCAGGCACGAACGCGAAAGCCAGAAAATTTCTCGTCGAGATGTTATCGACAACTAATTTCAAGTTACAACAATGAGGGGGGGAAAAAAAAGCAGCATGTGCGTGGACGAAGCGGCACGCCGTGCGCCATCTTGAAAGTTGCTAACCACAGCCTTCATCATGGCTGCTACAGGAGATGTGTCATAGGCAAGTACTGCGAAGTGTGCATTTGAGCTGCCAGAGTTACACTTGCAAGATCCTGTTCGAAATACTATGACATTGTATGACGTCATGTCCGACTACAGATGGCAGATGCGTATTTAAATATTTACGGCGTAAGCAGTCGCTACAACTTCAATGTCATCTGTCAGCATGGCCTCCTTGGGTATTGCCCCTGCACGTAGGTTCACCCTTTACCCTTTCGGAGGGTGACATTACACCACTCTGTGTCACACACCCTTCATCATCACCACCCCAAACGCCGCTCTGTAGCCCTTCGCAGCACCTGCAAAGCACGTAATGCTCCTGCAGCTATATGAACAGCGACGGTTGGGCGAAATGCTGAGGTGGCAATCGGCATGAAGGCCAATCCAGACATCTACGCACCACCGCCTCCGGATTTTTTGAAAAAGATTAGGAAAGAAGGAAGCATTAACAAATCGGTTTTGAGACCAAAAATTTAGCCAAATTTAGTTTTAAAAAATTTAACCTTCATCGTGGGTACGAACGAGTTTCATATCTTCGATACAAGTTTAGTCGTGAACATGCGGCGTAAGTCTGCTATGACATTTTCTGCCCCCCCCCCCGCCCCACGGCTAACGGACGCGCAGCAAATGCACATGATCCGATTTGGTTTCGACCATGGACCGTGAGGTTCAGAAGGCATAAGCTTTCCCTTCATGTGGTCCACGCCCATTTTCTTGCGACATGTGCCGCTCTTGCCCAAAGTCTCTCACAACTCGGTTGTAATTACATGCCGGAATCCATATGAGCAATATTATTGTTATAAGGGGGTCTGTGCCAGGCCATTACCGCAGTGCAGCCAAACCGCAACAACTAACATTCCCTTCGCAGCACCGGACCACATTTATCGCCTCACTCTCTCATATACAGAATCAATTTCAAAGTGCAGTGCCGGGTGTTCAAAAACACTGATTTCCTGCCAGCATGCAACTGCCTAAAACCGACCGCACTGGTTACTACATATTCCGCCGTCTGCTGTAAAATTGATCATCTTCCTAAGCCACGGACGGCTGCTACGTGCTCCGTCCATCGCAATATCAGGCGGTCCTAAAATGCGGAAGAGTGGAAAGATGAGGCGCTGTAGGACTTTCAGACACAGCAGTTCTTCGTATGAACCGTTTGTGAAATTACGCTGTATAGTGCATGCTGTAAAACGTAAGCTGTATATTGCAGGCAGTATAACATAAGCTGTATAATGAGGGTTGGGTATTATAGGCTGTATTGTGCAGGCTCTATAGTGTACGCTGTATAGTGCAGGCTGTGCAGTGTAGGATGCATAGTGCAGAATGTATAGTGCAGACTGTATATGGCAGGGTGTGTAGTGCAGGCCATATAGTGCAGACTGTACAGTGTAGGCTGTATATTGCAGGCTGTATAGTGTATGCTGTACATTGTAGGGTGCGTAGTGTAGACTGTATAGTGTAGGCTCTATAATGCAGGGTATATAGTGTAGACTCTAGTTTGAAGTGTTCCAGGCGGGGAAAGCAGTGAACTGTGTGTGCTGCCGCGGAGTTCAGGATCGTTCAGCTACCTGAACAGCTATCACTTGGACATCATCGGAACGAAACCAAGGGCGATTTATAAAGCTCACTGCACTACACATTGAGCATTTGAAAACTAACATAACCAAAATTATATATAAAGACTCAGTCCGTACCGCGCAGTAAACACACTCCGTCTCATTTATAAATACCAACCAGTCAATGCTGTACAGTTAAATAATCGCTTTTTATTCTGAGATCCACACAAAACGTAAATACACTGGGCAGAACGTACCGCACAGTAAACACACTCCGTCTCGGTTATATAAACCAGTCAGGTAATGCTGTACAGTGAAATAACCGCTGTCTGTTCTCAGACCCACACAAAACACATAAATACACTGTGTGGGCAGAACGTAGAATGTATGAACGTACCGCTCAGTAAACACACTCCGTCTGTGTTATAAAAACCAGTCAGTTAATGTGGACAGTGAAATAATCGCTGTTTGTTCTAAGATCCACACAAAACACATAAATACACTGTGTGGGCAGAACGTAGAATGTAGAAAGTACCGCGCAGTAAACACACTCCGTCTCAGTTATAAAAACCAACCAGTCAGTTAATGCTGTACAGTGAAATAATAGCTGTTTGTTCTCAGATCCACACAAAACACATAAATACACTGTGTGGGCAGAACGTAGAATGTAGAACGTACCGCGCTGTAAACACACTCCGTTTCAGTTATAAAAACCAGTTAGTTAATGCTGCACACTTAAATAATCGCTGTCTGTTCTCAGATCCACACAAAACACATAAATACACTGTGTGGGCAGAACGTAGAATGTAGAACGTACCGCGCAGTAAACACTCCCCGTCTCAGTTACAAAAACCAACCAGTCTAATGCTGTACAGTGAAATAATCGCTGTTTGTTCTCAGATCCACACAAAACACATAAATACACTGTGTGGGCAGAACGAAGAATTGTGAATGTTAAACTGGCGGTACATACAGTGATCACTGTGCGGTACATACAGTGATCACTGGACTTTAGAAGGTTAAATCGTGTAGAATGTCCATGCTTTATGAACATCCTATGCTTGACAAACAAAACATGTACGGGAAAGAGTATACCGAAGAGCTGAACACGCAGTAGGATCAGCTAATTAAGGGTTTCGCTTCTAATAAACATGAGAGGATTAACTAGCCACTATGAGGGCCATCAGGCGAGAGCGATCCACATACAGCTATTGCTGTTAGTCGCGTTCTGAAAAGCAGAACGGAAATTGAAACATCTGCGTAATGCGTGGAGACTGCAATGCCGGTGTAAGCTGAGAGCAAGAAGTTGAGCGTGCGGACCGTTGGGGCAAATCGTGAGCTGCGGGTTGGTTGGCATTCATCAGTCTGGGGAAAGATATTGAGTTAATAACAACAAGCTTCTGAGGGAACTGTCCGACTTGTCAATGCAGAATAACAACAATTTCTCTTTTCCGAAAACTGGAGTCTTCTTAAATGTGATGCTGTGTCCTTGGGCGAGTAGCTCCCTGTGTTTCTAAGGATCATCTTTGGAATCAAGCAGCGCGCTTTTTAGTCCCACACTGCATGACCATGAACATGAAGACAGTATGATATATCGAAGCGTCGGAGAATGCGTCGCCCCCTCACATTCAAAATACTCGTTTCTTCTTGAATGCGAGGGGGCACGCGGTAGCGCAGTTGGTTGAGGCACTGCGCTACAAGCCGGAAGGTTGCGGGTTCGATTCCCGATGGTGTCATTGGAATTTCTCATTGAAATAATCTTTCCGGCCGCGCTATAGCCTTGGGATTGACTCAGCCTCTAACAGAAATGAGTACCAGGAATAGTTCGTGGGGGTAAAGGCTGCCGGTGCGTACGGCCGACAACCTTACCACACCCACGTGCCGATTGTCTGGAAATCTGGGAGCCTCTACCTCCTGGAACCCTCAGGACCTGTCCAGGTCTGTAATGGGATTGCTTTACCTTTGACCTTCTTGAATGTGATGCCTCAGACACTACAGATTATTTATTGTACATCCTGGTCCAGTCCATGTGAGATTTGTGGTGGACAAAGTAGCACTGGGGCAGTTTTCCTTTAGCTCTTAAGTTTCCCCTGCCAATATCATACCATTAATGCTCTATACTCATCTTCATCTCCACCAGAGCTCACCAACATGTGGCCCTTAGTCACACAACAGTTTCAGTAATACAATTTTACCCACACAGTATAACAGGTCTACAGAACGTAAGACAGCAACCTTATTAGCAGTAAGAAATCTGTACAAACTACAACTCATCTCCCTTAAGGCAGCACACAGTAACCCAATCATTCTTTGTGTTCCAGTCCAGTAATGCCCACAACACTCATTCAACCGTACCTTTACCGTAACATATTGTCTTCAAATAACGGCCTTCTAGGTAATTCAATCCCCCCCCCTTCCACCGCCATTGCGATATACAGGGTGTTTCACGACTTTAGGGCATAACTGCAGGAGGTGATTTCCTAGGTCTTTGTGATCAAAAAAGTTCATATAAACATGTGTCCGATTTTGGACGGTTACGGAGTTATGACCG
>Ga0136643_10008165_pt1 | contig 15271 bp, 10 predicted proteins | sample TergutLab28metaG_FD_96883 | JGI IMG/M metagenome (GOLD analysis project Ga0136643, IMG submission 96883) | Labiotermes labralis P1 segment gut microbial communities from Petit-Saut dam, French Guiana - Lab288 P1 (version 3) (version 3) | ecosystem: Host-associated > Arthropoda: Insects >... | reverse complement strand
CTGTTGTTCTGTATATTAACATTCTCATTTAATGTAAACAACGTCTTATCCACGAAAGGTATGAGATCCAGAGAAGAAATCTGCAATACCAGCTTCTTGCTTTCCAGTCCAGCAGAAAGAGCATACAGCTCCAGTATTATATGGATATAGTTGTAGAAATGTTTTTATCCTCTGAGCTGGGAATTTTGATGCTCCACTTTGAACAGCCAACTGGTCCTAGGTCCTTCCAAGAGCCATTATTTTCCAATTTGTCTTCATTTAAGACATAATGTTTTTGTATTTTCTTCTTCTTCTCACAGAACGTCCTTTAGAGTTTTTCTACTTTTCAGTATACTTTGTTTTTTGCATGGTACTGTGGACACATATTTTCGAAACACTTTTGACATTGTCTTTTTCCTGACAAACTTTGTAAAAGTATTGCCAGGGAACGTTGTTTGTTCAACAGAAAACATTTTTGTCACACATTGGGCCTCATGTTATATCTGAAACACTACAGGACTGGGTGACCACCTCACATTCGAGCACTGATAAGAGGAAGACATACAGTCTCGGTAGAATTGCCTTGGTTACTTGAACTTTCCATTTCCTGACAATTTGCCATGTGTTTAGTGGCATGCTGTGCATTTGTATCTTCAGTACATCGCAAAGTGTTATTTTTCTTGATAGTAATAATTACCATTTCAGTATGCACAATCAGATTCCTTTAATCTGGAAGCTAATACTCTGGACATCCTGGTACTCAGCTTTTGAGGAAAATAGTTGAAAGTCTTGAAGTTTTGGCATCAGTAACCTACGTTGTGTATCTTGAGCACTGTGATATCACCTAACCCTATTTCTCATATTCCATCAGTTTCCTGAGCTATGAAAACTATTGATCCATAGTCTCCTGGTCCTTCAGCATCCCTAGTAGAGTGTGGAGAGACTCCAGCCCAAGAATAGGGGCAGTAACAAAAAAATTACCTTTAAAAAAGTAATTCACTATAGGTACTGTTTGATAATTAGGGATATTTGGGAATCTGGCACCTTTCTCATCCCATGGGTGTCACATTACAGTAATTTTACTGTATACATATTGTATGTACAAAGGGCAGTTCAAAATTAATATTGCAGTGCCCATATTTTAATTTGAATGGGGACTAGAGTGACTTGATCTATTGTAGGGAAATGTAGTAGTGTTGTATAACGCTGTGTCAGTTGGCAGGACATTAAACTTCACCCAGGGTGTCTGCTGTCAGTTAAGCATGGTGACTCGACTGGAACAGTGGTCTAAAGAGAAGGTCTGTACTGTAATTCATTTTTTGCAGGCTAGGTATGTTTCAGCAGCTGAGAGTCATCTTCAGCTAGTCAAAGTTTATGGGGAAGAAGTGATGCATTGGCAAAGTGTGGCAAAATGGAGTTCAGACTTAAAATCTGATCAAGTTGGGACAATAGATAATGAGAAAAGTGGCAGACTGATGACAGCAAGCACCTCTGAGAACAACGCATGTGCTGAAGCAGCTATCTTGGATAACAAATGAGTGACTGAGTGAGCTTGAGTATGATTTGGGTCTTTCACATGGGACAGTAGTCAGGATAATGCAGGAGTTAGGCTTCCACAAGACTGGTGCATGATGGGTTCTGCAAGCACTGTCAGAAGACCCCAAGGTGCAAAGAATGGTTATTGATCTCTCATTCCTCCAAAGGTATGCCATCCATGGTCACGATTTTCTCAAGTGCATTGTTACTGGAGATGATGTGGTTTCACCCATCACTCTGCAGAGACAAACTGTGCAAGCATGGAGTGGAAACATCCCAGGCCCCTGCGATCAAAAAATTTCAAGATGGGCAAACCTGCTGGCAGAATGATATCTACGGTGTATTGTGACCACAAGGTTTTACTATTGGTGGATTTCATGTAAAATGGCATAACAATCAATGCAGCGTCATATTGGGAAACCCTAGAATGGTTATGAGCAGTCATTAAACAACATTGCCCTGGACTGCTCACAACAGGTGTTGTGCTTCTGCATGACACTTGACCCATGTCACAACTGCAACACAACTCTTCCAGCACTTCAGATGGACAATCTTGGAACATCTGCCATACAGCCCAGATCTGGCGCCAAGTGATTTTCACCTCTTTCCTGCTCTTAAAGATCATCTTTCTGGCCACAAATTTGCAAGTGATGATGTGAAAACAGCTGTTATGAGGTGGTTGAAATCACAGGGCACAGAATTCTACAAGGCAGGAATTAATAAACTTGTCCCACAACTGGACAAATGCATCAATCTTGATGGGGACTGTGTTGTAAAATAAAGTGCTTTATCTGTTGTTGAAAGTGGCCGTACATACGTTAGAATATATGTGTTGTAAACTTATTTTTTGGACTGCACCTCATATGTATACATGTAGTGTACATCAGAAAGTGTCTGATCTCTGTAACCCGTGGAGAGAGCATGTTCCAGTTTTTACCTCACAAATTTGCCTGTCTGTAATGTAAGCCATTACTCAATGTGTTAATCATCTTTCCATATCTTGTAATATGTTTTCTTTTGGGTAAATCCCCGGTGTCTGAGACGCCGGGGAATTACCCAAAAGAAAACATATTACATATAGAACACGGCGAAAGCTTAAAATCAAGAATTTCCATATCTTGCTGTGCCATGTGGAAGACACCTCAACAGGGGTCAGAACTCACACTGAATGTAACTAGTGAGGTCACGGCACCTCATCCATATTCTTATGACTGAATGACACTTGAGTGGATAGCATTCCTGCTTGTACTTTCTGAAGTTCCCTTGTTCAAATCTCATTCCAGAGATCTCCTATCCTGACAGAGTTTTGTGTGGTTCTACTCAGTCCCACAGGCTCTGAGATAGTATGTCCAGTTAGGCTACTACAATGTCTACATTATTCACACATTTTAGTAGTTGTAGTAGTAGTAGTAGTAGTAGTAGACATGACTGCAATGACAATTTTTCTTTCAGGTGGATATGTATAGAGAATTACTTACTGAGAGTTCAAGGCATTGCCAAGCTGTTGGACCAGTTGGACCTCATAGGACGTACAAGTGAACTGGCAAGACTTTTTGGAATTCAATTCTTAGAGGTACTTTCCAGAGGTTCACAGGTATGTAAGTTTCATATTACTCATTATCACAGATTAGCACATGTGGGTGTCTGTATGTATGGGGGAGAGTGAATGTTAAACATATATCATTCAGATGTTCAGAAATAACAAAAAATGCAGCGAGAAGTGTTTGCATGTAGTAAATGGTTGTGTATGAATGAAGATTTAACACATAAAAAACTTTTAAACTCTTCAGCTGTAACATAGTTAAGAAAAATACTGGAAAGTATTTATTTCAAACTAAGTATCAAATGAAGAGTAAGTTTGGCATGCCAGCCCTCAATGGAGATAGGAGAGTAGAAATAGTAGTCGACTAAACTGATGCTCCTGTTGATTTAAATGGACTTGTCCATTTCGCTGAAAGACAGAATCTGGTTTCTGCGCCTGTGCCATCACATTTCAAACACAGTCTACATTCTAATACTGTTCCTTTACTCGGATATGGAGAAGGTTCATGACGAATGGTAGGAGTTCCTTTAAAAAAAAACTGTGTGAATCTAAAAACTTCTTTATGTGAAGACAAAGCTCCCAAAGTAAGATCCAGTAGATGCTTATAGTCTTCAGCCATTAGTCTGGCAAGCAAGAATTTGATACTGTCATTAGTTTCAAGAATCTATTTAATGATCACAAATCTGATTGTGGTGTAGTTAACACTTGGAGAATAACATCCATCATTTGGTGAAACAAGTTCTGAAGGTGGTTTAAGTTCAATTCTGACAATTTTTTTGATCAGGTCACTGAAGACTAAAAGGAATGTAGCAGCATCATGAAGGGCATTGCTGAGGCCCTTGAGGTAACTCCATGAAGCAGAGTCTTTGAGAGCTAGTAGTTTCTCAACTGGTCAAGAAATTCCCTGCATTCTGTGGAGCCCAAAGTTTCGTTACCATGTTCGCAAGAGTCCACCACTTGATTTTATCCTTAATACATGAATCCAGTCTGTGCTCTGATGTCTTGTTTTCGTAAGATTTGTTTGAGTATTACCCTGTCTATGCCCTGGTCTTTCAGGTAGTTGATTGCCTGAATAGTCTTCGCTTTGGCCCACACAGCTAATAATTCTATGACTCTTAGGTGTAAATTTTATTGGTGGAGTCTTATGTCAATGATTGTAGCCTGCTTGCTCGTCTGATTGAAATTGTCACGAGTGTTATGGACTGCGTGTGCTAGAAGGTACAATAAATTTGTGTGACTGATCCCTGTTGATAACAAAAAGTGAAAGAAAGTGTTCAGCTGGAAACTTCTGTCATTCCATGACTTCACTATCTGTCAAGAAAGACCTTATTAAGATGTAAGGTCTGCAAAATCCAGGGGTCCACAAGTTTTCCAGAAGTCTCAGGACCACATGAAAACTGTAGATGCCAGAAGAGTGACATGAGGGAAGTTTAGTACTAAGGACCCACATATATTAGGTGCGAATTTACAATATATAGTCACCCGGGCAACCTGGAGCCCAGGATCTGTTCACTTCTGGCATTTCAAGACTACTGTGATCTAAGGCAGGCTGTACTGTAGGGGGAAAATGGGCAGTGCGTATTCTGTTTATTCTGCTCCGGTGTGCGGAAAGCCTGCTGTAACACTATGGGATGCAGATCCATGATAAATTAAAAACTGTACATTTTGTTTCTTTCTTCTGTGTTACAGTTCCGCGTGGAGTCCATGATGCTTCGTCTGGCTAAGCCTCGTAATTATGTACCAGTTTCCCCCAGCATTCAGCAGAGAGCCAGAATGAGGGCACCAGCTTCATTGCCCCTGATAATGGAACCTCATTCCAGGTATTGGTCATACAGCAACTTCACACTGCCCTGATGCAGCCTGTTAAGTCTGCAGTGTCACAAGTTTATTATCTTTGTTTAATGAGCTGCATTTGTTTGGAAACCTCCCCACCATGGGTACTTTTTGTAACTTCATCAGCAACAGCATGACTGTCATTAGGAATTGCAAACCAGAATTAGCAATAGTGCCATTCATCTTAGACCCTGAAATTCTGTATGGTGGTAGAGAAGAATGCAGCTTTTATTCAAGTGATTTTTCCCCCACAAAATATCCGTATGGAGAAAAAGAGCATTTAATGTTTCCCACCAGAAATTTGTGCCCTGTGTTGATATGTAACTTCTGTATGCATGGTGGAAGAAATGCTACCATAACTGTGAGACCAGTATTGCCGACTCATGCACAAAATTTTGAGCCACCTTTCTTTTGGTTTGATGCAGTGCTATTTTTCTCATAAACATTGCTGTGCATCATTTGTGCCATTTTACATATTTTGATAGAACTTACTATATGAATGGAACTAACACCTGATAATATTCCTTTATTACCAGGTACAAGTTCTGTTTGCTGTAATTCATCGTAAGGTCTCTTCTGCATGCATGACTACATGCAGTGGAAGTCTGTTGCAGCGACAGTTTGCAACAAGAGAAGTTTATACTTTAATGAATAGCCGACTTGTGTAGGCAGTTTGTAACCTCTAAATATACAAATTGGTTCCATTACCAAATGGTGAATATTTGTGGCTAGTATAGCAGTAATTTTTACTCAAAAGTATTGCAGAGCTTTGCCTCTAGGAAAATGACTAGGTTGCAGAAATTGTATGTTTGTTTTGCATTGTCCTTACTGATCAGTGAGTGTTCCTTGATGTATCATGTACTACTACGCTGCTGTTACTAGCACCATCACCACCTCTTGTTGCTGGTGGTGGTGGTGGTGGTGGCTTAATCACACTTCTCAGTGTATGTATACTGGGAGACGTTCACCTAACCTAGATTGTCAGTGGGATTTGGCTCAGTCAGGGGAAGGAAATTTACCCTATCCCCAGAGGTCAAGAGGTGAAGAGGTTTGTCCTAGGAATTTGCATACTGTGTGATACTTTTGTAATAGTACTGTTTTTTGTGCCACTCTTAAGATGTTTTTGGTTAAACCTGTATTCTCTAGATATTTTAGGAAATTTTTGGTAACCACTTCTTCCACTGAGATAACTAAGGCTATGTCCTGCATGGCAGTGACCAGTGTGTGTGCACTTCCATGCACGTGTGTTCAATTGACATTTTTGTGTCCTATATGATGGCAACCAGCTAGTAGCACAGTGTCATCACTGAGAGTGCGAAATCCATTTCTGCTGGAGAATAGTGCCTTAAAATTTAAGTGATGTGGAGAGGTGAAGTAAACATGACATATTTAAAAGCCGGTTCAGTTAGGGTAATTTCATCACCTCTATAATGAGCTAAGGAAAGATACCACCAAATTTTTGGAGTACTGCAGAATGTTGCATTCAGCATTTGATTATAGAGTGCAGGCTATATGACAGCACATTTCACACGGCTCAACAAATTCTCAGACAACAATATACATGGAAGAAAGTCTGTTACACTAAGGTAAATCCAGCATGCTACACACTTAACACACATTATTCATATCCGTGATGGAGCCAGTTTGGTTCACTTGAAGTCTGCTACATTTTTAATGACTCAAATACAGTGGTAGACAAAGTAATACATGTGGCAAGATTAATGTAAATGCATTATCATGATTACACAATTTACAGTAGCTGTAATATGAATGTATGAATTCCAGGTGTCTGTGGTCCCTACTATAGCAAACTTGTAAAAGCAGTTGCTGTAGATTTTACGGCTAATTATTCTCGGCGTCACGCTAGTACGTATATGATTCTGTAGGCCAAGCGGCTTTAAAATTGTTTGATCTTGAGGGTGAAGATGAAGCTGAAGAATGAAGCAGCTTCTTTTGTAGTGCACTGATCTCATCAGCCAACATGTTTTGGAACTGTGAGCTCATAAATAACTTTTTTTTTTTTTTTGTGGGAGGCAGTTGTTTCATGTACTGAACTATGGACCCTTAAGAAATTCAGATCCTCATCGTTGTCCTCCCCTTGCTTAATCATCCATTTAAGTTTCCTGTTCTCTTAACTTACCATGTCATCCTGATAGCTTAGTGTCAACTTTCCTGTCTTGTCTCTTTGGAGCCCTCACATGCACAGTTAGAGCAAGATCCTGTATTTCAGAAGTGGCATCCTCTGAAAATGCGATTCAACCTTATGTTCTGGCTTCCCTCAACGTTTATGATTTCTTTGTCCTGTGATTCTTACTGTTCTGCTTTGAAATCAGTGTAAATGCAGTATTGCCTGACGTATTTCCAGGCTCCGTCACATCTCTCAGAAACTGAAGTGCTTCGAAATGTATTCATCATGGTGTCTGCAGTGGAGCACTGTCTCCTGATCTAGTCTTATTTTTATTTATTTATTTTTATTTTATTTTATTTGTTTATTTTTTAATTCCTTTCTGAAGTTATCCCTTGGCCTTTCCATCTTGCCTTCGCCACCTTCTCTGCAAATACAGTAAGTATTGCATTTACTTTATTGGTATGCATACCTATTGCAGGGACCTTAGAATAGGAATTTCTGTCAGGCAACTTCCATTTTTGATGTTTGTAAGTAAATGTTCCATTGCATCTGTAATCAAAGAGACAACCTGTGCCATAGTAACCACTCTACAGACACAACATATACCTTCTTCAACAGAAGAAATAATTAAAGAATTTGCAGAAGACTTAAAGGAACTTTCAAAATTGCAATGTAAGTACAGATGGATAGCACATAATCAAATGCCCTCTGACCTCTGGCAGCTAATATTTTCACTACATACAGTACCATTCCATTGTTCTGCAGGCTGTTGTGAACACAAATCTTAAATTTGTAACTGTGGAATTAGGAGCCTTTAGTAAACAAAGGGGTGGTGGAGTTTTCTGATACTCAGGTCTGTATCAGAGATTGGAAACACCAAATTTGAAATTTCCTGAAGATACAGTTTTGCCGCACAGTGAAATTACATTACTTCACGTTTTTGTTGGTGATGAAGCATATCCCCTAGCAACCTACTTTAATGAAACCATACAGCAGGAGAACATTAGACAGAAGTAGAGCAATATTTAATTACAGACTCTTATGTGCTCGTGTTGTAGAATGTGCTTTTGGAATTTGTGCTTCAGAGTGGAGGACTGTGGACAAAGCCATTGAAACAAAAGTAGGCAGGCGTGGCAACTGTGAAGTGCATAGCTTTACTGCACATTGTTATCATAGACATTGAGGGTTTGCATGACTCTTCATCAAAGATTGTGGCAGCCTGGATGCAAGTGACGGTACATAGCTCAAAAATCCAGAATACATACCTTTGTTACCACTTCTGTAAAATGAATGTGAGACCTATTTTGTGAATTTTTCAACAGTCCAGCTGGTTGTTTACTGTGGCAAGAGGAAGCTATTGGAGATATACAGTAATTCAGGGTCATCATTATGCTATGTAATCACATGAACTCAATTCTGCATATCTGTACACAAATTTGTGTATGCTGTGCAATAGTGCTTGCTGCTGATTTTCAGTGTCTGGGAAAGGTTCCTCCATTCCTTGTCAACAGAGTCTCTATTGTAGTAGTCTTTAATTTGATGATCCCAAAGTGCTGGTCTCTTACAAACCCCAGAGATTAGAGCCTCTTGTCATGAAAGACATGAAATCAAGATGTGCAGTTATTGCTGCTTGTTAGCTCTTGCCCTCACCAGTTCAACACTGCTCATAAAATGCTTGTCCATCACTTGCAAAGCCTCAGTTATTACAGTCCGTTTTTCCAATGAACTTAGCAGTACTTTTTTTTTCTCTCTCTCTAGACCGTGCAGTACACACATGCACCAGGGGCAAATATGCTGCCATAACATTGACTTCATCCATGTCAACGGACACAATAGAACCATTACTGTAATTTTAGCCAAGCACTGTATAAAGCTCCCTGATGATGGATCCCTTGTCATCCGAAACATGTTGGAGCAATTTTAAGTATTTTTAAATATTTTATAATAATTCTAATTGTATCTACGAATTATATATTTGTGCATCTGTTGGATAATAAAGTGCTTTAATGGATAATAAAGTGTCCACATGAGGAACCAGGAAGCAGCAGACAAACAAGCTTGGTCACTGCTGCCTACCAGAGAATCTGCTTTACACGCTTGCTCACTACACCCTTTCACCCAGGACAGCCAGATTTACATATGTGTTTCCACTCAAGTGAGTGGGCCGGAAACACTCGTGCATGCTGGTTGCTGGCACACAGGAGATTGCCTAAGGGGTATATAGATACATTGTTAAGCTTCTAGCTATTTGAGATTTGTAGGGCCACTTTTTCATATTTTTTAATTCTCTCTGCCACAGTTTTGGGAAGGTTAGGGTCAAGGGAACTGCTACATCTGTTACAAGTGCTGTTTTTTCCCCTCTCTATTAATGAGAACAGTATATCTTATCATATATATATGTTATCATCATCATCATCGTCCTCCTCCTATTTTTGTCATCTAAACAACCAGAGTCATGTGTTATTTTTTTCTGTTTAGATTTTACAGTGATCCAGTAATTGTGCTGGATTTTCAGAGTCTGTATCCATCAATCATTATTGCCTATAACTACTGCTTCTCAACATGCCTTGGAAGAGCTGAGAATCTGGGAGAGTAAGTTCATTATTATTATTGCTATTAGGATTTTATTGTAATTATAGCTATCATTTTTTGCTATTTTTGTTGTACCATTGTGTCTGAATCACTGTACTGACTGGCTGTTACTGGATAACCTACGTGGTTGGACAATTAAGTTAGCGAAATCGCCACTGTGCGCTTGTCATGGCAGCACTGGACAAAAGCCTTCGTATGGTTTGATGACGTTGACATATCAGCGTTTCACATCTGTGTTGTTGCTGATCTATGGCAGTCTCTTTCTAAGTGGCATCTATTACTGTCTGTGTGTGTTTTGGTGTGCCACCATGAGAATGTCGGAGCTTGAATTAGAGCAGCGAATGAACGTTAAATTTCTTGTTAAGCTTGGAAAGAGTGGAAACGAAATCAGAGAGATGTTGGTGCAAGTTTATGGGGATAATGCTATGAAGAAAACAGCAGTTTACAAGTGGGTGAAACGTTTTTCTGAGGGAAGAGAAAGTGTCACTGACGAAGAGAGATCAGGACAGCCAGCAACAAGCAGAACTGAAGAAAACACTGCAAAAATTCGTCAAATTGTGCGTGAAAATCGTCGGCTGTCAGGATCATAGCAGAGCAAGTGAACATCAACAGAGAAACCGTTAGGAAAATCTTAACTGAAGATCTTGACATGAGGAAGGTGTGTGCAAAAATGGTCCCAAAGGACCTCACCGAAGAACAAAAGCAAAGAAGAGTCACAATTTCCCAAGACCTTTTGGAGAGGCAAGATGACGTTTTGGGCCATGTCATCACAGGTGATGAAACATGGGTCTACCATTATGACCCTGAAATGAAGCAGCAAAATGCACAATGGAAGACTGCCAATTCCCCACGACCAAAAAAATTCCATCGGTCCAAATCAAGAGTCAAAACAATGTTGCTGACTTTTTTTGATATAGATGGATTGTTCATTATGAATTTGTACCAACTGGACAAACAGTCAACCAAGTTTACATGGCCCAAACGTTTTGCCAACAACTCATGGATCTTGCATCATGACAATGCGCCTGCTCACACGGCACTGTCTGTGAGGGAGTTTTTAGCTACTAAACAAATAACTGTGTTGGAACACGCTACCTATTCACCGGATCTAGCCCCCAGTGATTTTTTTTGTTCCCGAAGATATAGGAAATATTGAAAGAAAGGCATTTTGATGACATCAGGAGTAATACAACAGCTGCTCTGAAGGTCATTCCACAAAACCAGTTACAAAATTGTGTTGAAGGGTGGACTAGGCGCTGGCATCAGTGCATAGCTTCCCAAGGGGAGTACTTTGAAGACAACCACAATGGTATTCAGCAGTGATGTATGTAGCACTTTTACCTCGATGAGTTCGCGAACTTTATTGTTCGACCATGTATGTTCAATTTCTGTTGTGGGGGGGACACGTTTTTTCTTTCTATGACCCTCCCATCCAGTGGATAGTGGGGAACTTTCCTTAGAGGTAAATTTGTTGAAGTGTGAAGCTAGCTCTTCACTCACTCCAGTTGAATATTAGAGTCAAGATTGTGTGGGGTTACATCGTCACTCTTCCACCTGTCTTCACTATGTGATGCTTAGCTGGGTACAGAGACCACTTCACTTTCATTGGTCCAGCATTCCTGGATTGTGGACTTTCATCTGAAGTGGCTGAATTGTTTATGTATTAAGTGTTGTAAGTAAAGTATCTACAGTAACATGGGTTATTAAGTAAGAGGTTGAGGTTCTTGTGGCAATGCTGCTGAAGATTTTATATCTTCTGTGGTGTTACACTATGTCATTTATCAAATAGTTCCCCATATTTCGAAGGAACATAATTCCTCATATTTCTAGTAGGCGTTCTTGATGTACTGGAACCTGTAAGTGAAAGTGCTGCTTTCCTTTGAAACTTTGGGAACTATTTACTGAATAACACAGCATAACTTCTCAGAAGACTTGAGTCTCCTTGGTTATTCATGTTTTTGTTGTGGCTTGTGTGAGGTTTATGTGTAGTTAGGAAAACTGCATCATGTTCTAGAGCAACTCCGTTTGTATTCGGTTGCACCCAGCTGAAAGTTCCTCCTGCACATCTGATAAAATTAGAGAATAATATCAACATATCACCCTGCGGAGTAGCTTTTGTGAATGCTGAGATAAGAAAGGGCATTCTCCCACAGATGCTTCAAGAAATTCTGGATACCAGGTTAATGGTAATTGTTTTCATTGTTTTTACTGCATGCCAAAGTTTTGATTCATACCATATAGCTATTTCCATACACTGATGATTCTGTTTATACTGCATACAGGGTGTTTCAAGGGGAATCTACCATGGTTCAAGAGAATCTTCCTTAGGTACATTTACTCCGATATACTCAAACATACCTGTATGCATTGTTGAATGGTAATGGCAATAATGACGCAAGAAAAATGGGTGTGATTTCAGGCTTCCACCATGAAGTAGTTGAGATCTGTGCTCTACTGTGTTATTACACAGTGAGTAGTGGTAATTTCTTACTGACATTGTGGGACAACATATTGGTCCCATCTTCAGGGACTGATAGGGTGTCCCATAATGTCAATAAGAAATAGTCACTACTTGCTGCATAATAACCCAGAAGAGTGCAATCTAAAAAAAAATGTGGCCTTCCTGTGGTTCTACCTACTGTACCTGTTTAACATGGTGTGTTATATGTACCCTGTGCAGGTCTTTCCTTGAGCCAGCAGTCAGGACAATCCATGCGGAAGTGAATGTGCTGTGAGCAGTACTTGAAACCCTAAGGACAATTTTTGTGAAACTAGTGGAGGTTTTTTTTTTATGTCACTCATATGTTTATTAGATGTTAAGTACAGGTGTTAACATTACAAAATTTAAAAATACCTCCTCATTTTAAAGTGTATTTGGCAATCAGTGTATGTATCACATTTTTTAATCTTTAAAACTTATCTCGCCATTATCTCTGTAACCATCCAACTTCGGATATAGGTGTTTTGGTTGTATTGATATAACTTAACCTAAGGAATGTTTCCCTGAAGTGTGGCATATTTCTCATGAAACACCATGCATATATCACACACTGCTCTTGTGGTGCTGACTCTGTGTATATCATCACTTGGCACTGATGTCTTGGTTCACACTGTATTTCATCATACACTGAAGATTCAGTTCGCACTATATGTTTGTCATCATCATCACACTAGTTTTTCTGTCTTGTAAGAATTTATTACTTCTTTTTATTCTTTCCTTACTTCAGCTGTACAGACACAACTAGCGAATTACTCAGTTTAATATATGACCTAAAAAATGTTAATTTGATTTGGCTTAAAATATTTTAATTAGTACCTGGTATCTTAAGAAAGGTTTTTTAAACAAAAACACCACACTGTTTGTATTTACTGGGCACAACATTGATAATTACAAGTGGATTGTATTTAATAAATTCTATACATCCTTTGTGAGTTCTCACAAAATTTATTTGCATTTTTACCATGTTTTTAAGATTTTTTATTGAATCACCTGAAGTTGATCAGTTTCTGATTGAAACTTGCAGCGTTTAAGAGAATAAAGGGCCGTGTCTGATGGAAATTGTGATTGTTTATGTGAACATATTATTTCTGTAGTCAGGAATCTGTCTACCAGACTGCACAACATCACATCCCAGAAAACCGTAATCTTAATCTTTACAACTGTGAGAACGTGAAATCCCCAGTGGTTGTTCAGTCACCACCTTCACACTTAGTACATTCACAATGAAAAAGTTACAAAAATGTACTGCCTGGTGTATGTCTTCCTGCCTCCCTCCCTGCCCGTGTTTCTACCTGTAACAGCTTAAGAAGTTGTGAATGGATTTTAATGAAATGTGAGTTTGGAAAAGTGTACTGAAATTAGTTAACACATTCCAGTTTTATTTAAAATTTTATGAAACTAACTGAGCATTGTGCATGAACAGTGACTTGCATTTCTGTGTGTATCTTGTACCTAATTTATGAAATGTTGATCAACAGAAAGACTGTTGTAGAGATAAATGAAATATATGTTTTATATTCACTGTACTTTTGTGTAAGTCATGGTTTTTGAGATATTAAATAACTCAGATGATTGTTCCAGAATCATAATGGTATGCATATCACTCATGAAACAGCAATTTGTTTAACCCACACAATTCCTCAAACTGAGATTCCTGCATTACTGGACAGTTGGGTTAAAAAACACACCTTCTATCAAAATGGTGTGTCCACAAAAAAATTGATTCTCATTATGCTTTCATAAGTACATAATGTGCTTACATGTTGTTCTGTAAAGATCCGTCGGGTTTTTTCTCTCATTGCAAATTGTGTATTGGTTCGTTACGGTAAATTGTTGTATGAGCAGTGTGTTTTCTAACCAGGCCATGGCTGCTTCCTTCCATATTCTTCTCAGTTCATTAATCATCGTAATGATTGATGTTATGTGGACTAGCTACTGACATTGTCATTAAATAAACCATAAGTAAATAAGTTAATTGTACTTTGGTTTCATCTTCAGAAGATTTGCAGACTGAGTGATGTTACATTATTCAGTACTCGTGTAGGTGTAGGAATGTTGCCGTTTTCATGGAAATGGACAGAAGTTGAGGAAAAAAGTGTGCGAAAAAGAAAGTGTTATTATTAAGTGACACACGTTGTTCAAGGAAGGACAACAGTGGCACTTCGAAAAATATAAAATTAATCTTTCAGCAAACATTAAATAGCTGGAGAAGCAGTGCAAGTTATATATGCATGTGTGTGCCGTGATGGGGACAAGCCATGGCTGGACAGCAGAGTTTGTAGAGAGTATGCACAAATTGTGTATTATGGTTTGGTTTGCAGGTGAAGCAGTCCATGAAGAGACATAAATCTAACAAGACCTTGCAACGTGTGCTTCACTCCAGGCAACTTGGCTTGAAACTCATAGCCAATGTTACATATGGCTACACAGCTGCAAATTTTTCTGGCAGGATGCCATGTATTGAGGTAATATGGATATGATAAAGCTTTCCTTTGTTGTATGGGATCAGGCTATTTGTACATGAATGACATGACATGAACTATACCTCTCATTAAAGTCATTTTGGCGTTGGATAAATTAGGTAACACAGAAGGAACAATATTTTATTCCCCTATGCAATCTTGTATCTATATTGTTATCATGTTATGCCATTATGCAGTGCGATGTCTGTATTGCTATTTGGGCTATTGGTATCCAAATTTATATTCATATCGATGCTTTTTTATGTTACCATGTGTGGAACTCGTATGTCTCACGTATTTGATCTGAACGACAGTGAGTTTCAACCAGAGGTCAAAATGTGATCATAATACATGAGATATAAGTTGTGTTGGCAGTAATAAAAGTAGCATATTTACTGTCCATTAGTTTCATTTGTTGTCATTATCATCATCATCATCATCGTCCAATAAGGCCTTTTCTTCTTGATCTTGAAGGTACTGTTTGTGTCCACCAATCACAGTGTATGTTTGGGTGGTACTGGAAAGCCAGTAGTGGGAGACATTCTTCTTCCATTCTTGCCACATGTTTTCATTTCATTTGGGGGGGGGGGGGGGATGTGTTTTTTCTGTAATTGGAAATAAAAACCAGGGAAAAAAAAAAAAAAAAAATAAAAAAAAAGGGGAAGGGGGTGGGGGGGGAAAAAAGGGAAAGTGTGGGG
>Ga0136643_10008164_pt1 | contig 15271 bp, 10 predicted proteins | sample TergutLab28metaG_FD_96883 | JGI IMG/M metagenome (GOLD analysis project Ga0136643, IMG submission 96883) | Labiotermes labralis P1 segment gut microbial communities from Petit-Saut dam, French Guiana - Lab288 P1 (version 3) (version 3) | ecosystem: Host-associated > Arthropoda: Insects >... | reverse complement strand
TCTGCATTTTCCTTTACAGTATGTATACCTCCTCCCAGTATATTAACATCATCGGCATAAGTCAGAAGCTGATGTGTACCATTTAGTTTCAAGCCATCCTGGTTTACCTGAACCCTCCTAATGGCGTACTCTAAAGAAAAGTTAAAAACATTGGTGATAGAGCGTCTCCTTGTTTCAAACCATTCCTAATAGGGAACCGGTTAGACACATTCTTGCCTACCCGGACTCTGCTATATGTTTCAGTCAGACTCATCTTTACTAACCTTACAAGTTTCCTAGGGATACCAAACTCAATGAGAATATTATATAAGACCTGCCTCCTAAATGAATCATAAGCTTTCTTGAAGTCTATAAAGAGCCAATGAACTTCTTCATTGTATTCCCATTTTTTACAGTTTACATGTAGTGGGTCCCTGTCCCCACGACATGGCGCGTCCTCAGGTTGCGGATAGAGGAACGGCCTCCGATAAGGAGGGTACCTGCGGATAAATTGAATAAGCAGTCGCGGACAGCCGACGAAGGATGGTCCTCCAGCTTGGCGGTTGGGCGAGGTGCTAAAAACCCCTCCCTGTAAAAAACTTTGTTAAGAAACACTTACATGCGGGATGCTTGCTCTGGAGACAAAACAATCCGGAGGTAAATGACTCCCCCACTCCGATCTCCTTGGGGGGGGGGAGGGGAGTGTTCCTAGAGGAAACATTGCGCAGCAGGCAAAGAGAGATGAAAATATGTACTTCGAACGTTAGGAGTGTTTATAGGGCAGGGTCCCTTAAGGCAGCAGCGAGGGAATTAGCGAGGTATTACAATTTATTAACAACATCCTAAAACTTTCACACTTATTAAGAAGGTCCGCTTTTATATCTGAAGTTTGAAGAGACATGGAAAAGGTGATAAATGTGGCATGAAACTGTCTGTAAGATCATAGGGCCTTATAACACTGATCCGAAGAGTGAAGGTTTAGGATAAACATTAGTCGATGTTCAAAAATTTGTTTTCCAAAAAGCGGATCAAATTCCGCACTAACCAGCCCTAATTTTTTTCATACTCGTATTTATCGGACATGTCATATCAAATACCTTGGAGTTATCCTCAGTTCGAGACTTGCTTGCACATTCTATAACAGCAGAGCATTGTGTGAATCTAACCGTAGATTCAGGCTTGGCCCCAAATTCTTAAGCCTCTAATTTGATCAATACTGGGTGTACGCAGCTCCTGGTTGGGGATGTGCAGCCAAAACACAGCTTAACGTACTTGAAATATCCCAGAATAAAGTGTCACGAATTATCGCGGAACCCCAACAGGTTAGGCCAATTGAGTTTACTCGACAAAAATGGTATATAAACTGTCCAAAGTCATGTCCGCGAGCTAGACTGTAAATTATGAACTTCGGCAGGAATAACCCGTCGTGTGCGTAACGCATATTTCAACCTATACAGACATTTAAGTATAATGGCACCTAACATGAAAGTCTTTAACGCTGTACACACAATTATTCCTTAACGCTTTTATAAAGGGGTACCTGCTTATGGCTGTATAGGCCGAAATATGCGCTACGTTTTTGGTAAATATATAATCTTTGTCAAATAATCCCCCTTTTACACGTACCAATTCACAGATCTTATATAAAATCACAAATCTTCTATATACATTAAAACGCCTACATGTTTCAACGATAAATCGCCCTCCTCAAGCAGACAGTAGTACAAGGGAGTATAAAGTTAATACATCCAGTTTACATGTACAATGTTGACAGTGAATGATGACAGCTACAAATATAAAAATGTTGATACTATTGATAGTGAGATGCTGATTTGCCACTGTTTATGTTTAACGCAATTATGTATCCGGATTGTTTGTTCTTTTATATAAATTGTGTGCATTTGTCGGTGTATATGAGTGGCTACCCGCTCAGGGGCTCACAATTATTGTGAGTACGGGGAGTGGTGCCTTCGGGGTCCCGAGCTACCGAGTACTTTGGGGTATATCTGGATCACCCTGTCATAAATACAGAGACCTTCTCCTCTAGGTTGTGAGTTTGGAGTTGGTCGAGGGGCTGACAACTTCTCCCCGTCAACCGTCACATCTGGGAATCTTCAGAGCAAAGGCCAAGGCCCGATATTGGGCTGTTGCGCCATACGCCCTATGGACGATTATAATCACAACGCACGGAACGAATACTAATTAAGTCTTTGTCAAAGTTTAAGATGTACTCGACGGCCTTTCGCCTCCCTTGTCTGTTGCAAGGTCCCTTTACAGTGCAGATGAGTGATGTCGAATGAATAAGATAATTCAGGCAGTATGATACAGTTTGCAACAAATACAAAACCCCCTGCGCTGTGTTGGACGAATAAGGCTAGACACGGAATCGTAACATAAATTACATCCACACCACAATGATAATATATTGTTCAGTTCATTTAATGTCCTGTGTGAGTATTGCTTGTCATTCCAAGCGGTTTAATATCGCAGGGTTTTCCGCGGAATCCAGCTGATTATTACAGTGTGCAGCTTTCCTTTTGTGGCGACGAATGCCAAGGTAAAGAACCAAGTTTGGGACACAAGGAAACGAAACATACAACAAAAGGACTTTTGTTTTGCCATGTAATAGGAATTGTCAGTGCATTGCATATGATATATACTTTAAATTATAAGTAAAGCAACAGAACCCATGTTAGGGAAGTGGAGTGTACAAGCTGCGTCCCGCGGCCAGTTTTCAGGTAAGGGCTGTGTAGCAGTTACGTCACAGGTTGCTGAGGGTCAGGGTATTAGTTGCGTCCCACCATCAGTTATCAGGTGTAACACTGTGTACCAGATTGCTGAGGACAAACCGAACGGCTATCGTGTCGAATCGGGTACAGGGTGCCTTGGTTGCATGTCCGTCTGCGGCTCTGCGCAGTGGTTCAAACCCTTTGACGCCTAATGTCAACTATAGTGGTCGTACCGCACCGGTAACCTCTAAAGTTGCATTTTATATATATTTATTCAACAAATATAGGTACTGAATATTTTAAACATGGAATATACTCTCCTTTTTTCTCTTCAAAATGCAGTTTATTTCATAATTCTAACGTATTTGGTTCCTGTATTATTCACATTTTATATACAGAATGTGCTAAAATTTTAAAAAAATAATTCCGGCGCCAAACGGTTAAGCGAGAGATACCCAAAATTCAAATTCTTCGACTTCCACAAAATGCTTAAGAACCTACTTGACGGGTAAAAGAAAGTTCCCAGGGTAACGAAAGTGTACTTTTAATGACAAATGGAGTGGATCTGTTTTCGGTACAGGCAAGTAGAGAGTGCGTTTACACATTAAAGTTATTGCCAGAACATACGAAACGGATTACGAAATACCAAAGTACTTCATGTGCACGTTGGTGTATGGTTCACACATGTATTTGGTATTAAACATTACATTAAGCAATAAAATCGACGTGTGTCTAACAGTTTCATAATTTAGCACACCTGTGTACAAATACACAGACGTGTAGACGATAGTTCAAAATACGTGCGTGTATATATCACCTTGAACCTGAGTGGTTGCGTGACCAAAATTTTTAGAAAAACCTTCTACTGGAGTACTGGAGTGACCATACGATTTGATATGTCTTCAACAGTGCAACATAATACTTTCTTATCTGATTAAAAATACTCATACATTGCTTTTAGATATAGTACATCCCATTTTAACCTTTAAAAATTTGTATATTCTTAATTGCTTTCGCGTAGACGATGTAAGTAGTATAGGATCCCATAGTACACAGTACGCACTGATTGTATCTTTTACATGTGAACGCTGGCCTGGAGATGGTCTAAGAGAGACGGAAACATGTTACCATATTAAGATACCAATATCATATGCTAGTGTTGTGTACTTGACGGAAAATACAGTTTGTTTTATTGTGAACAAGTGCACACTTTTCAAATTAATGTTTTAATTCAATTCTTGGAGACTTTCACATGTTTAGAACATCATGTGTTTCTCACCAGGAAGACAATTTGTACATGCAGTTTTTTGTGGTATGTTTTTCATACATTTTTGTAAGCAGTCTAGCAGGTAGAAGGATGTGCTCGATATCCTTCCACCTGCTAGACTACTGATATAAATGTATGAAAAACATTCCATACAAAACTGCATGTACAAATTGTCTTCCTGATGATGAACACGTGGTTTTCGAAATATGTAGAAGACGCCAAGAATTGAATTAAAACATTAATTTGAAAAGTGTGCACTTGCTGATTAGGTTAAATAATAATAATAATAATAATAAATTAACAAAACTGAGAATAAACAACAGATTGAAAATTTAAAATAAAGCAATTAATCTTTAATTAATATCAGTTTAATTTTTGTAAAATAAGTGTACAAGTGGTATCTACATTCTTAATCAAAAACAAAAATATCTGTACGTCCACATGTCACAATTGTGAAAGTATTCACTCGTTATGTTGCTGTGCTCCGCCTTTCCTTTGTGTCCAAAGATCAAACAACTCCTTGTACTTTAATTTCTTATTCATCTTGTAACAATTGTGCTCATATTTCATAGTTTATTATAAAATATATAATAATAAATGAATAATAAGTGGGTATACCTATAGGCTTTGTTCGATCCCAGCTGGTGTCATTGGAAATTTTCACTGACATACAATCCTTCCGATCGCACTATGGCCCTGGGGTCGACTCAGCCTCTAACAGAAATGAGTACCAGGAGCATTTCCTGGGGGTAAATGCGGCCGGTGCTTAAGGCTGACAACCTTACCACCATCCTGTGCCGTTGTCATGAAATCTGGGAACCTTAAATTCCTGGAAACCTCTGGGCCACTCCAGGCCTGTAATGGGACTGCTTTAGCTTTTTATACCTATAGGAGTATAAAGTGCACATTTGTAAGCATAACGTACAGAACCTGTAAGCTTGATTAGTCATCCACACTCAGCTTACTTTTTATTAAAACTGACGGCAGTGGGCACTCAAAATTGTAGACTGCATGTTAAACCGCATTCACAAATTCTGTACGTACTTGACGTTACTTTATGCAATCGTTAGTAACTTCCAGAGTAGCATGTATTGGCTGTTAAATTATTTATAGGCTAATAAGGTTCAAAGGTATAAAACAATGAACAAAGAGAGCTGAATCTCCTCATATCAATTTTGCAGCTCTACATAAATAATGGACTTCAAATATTGTGCAACAAAAAGTTAGCTTAGTAAAAATTGATTTAAAAATTGTTTCTTTCTCATGAAATATTTCGACTTTGTTTCACGCTTTACTTGACTTTATTTCTATGCACCAAAATCAACTCACTTAATAAATGAAATTGCCACCGTAAAAATAATTAGTAAAAACATTGCCCTTCTAAACCGCTGCTACACACAGCTCTCTGTTTCTATCAAATAAATACCGATAGACACACTCATATGTTATTAGGTAACCATTTTTTTAACACTATACGTCAATGCAACATGTTTCAACTCTTAAATGGTCATTTTCAAGAAGTACATTTTTTACATTCTCAGTGCACGCTACAAATTAAGTTGAATCTTACATCTGGCGACTCATTTTGTTGACATTATGAAGATGAAGATGACCTTTTAAGGTTTTAAACATGTTGAAGTTACGTATAGTGCTAATAAAGTGGCGATCTAATAATAAATGAGCGCATTTGTGCGTGTGTGTTTGTTGGATATAGTGGTATTAGTGCACGCATATGAACAACATAACGCTATCTTATGCGTATTGGACCGTGCATCATCTTGATATTTGAATAAAGAGTAGTGGTTCAGCCTTCACTCGGATACCACATCACCAACAGACAATCCCGCTACATAACATCAGCACGCCTCAAGTCAGCACATTACAGCCTACACAATAACGCACCAAGTAGTCGCAAGCTCCTGAAGATGGATGTATTAACATCCGACATAATAAAGCAAGTGTCATCAAGTTGGTCTACCTTTATTCAAATAACGCTATCTGCTTGCCTGTACCGAAAACAGATCCGTCCCATTTGGTATAATACTTACGTTTTCGTTACCTTGGGTACTTCTTCTTGCCTCTCAAGTAGATTTTTAAGCTTATAATGAAGTCGAAGAGTATGAATTTTCACCAGCTGTTGCGTATTTTGACCCAATGTGCGCTATTGTCACGACCTATCTTTCGTGACGGTTGTGGGTATCACTCTCTTTTCGCCGATAGGGGCAATGGTTAGATGTTTGTGATGTCTGTGTGTGTGTGTGTGTTTGCTGTCCCTCGCTGCCCTGCGGATTCTTTTCCCGATCTGTTCAGGAAGGGCCAAGATTAGACGTTTGGCTGTGTTTCTGTACAATGCACATGAAGCAGAGACCATGGGACGTAACTTATACATTTCCTTAAACGTGGGGTTGAAACTGACGTAACTGACACATTTTCTTGACGGCTGGACGCAACTCGTACATCCCCTTAGGGAAGTTATACGGGATTTCAGACTTACTCCTGCAGGACTGCTGACTAGCAGTCGGTATCCGGAAGATCGTGTGTCCAGCCATCTGACCTAGATTTCCTTGGCTTCTGTCTGTCTCCAGACAGATGCTGATGATTCAAGGTCCAAGCTGCAACTGCATGCTTATAGTGAAGTTTAAATTTATCAAAATTAAAACCCTTAATTAAAACCCTCTAAATAATTATACCGATTATGGACCTCAGCATTAACCATCAAATAAAAAATTCGTGGACCTTATTTCAAGCCACTATTTCTCACCGCTCCAGAATCTTTATTTTGCATGACCTTTCAGTCAGAAAGATGAGCTGGTGAAACCTCAAAACCATAAGATAATTATGTTATTTCTTTCCTTCTCGTAGTGCTTCGGGATATATTTTTATGTACAACATATAACTCATATACTACTAACCACATGATTGTCGCAAGATGGACTACCGTAATATCCATGCGCAACTGCACGGCCACTTTCGTTTGTCGTTTCTTCTTCCGACAGCAAATCAGGCATGGATTTTTTCAGTCGGAATGCTGCCACCTGCTTGTGTAATGTTGTATTATGTTCTTGACGCTCTGCTGTGTCTACCCAGCTCGTACATCATAGAGAACATATTCTATCTACTGTAGCACGTGTTTGACGCTGCCCCCCCCCTTTTGGCCCCAGCACTTCCCTTACATAGAATCATGCCGTGACACAGAACACTTAAAAGTGTATATACGTAATCTGTATACAAAAATTCAATGTTTTCCTCACAGAGAAAAGGTTGTCTCTCTTGCAGAGACCACCTCTTTAGTGTTCTTACCTACGAACACATACAAACTGTATTGAAAATGTAAGATTTTTTTTTGTTTCAGCGGGTGATATATATAGCTTATAATTAGTACTCGGCTTTATAAAAGATAATAATAAGATTTAGAGAGCCGTTGTGTAGTACATCTCGAAGTATTTCATCTTTCAGTGCCCAAATTATTTATTGCCTAATGAATTTCGTGTAGGTGGCAGAACAACAAATAACTCTCATGAATATTTAAAGCAAGATGACTTCGGTTGGAAATACTTAGGAGACGCCTGAAATGAAAGAGTAGGAAGGAATGATTTCTCCACCCCCGCATCCAGATCTTTACAACATAATTGTTGTTTATTGGCTCAACAGAGACCAACGATTAGGTATTCCATCCAAATAGAAAGGATATAATTTAGACTGGCTGTCGAGCAGTGACAGTCGTACGAGTTGCCTTCATGTTTAACTTTGATTGTCTCATAGGGATGCAGCCCCCAACCTAATTAAATTGAAAGTTGTTTTCGCCAACTTAATACGCGCCCTTCTAAACCTCACTGACTCCCCTAGCGCTATAGTACACTCAGGCACAAATTGTATTTACAGGGAGAAACAAAATTACACCTTGAGAAAAACTTTTCAGAGAGTATCAAGTAAGCGTCTGAGCGGTAATACTATAGTCGTCTGAGATGTGACACCGCGTAGAAAGGTATATGTTTACCAATTTACATACACATGGGCAGTATCCAATTCCAGTAGACAGACGCTAAAATTCACAGATATGTTAACCTCAAATATCAGAATGTATGAACTTGTTAAAAAAAATATTGAGCAGAAAACTTTGATTTAAGGACGAACATGCAAAACTGAGAAAATTACGTAACGAAGGCCATAGTAATATGCTCTGCGTAATATTATCACGATGAATAGAGTGAGGAAAAGTAGACGGACATGTAGCATGCTTATTGCCCGTCAGAAATGTATACATTTTATTCGGGAAATCTAAGGACCATTTCGGAGATAGATATAAATGGGTGAAACATATATGAGATAAATAGGGTTTGACAGTCTGGATTGTATGTATCCGGTTTAAAATATGATGGGCTGTTGTGAAGACAGCAGTGATATCATGGGTACTAAAAACCGTGGAATTTTCTTACCAGGTGAGTAAATATGAAACTTTCGAGAACATCCCTACAGCTAGCAACGTGCCTGAAACTATCATGTAGGTAATTGGTCACTTATGCTTACGGTAATCAAAATTAATGAACAGTTAGGAAGCTGGAGTAGCAGTATCGGCAGATATTTTAAGGTATAACGTTTTGTACGGCTGTAGGTCGTCAACTTTTTGAAAATGCTGTTACCAGTCTAAACATAGAATGTAAGATATATATTTATCTTTGGTGTGATTTCTTTTTCCACAAAGTAACTGCAGCATTGACTACGAAACATAAATATGGAAAGTAATGCTGTCTAATAATATATATATATATATATATGTCGTGTGAAAAATGAAGAAGTATTACACAGAGTTAGGAAAGAAGGGAACGTTCTCCTGCAATAAAACGAAAGAAGGCTGACCGGATTAGTATCTTGCATAGTAACTGCCTTGGAAAATACATTATTGAAAAAATATATAGAGTGGAAGAGAAGACGAGGAAGAAGTCGTAGGCAGCTATTGAATACCCTTAAGGAAAAGGGACGGTACAAAGATTTGAAAGAGGACGTACTAGATCGCACTGTATGAATAACTCTCTTTGGAAGGTCTATGGACCTGTCGTAAGGCTGACTACGGAATTATTGAATGAATGAATCAGTCAATCAGTGTTTATACTGGTAGACTGCCGACTGATTTAACACTAATTATAGAACCAAAAAGCGACCGAAATAAAATTTCAAAGTAATATAATCACAATATTTTTAAAGCGGAAAGCTCTTATATCTTCAAAGATTTATTTTGTTAGGTATAACCAGGGAATTGTGTATACGCGTAAAACATATACTATATTACAGTGAAATTTTAAACAATTATTGAGTTATTTAGGTTTCTTTATTGAGCCAGACAGCTTTAAATATTACACATGTCTACTTAAAAGTAACAATCTTATATTGTGTTTAAGAGATACACGCAGAACCGTGGGAGAACTACTGTGTTATTTCTCTCTAGTGGGATTAGAGGCGCTTCACTGTCGACCGCTATGTGTGTTTCTGTCGAGAAGTAAAGAAACAAATGCGAGTGTGCTTGACAGTAACTAAACACAGGATAGTGTGCTTAAGTATTTTACATAAATTTCCATCAATGGCCTTCGACTTTGTCGGAATATTAAGCGGATATTTTTAGCATTGTAAAGAAGAAATTATAAATTAGTCGTTTTTTAGTTCTACGCTCTTCCTATTAAGCAGAAAATAATGGTAATTCCTTACCGACGTTTTGGGACAACCTATAGGTCCATCTTCAGGGGTTAAAAAATCCCTCATTGTTGGATTTCCTTCCTTCCTTACTTCCTTCTTTCATTCCCTCTTGAATTTCTTGACTCTTTAAAATGGTACGGATAGGATGTCAAGAAATGTCGGTAAGGAATTACCACTACATTGCGTAATATCGCAGAAGAATGCAAATCTCATCTACGTTGCTGCGGAGACCGGAAACAACCTATAGTCGTGTAGTGTTATTTTTAATTGGAATATGGGTGGCCTTGTTTTGAAGAGACAGTTCACAGATGATATTCTGGAGAGAAATTCTTTTGTGCACAGATCGTTTATAAGCCACCAGCTTCTCGCTCTGACTAAAGATTCTTTGAATATGTATGAGATAGATAATTATCATATTACAAAAATTGATTTTGACATAATATACTCAAAACTAATGCCCTAGGAGTATTCATGCATATCTTTAAGTAGAGCTTGAGGTAGGCAACTCTAAACTTTCTCATTCTCAGTTGCAAATACTCTAAATGAAAACAGTATATCAACTTGCTACGTACATGTGTCTCAGAATTTAATTTGTTCGTTATATATTGTTAAAATAACTGTTATATTGTTGCGAATTAAGTACTTTCTGAACGCCACATATAGAAAGTCAGGAGTGAATAAAGGATTGGTTGGCCAAACATATGGATGTCTTTGGAGGAGAGAATTCACTTCTACCAAGGAATCTCCTGCTCATATAGCCCATTTTACTAATATCCGAATTAAGTGACAGGCAAAAGTTTTGTTAACTGGTCTATATATTACATATATTGTGTATTTTTTATGTATCAGTGATGCAGTAACGTCACTGGGAAGACAGGCACAAACACTTCATCAATAATTGGACTGTGTAAATATTAAAACCTTCAGATTTTATTTTGGGATATACACCTGAAAGACTCTAAAACTGATAATTCGCTGCTTATTACCTGTGCTACAAGTGCATAGTAATGCGAAATTCTAAGGGGGAATTTATTGCATTTTCAGTGTTCACACTCAGTGAAGGTAGCAGTTACGAAGAAATTCAGCCTTGCTTCGCTGTCTGTGTCGTAGAATTTGTGAACCACGGTTGTCTCATAAGGATGCAAATTTAGCAGTTTCGTTGCGTTTCCTGCTGATGACGCAGGTATACCCATTTGCCGAGCAAGTCGTGGCAGTAATTTTCGCGGAGATGCCTCCCATTTAGCAAAAGTTTCATCCAATTTTTCCCACGTAAGTGCGTGTTTTCTGCGTCTTGCCTCATTGTCTACAATGGAATCTGTTGCTCGAAAGCATTCTTACGTCAGTGTAAATTATTGCCCTGTTTGGAACAGGCGCCACGGAAATCCGACATCGGAATTTAAGACAGCATTCTTGTAGGAATTGCACTTTAACGAGTGTGTCGTAGAAAACTTAATCCAGTAATGCAGAAGACAACATTCAATAACAAAACAGGTCAGGAAATGCATGACAAGGAAGCGCGTTCGTGCAAGTATTGTTGCATGGAAAAGCAATAAGTATTACATATCTTGAGTTTGTGTTTGTAGCCTTAGGTATCCAACATACAATGCGCATGCGCCTTATTGTCATCTGTGGCCTGCCCGGCTGCGCAATATTTTTACACGTTATCTCATAAACGGCACAATTCTCGAAAACAAAAAGCTACTGAACGTAAAATGTGTGTTTTGATTTTCTCTACAACTTTTGTCTGAAACTTTTCTCATTCCAATATGAATTGAGCGAGATTTGATTTAAAAAAGTGCATTGGCCTGCACTTAAAATACCCATTGTTCTTGTCCGAATTGGATGAAAGTTGATTTTTTTTGACAGATTTTCGAAAAATACTTAGATTTCAAATTTCATGAAAATCCATCAGTGGCAGCCCAGTTGTTCCACGCTGAGAGACATGACGACGCTAATAGTCTCTTTTCTCAATTTTTCGAGCGCGCCTAGCAAATGGAAAAAAAATGTGGCAAGAATGGAACAACATAATCTCCCAGTATTGGCCTTCCAGTATCATCCGAGCGAACCCCTTGATTTAGGAAGACCTAAACAACGATGAAAATGCCTCAAGTATCTTCAAAGTCTAGAGAAGTAGGTCTTATTGGACCTAAATCCTAAATGTATATTATTATTATTGTTATTATTATCATTATCATCATCATCATCATTATTTATCATGCAAAAACACGCGATGGTCCGATTCATCCCGTACGGAGGCTGCAGGTGATTTGTAAGACCTCGAGATATTTGCGACAAGCAACGTGGGAACGAGCAGTTGTGTGGGTATTTGTGTAATATAGATGTCGTATTGTCTCGATAATACATCCGTTTGTAGCTGAACATGTTTCCCATGTGTAATTCACGTGTTTAAGAAGGATTAGGAGGAAGAGGATGTGAAGGAAGAAAAGAAGAAGGAAAAGAAGAAGACAGTGATGATGATTATATGAGAAGATGTATTGTATGTCTAAGTAAGATTTAATGTGCATTGATAATATCAAATTCTTTATTTTTCCAACTAATGCACTCAAATTATATTAAATAATTATTAAAACATTTAAAATTATAAAAGTTGCTGTAACATGTTTCGGTTTACATAAACCATCATCAGGGAGCTATAACCTGTGCTTAGCAGAAATTACATTTCTGGTTCCAGTATACATGTCGTTATAGATGTTTCCAGTTTCATGGCTCCAACATGTTTCGGTTTACATAAACCGAAACATGTTGGAGTAATTTTTATAATTTTAAATGTTTTAATAATTATTTAATATAATTTGTGTGCATTTGTTGGACAAATAAAGAATAAGATTTAATGTGTCAGTGACTGAAAATGGCTACCGATATGCCTAATTATTGAGTATGTTGTCTTTGCACTACTCATCCTGTTGTGCCAATTATGTAACAAACCCATAGCTATATCCACCAAACACAACTTCTATTCTGTTAAAAATCAGCAGCCACATGTTTCGCCTTTTAGCATGCCGTCATCTGTACAGGCTGACGATGGCACGCTAAAAGGTGAAACATGTGGCTTCTGATTTTTAACATACTATTAGTTGTGTTTAACTGATGTATTTATTGATTTGTTGTGTCTGTTACCACAGTCCACCAGGCGAATTCCTAGAATATGAGATAATTTGCATAAAGTGGGCGTGTTCTGTGACGTCAGAAACACAGAAATAATAGTACACTTTTCTTAACAGAGAACAGAGTTGAAAACGTCAGCATAACGTAACAGCTCTGGCCCGCTTCTTCTGTTACTGCCAGCTGGATCTTCAGTTTATGAATGCCCACGTCTTACGCTGCAGTATAAATTCTTAAAACTGATTATTCTAAACAAACTACAAATACCAGCATTCTGTATGTGCCTATCTACTTTTTACTTTTTATACAATTCGTACGTCAGGGTTGTCATCATGTGAAGAAAATATAAGTAAACTTCATCCTGTAGCCTGCCATGAAGGCACAAGAGGTGGAATAGAGCTAGAGCCCTATTCTTTCTTTAATCTCTTCGCTAGATGGGGTGGGTGGTTAACGCCACCCCCTCCCCCCGGCCGCTTTCCCCCGGGAAATAGACCCGTTACCCGCTTCGCAGGAGGCTAGGTAGGCCCCAGGGCGGGTTGGGCCGGCGCGGGAACACCCGCCCCCCCCCCCCCCACCGGGATTCGATCCACGGATCGTCTAGCTCATAGCGAGTCACTATACCGACTACGCTATCCCGGCCCACTGTAAACATGTGAACTGAAATAAACAAGTTTAAGATGGACTTGTGCTTTATGGTGGAAAAATATTAAACTTCCATAAACTAGACACATGTTCGCAAGAAGTCAAAAGTATAACAAAACAAATTATTAAACAATCGGTACTAAGGTCCAGTATTGACTGTTCATACACTAAAAACATACACGCAGAGGACTGTTTATAGATGTCGTATTCCTTACTTAATATAATCTTCAAAGTAGTAATTAAAAAGCAAAACACGCCTGTGTCTAATGCAGTCTAAACTAAATCAGGACTTTCTTTTATTTTTTAATGGGTTGGTGTGTAGGTCGCTGTAGGCTGGGCATGTGTGCAGAATTTCACATAAATCTTCATGTAGTGTCCGTATTTTTGTACGATTGTGAAAAGAAATTTAAATTCCTCGAAAATTCCTCCCAACATCCTCCCATATAAAATTTTCAAAAAACCATTTAAGCATTTCATTTGTTATATGCATGCAGAAGGACGTACGGACGTACAGGTCTGTTTCAATACGCACTGTGCGAGGGTACGAAAACGTCTAGAAACATAAACAGTAATATGCATCTGGACATTCTAGAAAATCACGCCTTTGCACAGCTTAAGTACCGTGCTCAGATGACAAGCCAGCAATACACCGCACGCAAACATCCACGTTGTTATGTGGGTGTCACTGAACATTCCAGGTTTGGAGCAAGTCGATAGGTGGAAGGGGATAAATTTTTTGGCCTCCCAAGTCACCCGACTTCAGTCTTTTTCCTTCTGTTTTGCAGGGTCATGTAGTGGACACATTGTACTCTCAGAAATGCCATTACTACAGCATAATAAAAGAAGAATATCTGGAGCCGCATCTAGTTCGTGGCGCACGGACAAGAGGTAGGTTACATTTTGTGTATTTGTCCAAACAGAGAGAGAGAGAGAGAGAGAGAGAGAGAGAGACATACTGTCGAATTATTATGCTGAAAACATGTATATTAATCTGCAGTGCATAAGACACAATTTGCTTCGCTCTTCTACTTTTTTGCATTAAATTTAGAGTACTTAGTTCTTTAATGGAAACCCAGTGTTTTAAGTACTAGTATTCGTGACATCGATTCGGCTTGCTCAAAGATGGTAGTAATGAAAAACAGTATTAGTAATACAACCAACAAGTGCTTAAAGAGACATGTAAATTCATTGTGTTAAAAATAGACAAGCTTCTATTGTATTATAAACAGAATAGCCTTCGTTACGCTGTTTATAATACGGTAGATGTACATATCTGTATATGCACTTGTTGGTCGTATTTTTCATAATGAATAATCAGTGCCTAGTCATGAATCGTTTAAAATTGATAAAAGAAAATCAGCGTCACCCAAATCGAATTTTAAAAATAATCTGTGAATTGGCTTAAGTCCATTTATGGCGTCACGTAAACTAGGAATCATTATAATTTAATGTACATTACAACTCATAATTGCGAAGTAACTTTCGACGGAAGCCACGCACGTGGAATTATAAGAAGGTTATGTGAAATGATTTATTGCATACTTAAAATTAAATTAGTCTTTTCGAATAAACGAAGCTTGGGTGTCGACTATAATGACTTAAAGCCGAACCCCTCGAATTTTAATGAAAGTGCCAGTGTAGAATTTTAAAAATATCTGTCCAGCGGTAACACATATAGACTGACACGTTCCACACTACATATTTTTTAAACGGAAGAATAAAAACCAACTAGATGCCCCTTATTATTTTATTGTACTTCGTATAGGCTCAACATGTTTCGGGCACTACTATGCCCATCATCAGGAGCTCGCGACTATAATGTTGATTACCACATTGGTCGTTT
>Ga0136643_10008161_pt1 | contig 15273 bp, 11 predicted proteins | sample TergutLab28metaG_FD_96883 | JGI IMG/M metagenome (GOLD analysis project Ga0136643, IMG submission 96883) | Labiotermes labralis P1 segment gut microbial communities from Petit-Saut dam, French Guiana - Lab288 P1 (version 3) (version 3) | ecosystem: Host-associated > Arthropoda: Insects >... | reverse complement strand
TTTTTTTGTGCAAGCAGAGAAGCACCTAACCTGGTGTACCTTTCAGACTGAACTATTCTCAATCACGATGCCCCATAGAAACAGCAACTTGTTAAGACACGCATCTGAGAACAAATTTAGACCATAGGTAGTAAGGAATAGGAAAATGGCTACTGAAAAATAAAAAATTAACTGCAAGGCCCAAAACTACAACCTGGACCAATCCAAAAATTAAAAACCATAAAGATAGCCGTGAACTCTGATTGGCCAGAACACACATATTTAAAATTCTTAACACCATTTGCAGAGAAAATTGTGAATCTTCATGTGTTCAAGTGTTTATAAACCAAGAAACATAAATGTATTACTTAGTGTTGATCATAACAGCACGGCAGCACATCTCACCAGAAGTGACTAAGAAGGGTCCAATGCAGTGCATGGGACTGAAGATATGTTGTGGTGGAATGGCAGTGAAGAGGATGTGGATGTTAGGAGTGAATGTGGAGAAGATGAAGGCACTGACTGTAAAGATGGACAGAGTGACACTGATAGGTACAGGTACATAAAATCTAAACATACTTTGTGTATTAAGTGTAAGCAATTAATAGTGAAATATTTTTCTTAGCACGTGTATTATTTTTGGGGAGTCATCTTAGATTAGAGTCGTCTTGCTTCTTAAGTGGTTATTCATTTTCATGTTGTGTAGAAGATGTCATAAGCTTGCCTGATGATGATACAGCCATAATACAATGCACAGGAATGTATGTATATGTGGTAATACACCACAGTGCATGCATTCAACTTCAAAGACAGGACACTACACACTGCAGCAAGTCATTAGGGATGGCTTCAAGCACTGGTGAATTTGCTGCTTTAAGTCAGGGATGTGGGCAGGACATCTCTGGCCTTCAGGCAGCCCCATGGTATAAAAACCCGTTGAAAGACTAGGTGAGGAAAAAGGTCAGATTCTGGTAACCACACTGTACTGTTGTAATCATGTTAGTTTTAATATATAACTCTGTTGCCACAATTTGCTCTTGAACTGACCAAAACTCCATGTCAACTGAACTCCAGTGAGAACTCAACAGGAATACTGATAACAAAGAGTGATGCTTTTGCGTTTCCAAGATCACTCCTTTCTCACTCCAGAAACATTACATGTTTGCCTCACTCTCATGATCTTTCAGCTTAACGTTTTCTTCTGTGGGGCTACAGAAAGGCTGCAGTTTTTATGAAGACACATCCTGCCAGCATTCATGATTTAAAACAGTGAAGTCAACAATGTCTTATTGCACATAATGACCTCTGCACCTGGTCAAGAACAAGTGCAAAGGTGATGATGGTGGCCATGTGAGAAAGGTCATTTTCAAGCCCTGGTAGTTACAGTTAATTCTCAACTGAGTTATAAATGTATATGTACATCCATTGGTAAACTGTACATTTTTATTCATTAGTTATATTATTCCAACAATAATCAAGCAGTTCTGCCCTGTCATCACATCTCTCTGCAATCAGCAAGACATACTCACTTACTTACTTACTTACTTACTCCATAGAGCAGAGTCCTTGAGACGCTAACCAGTGTTCAGCTAGTCAAGAAATTCCCCACATTTCACGGAAGCAGAAGTTTCATCACCGTGTTCACAAGTGCCTGCCACCCGTCCCTATACTGAGCCAGCACCATCTTTCGTAACAAGATATGGTTTTACGGTGTGGAGTTGTTAGCAACTCGCCCAACCCCCAAGCTGGAGGACCACCCCTTGTCGGATGTCCACGACTACTTATTCAATATGTTTGTAGCTACCCTCCATACTGGAGGCTGTTCCTCCATTCACAACTTGAGGACACGCCATGCCATGGTGACAGGGACCCACTTATCATTTACCGGCAAGACAAATGATTTAAAATCTTTGTAACTGTATAATCTAGGGGTTAACTTTGACTCACAATTCAAGCACCAACATATTACATGATCTTTCCTTAAAAGATGTAACATTTTCTGTTACTGAAGGACATCTTTTCTGTTAATGAAACTTTTAGTTTATTGTCAGGATCTCACAAGTTTGAAATTGTGACTGGGATGATAATAAAAAAGGCAATGGGTTTCACACCCATTCAAGCTATCCATGTTGCTGTTTCAATTTTACCTTGCAGCCATGCGCTCTTCCTCAGCAATTGCTTCTTTAATCTGGGCATCACGCCTCGCTTCAGCTTCTCCAATCCGAGCATCACGCTTAACCTCTGCAGTTCTTGCCATTCCCAAACTTTTTAAGTAACCCTACAGGAGAGGAAAAAAGTCATTACCTTACTTCATGTATTTATTTATTTATTTATTTATTTATAACTAACATTACAATACTGGCAACCTTATATACCGAAGCTCCAAAGCAATGGACAAAGTGACAAAAGACTAGAATTGTGGAAGAAGTGGAAGCAACATCATTCCACGTAACTGTACCATGCTCTCCTTCATCTACTTTACTTTATACATGAAATTTGGTTATGTAATGATTTAAGTAAAACACCACAACTATCTTTCATTCTACAGCAGGTCCTGAAATGCAAGGAATGTGAACAAATCTGGAAGTATAAAGCACAATTTGAAAGCATCTAGCGGGAAACAATCAACGAGGTACCGGATATGAGACAACCATTCATTCTAAAGCTGGTCCTGCAATACAAGCAATGTGCTCAAACCTAAATATATTAAGCAGACTGAAAGGATCTACTGGGAGACAATTAATGATGCTCTGAACAGGCAGATATTCAGCAGTCTACAGATGTCTGTATATCATCTTATTCATGTAACACGCATCTTACTGTGTAAGGCTGACAATCTTACCACCATCCTGTGCTGTTGTCATGAAATCTGGGAACCTTAACTTCCTGGAACCCTCTGGGCCACTCCAGGCCTGTAACGGGACTGCTTTGCTTATTGTATATAAAGTTTTAATTTTAACATAAACATGAAAGTAGTCAGTAATTTCTAAATACAGATGAAACTAACCTAAACCTGAAGCCTCTCAATGCAAAACAATGTCAAAAATTTTTCAAAATGGCTGATAAAGAGTTCCAGAAAGAATGAGGCTATCCTGTACATCCTTCAGTAGTACACATGCAACCTTTCTATTCTGTAAATGAACCACAAAACATGATAACATTACTGAAGGAGGAGCATGTACCATCAATTCTAGCTATAATATTCCATAAATCATCAATGTGTGGACACAGACAGGTGTACCATGTTTTCAATTTAATTATTAATTAAACCTCACTGGCAGTGTGTATATTATTGCAATGACACACAATGAGCCCAACTGTTAGAACACTGCAGTTTCTTTCAGTATATCATTACCCCCCCCCCCCTCCAAGTAAAAATACAGCTGCCACACCTACAAAGTGGGAGATTTATAACCCATATTCCTGGATGACAATGGCTAACCACTTGTGTAATGTTCAGTTTCAGCATCTGTTGGATACGTTGCAAACTGAAACAATGGAAAACAAAAGAGGCAAAAAACAGAACAAAATAAAAAAAATTGTAACTGGCTATGAACTGAACAAGTGAGTCTGACTGCTAGCAAAGACAGGAATTTTTCATCACAAATTCCAAACAAGCTCTGCAACCAACCACCCTTTTATTCAATGGGTGTCAGAGGATCAGATTCCACATGTATTACAGGGTAATAAAGGAGCTGGAGTGGTATATACAGTACTGTGACTACTGCAGGCTGGATGGTACAGGGTTCAAATACTAGTTGGGGCAAGAGATTTTTTCCTCCAAAATGTTCTGACCAGCTCCGAGGCCGACCAAGCTTCCTAATGAATGGTTAACAGGGTTCCTTCCCAGGTGTCAGCAGCCAGGGGAAGAAGTTAAATCACTCACCTCCATCTATTGCCAAGATTAAGAATGAGCTGAGTTATGCCTCATCTCCCCTTGTATGCCTTCAAGACATAGACGGGAAGAAAATTTACCTCTACCTTCAATGGAGCCAGGGCTTAATGAAAGCCACACATTTCAGGCTGATAAACGTGTTAAGCTTATACTTCTCTTCCCCCATACTTACAGCTTTGTGCTGAATTAACCACACAGGCAACCTGTTACAGTTATACAGTTGTATCTATGTAAAGCACAGACAATAAATCAAAGAGTGAAAACACAAACAAGATTCCTACTCTGTGCTGTAAGGCACACATCAACTGACCAAAAGAGAAAGGAACATAATAAAATAAATTCAACCTAAGACCTTGACAAACAAAACATTCATACACACTGATGGGAAAGTGCATATTTCCAGACATAAGAAAGAAATTGGTGGAATAGGTATCTTAGGTTAAAACCCAACAAGCTGAGAGAACCATGCAACACAGGCAGAGATAGCCACATCTACCTTCCAAGACCAAGAGTCCTTCTTGAGATCAAACACTCAGTTACTTCAGAAATTCAAAGCCAGGACAGTATAGCCAGTTTAGTGATGGGACAAACAGAGGTGTGAATCCCATCAGGGGGAAGAGACTTTTAACTTTTCCAAAATGTCAAAACTGGTTCTGTGGTCTATCCAACCTGCTATTCAATGGACAATGGTGTGCAGTCCTGTGCGTAAAGACGCAGGAGCAGGAGGTTGAACACCTACCTCCATCCTGTGCTGAAGTTAAGAATGACTGGATCTATTCCCTGTGCCCCTTATTTGCCTTCATGTTGTGGACAGGAACAACTTCAATACCTTACTAACGAAATTCAGTGCCTGTTACAAAACTCAAAGTTATTACAACATCCATAACAGCCCTCCACTGGTCCCAAAACAGAACCAAATAATTCAGTTCACACCATTATATCCTAGTTATGATAAAGTTAAAAGGATCTCTGTGCATGCCATGAATGTATATGTGGCAATGGTGGTTTAGCTCCTTGCATTCACCTTGGCACTAGATGGATGTGAATGGTCAGCTTCATGCCTCAGCTAATCTACACCAATGCAAAACACTTCCACTATCCCTTCAACTGGAGGTCAGATGGGCCAATCTGGACACTCTGAAGAGCAAAATCTCTTGTCCTCACTAGGAATCAAAGGATTACAGGTCATTCAGTTTGTATCCTAGTCGCAATACTGACCATATTATGCCCTTTAAGATCCAATTTCATATTTTGCTTTTGTTTACATATAGGTCTGACAAAATGATCAAGAACTGATCACGAGTAGGACATAAAACCTTAAAGAATTAGGTTTGCACATAATCTGCTGTGTACTGCAAACCAAATGGTGATGGTTACTTCTGAAATACTGCCTAAAATATTTAAATAACAAACAAAATACACAAAACCAGTAAAGTGAAATTTTCAGGACCTTTGACAACACCACTACAAAATTACAATCTACGTTGAGCAATACTAGTGAGTGCTTAACACATCTGTAACCCATGCAATGTAATGGTTTCTCAAAAATTATGGTTTTTCTAACTATTTCCATAATACTGCTATCTTCTAATTCATGAAACATGTAACAAGGACAAAATTCCTCTGCCATGTTTTCATTAATTATGTATCAGAAGAAAATTAATGACACAGCACACTCTTTTCAATCACACATAGTCAACCCAGAAATATCTAACTACAGTGCAGTCTTAATTCTCTCAGTCCCAACTGTTCCACATTCCTTTCATCCGAACTGACGTGTTGTAATCAAGGGCATTTCTATGCTAGGGACAAAATTCAGTTGAAGTGTGAATCACTGTGCATGCACATGTATTTCAAGCATTACTGTACTTACTTTTAGCCTTTCTGTGTGTTCTTGTGTGTTGTTATGTGATATCAAGTATGTATTTCAATGTACCCTAACAACCAATACTAAGAACAGGAGAAAATGTATTTCCATTGATACCATGGTTGAAGCTATGAAAAGCTTGGATAAAGGTGAAACAATAAAAAAGAGTGGCTTTGGAACTGCAAATAGGAGAAGTGCCTGTTAAGGACTAGCCCCAAAACCAGGCAATTATAAGTAGTGGAGGGGGGGATGTTCCAAAGATGCTTTGATTGCAACATTTATTTGTACAATAGAAAATGAAGCCAGCATTATCAGCTACTTGATGCAGATTAGTGTGAAGGATGATGAATACTGGTAGCTGAATTATAGCTCCAACTGTCATCTGAAACTCTGCAAAAATCCTAAAGAATGCTGTTGAATACTGAAGCTGAAGGTGATATGGCAGAAGACAACAAGCCCAAGAACCTAACGTGTTGATCCAACAACTGCCAGAATGCGAAAATTCAAACAAGATGGTTGTGAAAGAAGGGTTCAACAAAGATGACAATGTGAAATAACTGACAATTCAATAATTCAGACAATGAAGGAAAAACAAAGAAGGCAGTGATTAAGGTGAAACAGATAATGTGAAAGAAAACAGGGCACTTCATGCCGAAGAATTAGCAGCCCTTAAACAGCACAACACTACAGAGAGTGGCAAAAACAGGCAACACCAACTGATGTTCTGCTCCTGAAAAAATGGCATGATTTTGCAGCAAAGAAGCAGTAACAACTTCAACGCCCAAATAGCCTTTATGACTTTTTGCATCTTAAATGACATAGAAGGTTTCAATTTTTTTTACACTGTGACTCAACAATATATGTTCGACTATTATTGTACTGTATGCTTTCTTCTGGGTAATTCCCTGGCGTCTGAAAGCATACAACATTCAGAACATGGCAAAAGTTTGAAATCAAGATTATTATTATATTGTCGTACTACTGTATACATTGATAATCAAATACGGCGTTATACACATAGTACATATCCATACAATGTGTTTCATACTATATACATAATCACAGATTTAAAGTGTCACAATCCATGTAGTCTGTGTTTTTGGTAATATGAAGCAACCTCAGCCATGTTCAACTTGAGGGAGATTCTATTACTGTACACGCTTTCTGCACACAAATGAACATGCTTCATTCTTGTGAAGTCATCTTTCTGCTAGAAATTTAAAATACAGCATATATCTGCATTATGAACCTAAGACATTTCTTAGCTGCACATACTGCTATTACCACATTCATTCATTTGTCATGTGTTTTTTAAATAACAAATCAATTGTATGGGTTTATATGCAGGCATACAGAAAATAAAACAAACATACAATACAGAAGCCGAATAATTCAGTTTCTGAAGGAATGTCATACACATGGTGCAATCATAGAGTTTTGGGACTGAATTTATTTCTCTGTAGAAACAACACTTACTATGTAATCAGATGTTCCAATCAAAGTAGTCTCATTGGGACTTAAGAAGCCCAACAACTATTGTGCCATAGTACAAAACATTTCATGAAATGTACTGCCTGAAAATTAGCAAATGTGACCACTGATTTTGCCTGAATCATGGTTATATCTGATATCCTTCCCTTTAACAGCATCCTGAGATTTTTTGTTGTTGTGTGGGGTTGGGCAGCAGTCACACAGAGCTAACTGTGGTGAGTAGAAAGTGAGTGGCACAAGTCATTTTTGTTTTGAGCCTAAAATTCACACAAAAGAAAAAGCACAAATTTGGCAGAAATGTGATGTACATTCTGTCTTTCAGCATGCTATCACATGACCCAAATGGGATTCCCAAAATGTTAACAACTTCATGGATGGTCATTCTTCTGTTTTCAAAGACAAGGTTCTTCCCTCAGTCCACAATTGCATCTGTTTTGCTGATCAGTGGAAGTCCCAAGCAATTAGCACCTTGACAGACATGTCTTACCACTTTGGAACTTGGAAAATCACTCATAAAACTTGTGTTCTGTCCACTGTCTCCTCTACAAAAGCTAGTTCCCACATTTTAAAGTTCCTACAGCTTTTTTTCCCAGTTTAAAACAAACTTTTCTGCAGATACACTATTCTTTCAAATCTGCATTTTTTTTATGTACAACAAAATCACAAATGGAACAATGCATATTTGTACCTACCAAGCCATTACCCAACAATTGCACATGCTACAGCCTTATTTCAAGCAGGAAATGACTCAGCAGACTCTACTCTATCTACACCTATTAGAGCTTCATGCTAGCATCAGTAATGTCATCTCACAGCCAGTCCAGAAACTATTTGATTGCACCACATATAAGGGAGGAAAGAAATTTGGCAGAAATGTGGAACTATTTGTGCTCTTACACCTCATACACAATAAACAAGCACACATGCATGCACACACACACACACACACAACTGTTGGATTTGGAAATCAACTACAAGCAGCAACACCATTACTATGCATGCCACATTCTGGATAGTAGACTGAACACATACCTTTGCCCCCTTGAAGCATAAAAAAAGCCATCAAATTACACTTGAAGATGTAATCATCTGACTAGAATAATCACTTTTAAATGCAACTAAAATGCCAGATATTACAGGTGCTGAACTCAACAGTAATAAGTGAACATGTGCTGCAGTCACATAAATTAAACAGGTCTGTCTCCATCTCGCACTTTATTTTTATTGCACATCACAAGCAAATGGTTTATTTTTTATGATAAAGAAGAATCTTTCTGCTGATGGATGGTTAATTACTTAGTAATGGTGTTATTAACTACACAGTTATTGTTAACCAGAAAGGATGCAGTCATGGCCTATTTCAAGCACTGTTCCATCACAGGACTGTATCTTTACCCTAGACAACCAGGTTCCTTCAAGACTTGCTTGTTGGATGTGGCCGTGTCTTTGACCACGAAGTTGCGGCCAAACTCTTGCTCATAACATGTTACAAATAACCCCACTGTATTTTATAAACTGTAAGACACACCATATTAGAATGCAAACTTAGGAGTAAAAATATTTTAGAAACATACGAAGCCAAATTTACACATACTTGCTCAACGAAACAGCAGGGCAATACGGATTTTCTAATGTTCATATAAAGAAGGAGGTAAAGTGATCCTGTTACAGGCCTGGTGTGACCCAGAGGATGGGTAGAGGTATAGCTCTACTCGTCCATGACCGCAGCACCAGAAGAGGGTGAGTGGTCAGCAGCACACCCTGGCTGCACTTTACCCCTGGGAAAGACCCGGTACCCATTTTACAGGAGGCTGGGTGGGCCCCAGGGCTGGTCTGGACGGGCGGAAAATCTCGTCCCCACCTGGATTGGATCCCAGACTGTCCAGCCCATAGTCAGTCAATAAACTGACTGAGCTACCCGGCCCACCTAATTATCATATAATCCCTTTAAAATCACAATCATTACTGCTACTCTTATCATCTGCACTTTCACTTTTTTTTCAAACATTACACCATTTGCACTAACAACAAGGGCATTAGTGATCTCACGTTTATTTGCAAAACTTCACTGGAATCTTGTGATTCACAGTCCATGCTTCTTCATAAACTCTTTAACACCAGTAAATGCCCCACCAAAATCAATGATGTCATGTGTCATCACCCATCTTCTTGCTTCAAAAATGATCTCTTTTTGTAGATAGAGAAACTGGACTGTTTCTGCAGTCTGTTATCCTGTTCTTCACCTCTGCTTGTAGGTCAGTCCTCTTTGCAATATGCTTACAACGACAGTTTTTACTTTTCTCTAGCTTCTTTAACTTTTCCACTTGTGTTCTCCATTCACGTATCATTTTCTTGGCTCCAAAGTGGAACAAAATGCCTTTCTGTTATCCTATTACCATGCTACAGTAAATACTGCAGCACATTTCACACATTTGCTCCCAGCATCTAGACTGCCTGATACAATGATCATCCAGCAACACTGTTATTAACACCACAACATTGCAAACAAACAAGTAAACTTCAATTTTAAGAACACTATTAAAGATGGGTTGACATAATTTTTGAAGGTTACAGAACATACTGTCTGGTATTGTTTCAGTGTGATATCTTGTGTCACACAGTAGGGTGTAATGAGATCCCCCCCACACATTTTACAAAACCATTTAGTTTCACTGTGTTTTTTGTTTTCCAAGCACACTGCATTTTCATGTGGATGTCTTTATAAGTCATAGATGGGGAAATTCAGAACATGTTCCTTTCTTGTTCCTTCAAGTCTACAAGGATGGTCCATACCACTACCCCACACTTCACTTTCTTACCTGGTATTGTAACGGCCCTCTCCACGCCAACATTCGTTTGTCCACAGCCAGGCGTTGCAATAGTGCATACATTTAGAAAAATGTATGTGACAGCATGTCACAGGCATGAGCCTGATGCAAGCTACTGCCACTGGAGTGCAAACAGGCATTGTTGTGGAGATACTCGTGTGCCAAAAACAAACTAATCTGTCCTACACATATTTGTTTTGGTTTCTTTATTATCCCTGTGATGAATGATAGGCCCAAAAATTTCTTCACTTCTTCCACTGTCATGGGAACCCAAGTCAGATATAAGGTATATCCTGTGAAGGGGTACTGTCCTGCATTTATGGCTCGACTTGCATAGAGGTGAGTTTGCTCAACCAGATGCTGACAAATGGGGTAAAATGTAAGTCGACAATGTCTTTACAAGATGGAACTATCACACTTATGCCTACATTTTGAATGGAAGGTAAATGAAGAGGGCGGAACAGCAAGGAAGAATCAGGTGGAATAACAACATCATGGATATCAGTTACATCATCACGGTCCCTTTTCGTAACGTCAAAATCATTATCAATTAGAATAAGTTGATTTTCCCAATCTTCATGAACCAACATTTCTGTTATATCATCATCTAAACTCCTTTCATGCATAATTCTGTGCCTTTTACTCTCACTGATCAAACTGCCACCTTTTTTCTTCACCACGGTCAGACTTAAATTCTCAGAAAATCACAACAAAAAATAACAAAGAAAAAAGTCTGCAATACAAGAAACCAAAGAAATGTGATGTCAAAATAAAGACCCAAGTACCATCTAGTATGCACAATAAGAACTATGTTCATAAAGCTTCCTCACATATTCTCTTGTGCTGTGTCCTTATCCAACCATTGTCAGATATGGGCATGTGGACAACACAGGTCACATACGTGACAGAATGTGTTGATTTGAAGCCTACAGTAAGCAAAATTCTGATTTGTTTATTATGCATTCCAAGTATTTTATTTTTAATAATTCATTATATCTGCATGCTACAGAACAACCAGTGTAAAGAACAAAGCAGCTTTGTTTCTGCCCCTCTGATGATGAGTCATGCATTAACCACTATTATCTCTACAGCCAATATGGGAATATCAACTGCTTGGATTACATTGCATTACACTGATGAAGACAGAATATTTTACAGTAATTTCCACCCCCACCCCCCCCCAAAAAAAAAGTGTGTCCTACTGGTCTGGACAATGTGTAAAGTGTCTTCCTTCTGCACAGTAACATTTAGGAACAAAAATTAAAAACAGAAGTGAAAATAATGTGGCACAGTATTGATGCACTGCATTTTCACAGTCTCTCATGCTGTCAGTGTTACCAGCTTGTCTGAAACCTAAAATTTCTCTACTGGAAAATCACAATGTGGCAAGAATACCAAGTAGTCAATCACCGTATCAGTGCAACAAATAAAATGACAGTTTTTGATTATAAATTTTAGAATTAACACTAGCCTAATAACTACATTTTATTAAAATGAGTGTTGATTTGCAGTCACCTTCTATTAAGGCATTATGAAAATATGTTGTTTCCCCCCAGGGATTCTGAAAATATGGGTTCCCTTAATTCTGAGATCACCACATAATTAGGCAGACACAGTAATACCACCCAAAAATCATGAATGTTTCATATCACACTCACAATTTGGAGCAGATTTCTATACAGCCTATTCACTAATACTAACAATGCATACCAGGCCAAATGAACCATTCCACAGCCCTTCCACTGCCAACTTTGCATAAACTGATATGCAGGGTTGAGGTACAATGCCTGTTACAACAACTCTCTACACAGTTCCTATCTAATTTAGTGAAGTTACAGTGTTCTTCTTTTTGCAGGTCACCAATGGCGATGAATGTGCACGAAAATGTGACAGTTAATATCACTGTAAGTTCAAGGAAGAAATTACAGCACAGTCTGAATAATAATATCAAAGTCTGAACAAATCAACAAATCAAATCATGTGAAATTTGAAGTTACAATGCAGTGACTGCGCAGTTGGTGTATATACACAAACTTTAAATGAATGTACTGCCTTCACCTTCAGGGCAGAAGATGGTGACAAGAAGTTCATCTTCTACTCTGGATAAAGATGGAAGCAGCATGTTCTCAGAAATCCTGGCACACCTACCAAAGTGCACAGTGTCCAGCTCAAAAAACTGTAATCTTCATATTAATACAAGAACCTCAAAACTCATTAGATGGACAGATGGTAGGCCTCTCCCATGAAAACAGAAAAAATCCAATTAATCCCTCAATTGACAACGTAAGAAAGTGGCAGTTAAAGGGCAACTAAGATTATTTAATCCCTAAAGCACTGGTCTACATATGTAGCTACAAAGATTTTAAACTATCCCAACTATTAAACAAATACTTGCTGCCGAGCCAACAAGTACACATAAATGAATAATAGCATCTTAAAAACATACTTAATAAAAGCTATAAAAAGGAGATATGATCACCCTTTCTCAGCTATATGCCTACTTATACTAACAGAAACATGCAAATTCTGCTGCAGCACACTAGTGCAATAAGCTTGCACATTCACACTCACCTCCTCATCTCGGATATCTTTCAGGGTGTATGACACGACAGTGATACCCATGTTCACTAAGTCTGATGATGCAACCTCAAACACCTGTTTGCTGAACTTCTTCCTGTCTTTGTAGATTTCCTAAATAAGATTTAACAGCAATGTTATGTAGGTTATGTTCTTTAGCTATGACACCTGAAATGTCCACACTCCTACCTAGGTTCCGGCATGATAAAATCTAGTACATACCATATTTCCCACTTCGTAAGATGCTGCAAGTAATAAGATGCATCCATATAATTAGCAATGTCTCTTTCTCTGATTTAAGAGTCTACGTACACACCAATTCACCATATGGTGTTAAGGCACGTGGTGATACTTTGGAACATTTTTCAGGGGAAAGCAAAAAATATGGTATATAAATAAAATAACCCCTAACTGTGACAATGAAATTTGGTTCACCAAGTTAACTGCAAAGTTCATTTAGTGTCAAACAATCAGAATACAATGATGTGAGAAAGAGGGAGGAGGAAGTGATGATAGCCTATTTCAAGTTTTACTGGCTTTTACCAAGAGCTAATGCAGGTAAAAGAACCATTTGATAGTTTCGCTGACGTTCAGAGGAAGATATGAAGTGTTATCTCCTGAGCTTACAACTTTATAAATATATTAAACATGCATCCGAACCTCTTCACCACACAATATCTACAAGCAAACTCATCTCAAAATTCACATTGCACTATGCTCATTACACTCACAATAAATATAATAACATTTAAATTAATGGAATTATGTTAAAATGCTGTAAAAACTAGGCACATGTAAAATAAGCTGTCCCTGAATTTTGACTTTACATTTGGGTAAATATGTCATGTGATCATTATCATCACCACCATCATAATTTATTATGCATTCTGTCGATCCATACAAGGTAAATCAACCTATAGGATAGAGAGTTTGTCCTAATGTAGGTGTTATATAAGTATAGAATAATTATATTGTAAAATATATCACAAAGCAAATCATACAATACAAATGAGCCCATTCTTGATTGCCTTATATACACATAGTGTATTATGATATGTTTGACAATTTTTAAAATTGACTGAGGGTCATTGTTCACACTACCACTGATTAAAAATAGTCACAATGTAAAGTGAAAGAAGGATACTAAAAAGATAACCAAAATTACTGCCCAATGTCTTATATGTACATAGTAAATATGCTATAATTAACAACTTTTAAAAATTAAATATCACTGTTCACAGTCCAAAGAATTCAGATATAATACATTATAATTCAGTGACAATGTATTGTAATCCTTATGTCGTACAGAAATTAAAGTACTCTTCCAGTGAGTAAAATGAATTTTCACATACGAAATTTTTGCCAGAGATACAAATTTTGTAGAATTAATAAACTCCTTTTTTATATATGCAGGAAGACTATTTGAATATCTTTATGCCCATGCAGTACACTGCAGTCTGATACTTCTTTAAATTAACAGAAGGCTGATGAAAATTATGTTGTTGTCCAGTACAAAGGTTATGAAACTCATTATTTGTGGTAAATAGGTCCTTGTTTTTTATAACAATCGTAGAAGAAGAAAAATATACAGGGAGGGAAGAGGGAGGATTTCCACACTTGTAAATAGTTTTCTACATGAGTCTCTATTTCTACTCCCTGTCATAATTCTTATTATTCTTTTCTGTAGTCTAAAAACTTTTATCCCAAGTGGTGAATGGCCCCAGAAAATTACCCCATAAGACATTATGGAATGAAAGTAAGAATAGTAAATTATTTTCAACATCTGTTGAGACCCCAAGGGTTTCACTGATTTCATGGCAAAACATGCAGAACATAATTTAGGTAACATTACCTCTATGTGAGTTTTCCAAGATAAGGTATTATTAATATTTATCCCCAGGAATTTAGTATCATTTACTTTAGAAATACTATTATTTTCATAGGATACATGTGTATCATAGTAATTTGTATTTTTACTAGAAAATTGCATTTAAAAAGTTTTGCTAATGTTTAAAGAAAGCGAGTTTGCTTTAAACCAATTAGAAATATTGCCAAAGGTTGCATTAAGTTCTTCTTGAAATCTAAGTACATTTTGACCAGAAATTATTATGCTAGTATCATCTGCAAACAATACTGGAGTAGCATTATGTGTCAAAGCATTAGGTAGATCATTAATATATAGGAAAAGGTGGGGGTCCAACACTGAACCCTGAGGGACTCCCTGATTTACTTTAGACCATGTAGAGGTAGTTTTTACTTTTAAAGTAGTACTGTCAAGTTGAACTCTTTGAAATCTATTTGCTAAGTAAGATTCTACCAACAATTCAGCCTTTCCCGTTATACCATAAGAGGGAAGCTTGTTAATTAGTAGTGAATGATTTACTGAGTGAAATGCTTTTGCCAAGTCAAAGAATATGCTACCCACAATTACTTTATTATTTAAGGCATTCAAAATTTCGTGAGATAACTTAAAAATTGCATCGTCCGTTGATAATCTTTTTCTAAAGCCAAATTGTTGGGAGTTCAATAAATTATTGCTATTTAGGTAATCCATTAGTCTATTATACAAAACTTTTTCTAATACTTTTGAAAATGCAGTTAGCATAGATATCGGTCTGTAATTAGATGGGTCGGCC
>Ga0136643_10008159_pt1 | contig 15274 bp, 10 predicted proteins | sample TergutLab28metaG_FD_96883 | JGI IMG/M metagenome (GOLD analysis project Ga0136643, IMG submission 96883) | Labiotermes labralis P1 segment gut microbial communities from Petit-Saut dam, French Guiana - Lab288 P1 (version 3) (version 3) | ecosystem: Host-associated > Arthropoda: Insects >... | reverse complement strand
TTTTAGAAATAATTTTACACGTGTTGATGCACTTACTGGTCCAACTGGCATAAACAACCCCGCTAATTTTAGGGGGTTCACCGCCAACATCACCAATATAGGTGGTGGCAACACAAATGGTATCAATATCACGACAACCCCTAATGCAGCATCGGGCAACCACACTATAAGTGTCACGCAAGAGGCACGTAGTGATGCCTTTAGAGGTCAAAGACACGAAGGTAGTGTAACATCAAACCAAGTTAGCTTTAGCTCTTTCATTAGGTCTGATGGTTCTGGTGGATTTACAAACACTGGAAATTTTGGTGTTAATATAAATGGTACAGTCCGCCAGATTAACTTGGACTTGCGTGCCGCTGCTAATGCTGGTGGTGGTAATGCAGATGCCATACAAGCATTAGACAACATACAAACACTTCAAGCCAATATTACAAACGCACGCAATGAATTAAGTGCCATTGCTGGAACAGGAAGTGGTCAAACTGGTTTTACTCTAGCCCAAATGACGGCGGAAGGGTTTGACGTAGACAGCATAACCGATAATGCACTACGTCTACAAGTCACAGGTCACCTAGCAACCATTAATACCGCAAACTCAGACATTGCGGATTATGAGAATGATTTGCAAAACAACGAAGATTTTACGCAAGCCCTTGCGTCACAGATAGAGACTCAACTGGCTGGCTTTGGCCCAAATGCAAGCGGCACTGGCAATAGAGCGACGGTTAGTTTTGAAGATGGTAGCTTGGTAATTTCAGGAACAGTAGGAAATACAGTTAACATTCAAGCTGGTGTAGGTGCTAGTGGTGTAAGCCTTGGTGCTATGGGCTTTGATAGAAACACAACAAACTTTAATGTAAACCAAAGTCTAGGCGAATTTATGGGTCTACAACGCTATAATAATGCCGATGGTAGTTTTTCGCACTGGCTTAACTCCTCAGGACAAGTGGCAACTCCTGCTGAAACCACTTTTAATTTCTCTATACAGCAAGGTGGTCACACTGTAAACTTCTCCTTCGACGTTTATGCAAACGAGAATTTGACCATACAACAAGTGATGACCCAAGTGAATAATAATTCCGAACTTAATGTTCGCATGGCTTTTGACCAGATTAATGGTTCATTTACCATGGAAAGTACTCAAACAGGTGCTGCCAATGCAATTGAGAGCATTACAGATACCAGCGGTGTTCTGTCTGCTATGTTTAACCCTGCTAGTGCTGGTACGCCAGGTGCTGGTTTTGCCAGCCGTGGAGACCTTCAAGTCTATACAACCCGAGCAGCTAGGGACGCTATCGTAACGGTGAATGGTAGCACAACATCTCAAGCCAACAACAACTTTACCATAGACGGCATGAACATTACCATAAACGCTGGTGCTGTTGGGCAAGAGTTTAATGTAAATATGCAAGGTGACACAAATGCAACCCGCCAAATGATTATGGATTTCGTTGAAGCTTACAACAATATCGTTCGTGAAATCCAAGACCTTTCCAACACTCCAAGACCTCGTCAACAAGGTGGTCGTGGGCATTTTATGCCACTTACCGACGAACAGCGTAGTGCTATGTCTGAAAGGGAAATCGAGCAATGGGAAGAACAAGCCCGTACTGGTATTCTACACAGAGACCAGGATTTGCGTGCCTTACTAAACGATATGCGTAACGAAATGTCACGTGTTATAGAGTTAGAAGGTGGCGGAACATTCTCTCTTGCTGATATGGGTATTCGCCTTTCCCCGAACGCAGCTGATGGTGGTATTCTAACTGTGAACGAGAGTGCATTAAACAATGCCTTGCAAAATAACATGGATGCCGTTGTTGCTATGTTTACTGGCGAAGGAGCTTCTGGCGTAAGAGGTTCTGGTGCGACTGGTGCCATTGGAAATATGGGCATTTCAGCACGCCTTGATGCCGCCTTGAACAGGCATGTTAATGGTTTTGGAACTGGTAGTGGTCTACTTGAGCAAAGAGCGGGTAGAGAAAACACACCAAGTGACAGAAATAACGCAATTCACCATAGAATAGCCGAGCAAGATAGACGTATAGAAACTATGATGCGCTTCTTAGAAAGGCGTGAGAATCAATTGTTTGCACAATTTTCTCGCATGGAGCAGGCTATGATGCAGGCAAACTCTCAAATGGGCTTCCTAGACCAATTTATATGGGGCGGTATGTAATGCAAGAATACTTAGAGTTAATGGAGCAAAAAAGCAATATCCTTGAACACGTGCTTGAAATGACGAGAAAGCAAGTTTTCACAGGTAAACAGGGCGTTGCCGAAGAAGAGGTAGAGGCATTTATCGACCTTTATGGGCGACGTGAAAAGATATTTGAAAGAGCAATGCGGCTAGATTCCAATATAAAGTCAATGGAGATTTCATCTTCCCCCAGTGGGGAAGATGAAATCAAACTTGCTAACCTTATCAATAAACACGAAGAAATGGCAAAAGAAATTTTGGCTTTAGACGAGGCTAACATAAAAATGTACGAAACCTTAAAAAGCCATCTTGCCAGCGACCTTAAGGGCGTCACACAAACTAGAAACCTTAACGAAGGTTATATGGACCATTTTGAAACATCTGGATATTATTTTGACAAAAAGAATTAAAGGAGGTACTAAAACATGGATGTTAATAACAATAACCAAATTTCAGCAACTGCAGCGGCCACTGCCAGAACCGCACCATCACCAGCGACAAGACCTGCGGAAGGCAATAATAGGCCAACCAACACAAATTCTTCACAGGCACCATCTACCAGATATGATGCACCCTCCCCTTCTTTGGAGGTTGCACAGGCAGCTTTAACCCGTGAAGCACCAAGCAGAGTGCTTGATTCTCGTATTCGTGAAGAGGATGTTAATGACCAAATGTTGGATAATGCCATTGCAGAAGCCAACAAAGCCATACCTAACAATGCTTTCAGTTTATCCTATGGTGTGCATGAACCCACAAACCGAATTACTGTAAGTATTTACAGCCCCGACACAGGCGAGCTTATCCGTGAGCTTCCACCAGAATCACGCTTGGACACCTACGCTAGGATTTCTGAATTCGTTGGGCTGCTGTTTGATAAAAACGCTTAGTAAGTCATTAGTATAATAATCAGGAGGCTTTTATACATGAACAACCCTTATGACACCTATAAAAACAACAGCGTGTTTACCGCAACCAAGGAAGAACTGACCGCCATGCTCTATGATGGTGCTGTTAGATTCTGCAATCAAGCCATTATCGCCTTGGAGAATAAGGATATGGAAAAAGCCAACGAAATGATAAAGCGAACGCAGGCAATTATCCAAGAGTTCCGTTTAACTCTGGATAAAAAGTATGAGATTTCTGCTCAATTAGACAATCTCTACGAATACATGTTGCACCGCTTGATTCAAGCAAACATCAAAAAGGACTTAGCTATTTTGACGACAGTGCGTGATGACATCAAAGAAATGCGTGACACTTGGAAAGAAGCCATTAAATTAAGTCGCATAAACAGTACATCTGGGACAAAGGTTTTGAACAGTTAATATCATATAAAACCCCGCCACTTTCTAAGTGTCGGGGTTTTATATGAAGTAATTAATGTAAATAAATTCTTTTATCAGCCCAACTACAACCCATACAGGTGCGTAATCTAAACGGATAACCCCATGGACATTAAAGCGGGCTTCGCTATAGTCCCATGGACAAATTTTGACTGCCTTCATAGAAATACCCATGGTGTATTCGATTAAAAATATGGTAATGGCATAAACCAGACCACGAATAAGCCACGGAAAAGGCTGCATTATGTGGATTAAAGGCGTCATAAACGCTGTAGAACCATAAATAAAAAACATCCAAATGGAGGTTTTTGAAGTGGCTTTAAGGTCTTTGTTTATCAAAGAACCCATGCCAGTCCAAAAAACCTCCATAATTAAGCCTGCCGCACCAAAGAGAAAAAATTTTAGTATCATAGGCATATTGTTGCCGACATCTGCAACAAATATTATAGAATTTTGTTAAAAACATCCTAAGCTAAAGTTTTGTCTATTTGTTCGTTTATGCCTGGCACATATTCTATGCCACAGGTGTTACAGCCCCCGCATTTGGGGGCAGTTTTGACAAAAATCGCACCAGCAGTTGGTGCAGTGTCCTCGTCTTCTTGTTTTGGCACTTCTTGCGTTTCGACAGGTGCATTTGCGGGTGCATTCTCCTCTGCTGGTTTTGCATCTGGTTCGCACTCATCTACTGGAATTTCTTTATCCTTCTTCTTCCAGAAAGCAGTGGCTTCTTGAGTGTTGGTTGTACCTATTCCCAGCGCATATGCAGTGTTCCCCACTACAAAACAAGCACAAACCGCACAAGCAATTGCGGCGATAAGTTTCTTTTTCATAATAAATCCTCCTTTTTGAAATTATGTTGATGCTATAGTTTTCGTATAGGAGGATAAAAAATGCAAGGTAATTAATGTAACGGAATTCTAAAAACTTTAACACCTTCAGGAAGATGCTGCGCTACCCCTTCGATTAGCACGGTTAGATAATCGGGATATGGTAAAATTGCAGCAGTTTCTAGTAACAAATTGACAAAACGATATTCAAAATATGTGCCACCATAATCCATGACTTCAGCGGACAAGTTAAGGGTCAAAACACCATCTTCTAGCCAGATAGCCAATATTTCTACGTTTTGGGGTACAAAATCTTGACCACTGCTAAAAAGATAGGAAAACACAATCCAAGCCAAAATATAGGATAAAGCAATTTTCATAAAGTCACCTCATGATTATTATCCCATATTTTTCCAAATTGTTCAACCTGCAAAACAATCCAAAAAGGGCGACAATCCGTCGCCCTTTAACATGGTTAGTCAAGCTCAATCAACTTAGCCAACTCTCTAATCGTGTTTTTAGAAATTTTCTTGCCTTTGTACTCTACCAAATCATTCATTTCACCCGTGAAAATGTCGGATGGCTCGTACTTTTTCAAAACAATTTTGTCGTCATCCACAAAAATCTCCATTGGGTCACGAACGTCGATATGTAGAGTTTTTCTTAATTCGATGGGCAAAACCACACGGCCAAGCTCATCCACCTTTCTAACAATTCCTGTCGATTTCATGTTGTTTCCTCCTTTGTGGTATTCTTAATAATGTACTTCTTAGTGAAGTAAACCGATTATAACAATATTTTTATAAACTGTCAAGGAATGTAAAACAAAATCATAAATTGACATATACAGGAAATATTTTTGTAATATTTTGGATGTTATAGGTAGAATTATACAAGTGCAAATTGTATAAAATGGCTTGTTTAAGGGCTTTTTGCATCTTTTGGGTAGGCGTGAGGAAATAAGCTTAAGTTAAAGGAGAAGCATGAGGTTCACCCTGTATTAAGGAGCGATTACGACACTATCGCTTAAAATAAAAACAAAACCAGCCAAATTACTGACTGGTTTTGTTTTTATCAAATTGTTAGTTCACATTCCAAACCGCAGTAACCGTATTATCCCAATTAATCCTATGTCCATAAAAGTTCCAAGGAGAAGTCCAACCAGGACTTACGAAATACCATCCAGCAAAAGTGTATCCTTCTCTAGTTGGGTCTGCTGGTCTAACTACTAATTCACCTTGTTGTACTTGTTGTGCAGGAACATAACTTCCGCCAGCAGTGTCAAATGTGACTGTGAAAGTTGGGATGGCTTCCCAAGTTGCGGTTATTGTGTTATCCCAGTTAATTCTATGTCCATAGAAGTTCCAAGGAGAAGTCCAATCTGGGCTGATGAAATACCAACCAGTGAATGTATATCCTTCTTTGGTTGGGTCTTCTGGTCTAACTACTAATTCACCTTGACGTACTTGTTGTGCAGGGATATAGCTTCCGCCAGCGGTGTCAAATGCAACTGTGAAGTATACATACGGCACAGGAATTATATCACCAGCAACTGTGTCAATAAAGATTTGACGTTGTGTTGGGTTGCCAAGGATTTCTGCGAAGAAGTCAAAGCTTATTTGGGCTTCGTCTTCAAATAGGGTGCGGGTAACGCCTGGACCTTGGGCAAACCAGCCTTCGGTTCTGTCGTTTTCAAATCCGCCACTGTAAACATGGGCTTCATAAGCTGTGTTTATGGTATACCAGTCGAGGTAGTCACCTTCTTCTAAGGTGATGGTTAGGATGCTATGGCTCCAAGCTGTTCCGTTATGCCAGCCACCGCCAGTGAGTGGGGAGCGGGCGAAGAAGGTTAGGGTTATTGGCTCTTGTTGTGTTGGCTCATACTCAGCAAATGTGAATGGTGTTGGTAAGGAGCGGTTAGAAGCACCCCAAGTTACAGAGTTCCACATTCCTAGTATATTAGGTACGATTGATACGCCTTCTCCATCCGAAACAAGGAGATGGATGTCAGTAGGCTCAATAATTTCATCTGCTTCAATTTCTAACACAAAGCTGAAAGTGCCATCTGGATTCACAGATATGTCATCACTTTCCCCATCAACTCTTAGCCATGTTTGGCTAAAGTCGAAAGTGCCAGTGTTTTCAGGGATAAGGGCGATTGAACCCGTAAAGGCTGTCATGCCAGTTACGTCATGCTTGATAGCCATTTCGTGACCAAAGCTGTTAATGCTACCTGTGATGTTGATGAATTGGTCATCTGCTTCAAAAACAAATACCTCCTCATCAAATTCAATTGTTGGTCTGTCAGTTGTTACGACGAAGGTCTTTGGTACAATCAAGTCCTCTCCACCTGGGTTTGCAACGTGCATAAACAATGTGTAAACACCCTGAGAAAGCACATAACCATTAGAAGCTTGCCATTGTGGCTGACCTGTAATATTCCATAGTTCGCCGCCAATGATTGGGCGTAGTAGGTTGCCAGAGAACACATTAGAACCAGGTGCAACACCAGCAAATTGGGTATGGAAGATAACAGAACTGTCACCGAATTCTGAACCATATGGTCCTACATAGAAGCGGACATCTCTTGGGGTGTCTGTGCTGTCTGCAAAACCAAAGGTAACAGGAGAGTAGTTAGAGCGGGCAGTCATTATGAAAATGCCTGGGTTTGTTAAGAAACCGCCGGGGAATTCTCTTGGGTCGTCAAATCCTGGCGTGTTTGGTGATACAAAACCAGAGATAACTGGACGCCAGATACCCGTGCCAGCCAGAGGGGTAAGCACTGCTTCTTCTGACGCTTCTTTAACATCAAAGTATGCACCGAAAATCATAAAAATTTCGTCGCCATTGCCGTTTGTAAAGGTAATGTGACCTTGTGCAAAACCTCTGTTTGCCGCAATGCCGTTATGGGTTAAGTAAATTTCATATTGGTTTTGACCGAGAGAAACCATGTTGTAACCTACGCTATTAACGGTGTGTTGCAAGCGTGGACCCCAGTTGCCAGTCCATCCGCCAGTGACTGGGTTGCGAAGTTCTTGGGTTGGCATTTGCCATTCAAGACCAGCGAAAGTCCATACGCCATTGCCGTGGATGGTAATTGGGAGGGTTGCTGTTTTACCTTCTTCGTCGCCTTCATATATGGAAATGCGACCAAAGGACAAAGATGCCATTGTGTGGTCTGCAAAAACTCTCATATGATTTGGAACGGTTTGGTAAGTAATATCATCCATTTCTACGCCAAGCCCAAAGGGGACTGGGTGGACGGTGGTGGCAAATGCAGTTGTGTTAAGAGCTGCAAGTGGGTCAATGAAACCAGCACCAACTTGGTTAACGCTGTATTGTCCAGTGTAATCCGCTAGAGGGCGGGAGGATTGCATTAGCCTTGCCTGCATTTCTACCGCACGGGTTTCTGGACGGGACGAGTATGCAAGCGGAGCGTCAAAATGCTCTAACATCAACGCAACAATACCAGCAACGGCTGGGCCTGCCATGGAAGTGCCTCCAATTGCATTATAGGAGCGACCATCCATTTGGGTTGGGTGGGAAATTGTCCAAGTAGAAACAATGCTTGCACCTGGTGCTGTAACACTTGGGAAAACGTGCATTATGGCGTTGCTGGAATCTCCAGCACTTACAGGGCCTAATGGACCAATGCTGGATGATGCGGTTTTAATGTCGGGTGAAGGGATAAATGTAAGCTGACCGAAATCAAGTACACCTAAAACAGGAGTGACATTAGCTACAGGAATTGGAGTGCCAGCATCAGCACCAAAGGCGATACCCCCTTCATTTGCCCTTACGGAGAAAGCGGGGATTATCTGACCTGCGTTGTTAAGCACTGTACCAGTAATGTGATTGTTGTCGGCTGTGTTATTGATGACGATAAGTGCATAAGCACCCAAGTCGATTGCCATGTCTATCATGGTTACAAATTCGCCACCACCACGGTTGATAACGGCAACTTTTCCAGACAAATCTTCGATGTAATTTGTATTTAGCAGATTTCTAACATTTGTCAAAAATGCTGGATAAGCTGGGTTTGTGCGACCGCCAGCTGGAAGTTCTATTCTGTTAAACCAAACATAATCCATGTCACGACCAAGTACAGCTTGGGTGTCGACAGAAAAGGCTGGTGTGCCGATTAGGTTAATGTCGGTTGGGATTTGATTTACCGTAGCACCCTCAAGGACTTGGCGGTATCTGTTAGCACCTTGACCAGAAGCCACGCTAATGCCCAAAGAAGCAGTAGAAGCGCCACCACCAAGGGAGAACCAACCGCCATTACCAGGTACATTATTAGCACCAGCACCGCCCATGCCGTCATTACCTGTAGCATTGGTAGAGACCATGCCCGCAAGTGCAGCCACATTGGTTGCAAATGTAAACGCATACCATGGATGGTTGCTGTTGCCCACATAACCCCAAGAGTTGTTAATTACGTCAAGACCTAAGGAGTAGGCATATTCGATAGCACGCAATGGGGATGATGGAACGCCACCACCACCAGGCTCTGCCGTAAGTATTCTAAAGCTGTATAGCTGGATGCCGGGTGCCATACCAAGAGCAATACCAGCTACGTGCGTGCCGTGGGTTGAATGGGTTGGACCATGTATCATTTCCATACCACTGGTGCTAGGACCAACACCACGACCACTTACGGGGGCAGTCATAAAGTTACCGCCACCCAAAGACCAGTATTGACCGCTTTCGTCACGGACAAAACCAGCACCGTTTGCAACAGGTCTAAGCATATGCCAGAAAGCTGGATGGCGATAGTCGATACCAGTATCAATAATACCAACCCTTATGCCAGCGCCTGTAAGACCCATTTCTTCGTTGATGTAATCAAGTTCAAAGCGATTTCTCGCCCCTTGGTTAAATTCTGGATGCCATATGTAATTATTTTCTTGGAAATCGGTAGGAACGACCAAAACGCCATTTTCCACCGCATTAAGTAGGTTATTGGTATGATACCATTCGTTGGTTGATGCAGTTTCTACACCAAGTTCAAAAGTGCCATTAGCCATAGCTTCTAATTCCATCAAGGTATATGGAACCATGGCGGGTGTAACAGCGAAAACTTCTGGAAGGCTTGCAATAAGTTCTACCATACCAGATGGAACATTCATAAACACGCCATTAAACAGCATATGGTGTTCGCTTATAATCTCGATGCCACCAGTGGAGCTTGCTGGCATGGGGATTGCACCAAGCTGATTTAAGAAATTGGAATGACCCTCCAAGGCATCGGGTACAAACAACATATCTGCGTCTTGCCCAGAACCGAAAGGCATAATTCCAGTTACATTTGCTTCTGCAACAAGACGCTGGGCAACTGCTGGTAGGGTTCTAAACTGAACAACAATCTCAACCATTTCATTGGGATTGGCGGGCAGTTCGTAAAAACCTTCAAAGCCAAATACGCCAACGGCTTCTTGCTCTAATGTAAATGTCAATAAATCCAAATGTTCGATGGGCATTACACCGTCAAGTGACATCAAATCGCTTTGAAGTAGGAAACCTTCCTCGGCGGGGGCAAGCTGAAAATACTGGGCATCTTCTGCGTTTTGCAGAATTGGAGAGGCAACAATGGGTTGCACCAATGTGGTCATAACCATCACCATTGCCAGTAACAATGCGGTAAATCTCATTTTCTTTTTTGACACGCTCTCGTCCTCCTTAAAATTTTTGAATTTACTATACCTCTGTCCTACATAAACCTCCTTTCTACGCTATTTAACAACCAGTGTAACATAACAAATAACAGATTGCAAGCATTTTTTACATTATTTTGCCAAATGGTCTCAAAAGGTGGTCTCAAAAGGTAATGATATAGGGGTTGGCAGTAGCTACAAATGCCTTTTAACAAATGCCGAAGACGAAAAAGAACCCAAGTCTCAAAAGGTGTACCTTTTGAGACTTTCATGTTTTTCCCATGTATCCAAAATATTGGTTGAATATTTTTTATTTTTCTAAACTTTTTTGCAAAAAACGCTTGATTTTTTATTTTGGATGTGATATACTGTTGTGCATAAACAGAAAATACCCCAAGTCTTGGAAGGTACACCTTTTGAGACTTAAGAAAACCAAACAACAGCCAATTCGACAAACCCAATAAAATAAAATACATAAAATTTCTAACAAAATAGGGGAAGGACGGCAATACGTGTTTTCCTTGTTTTCGTTTAGTGAAATGTGGGTTGTGGTTTTACTTAACCAAGGAAGGAGGTTTTTGCCCAAAGCACAGTAAGGCGGCGTTGCCGTGAGGATGATGTACCATTTTTGGTATCTAACAGTTATAAAAAAGGAAAAGGAGAATGTTTATGGTACTTGTTAAAAAACAGGCTAGGCATCTGAAAAAAATACTGGCTGGTCTTTTGGCTGTAATTATGGTCATTGGATTTATGCCACAGCAGAATGTTTACGCATCAACCGCCATTGAAATTTCCACGGCACAGCAGTTTAATACCTTGGTGCGTAACAACAACAGAGGTAACTTTGTGTTGACGGCGGATATTAACCTTGCTTCTGTTATCACCGCCAATAACGGCTGGAACCCATTTGATTTTAGAGGTACACTTGATGGCAATGGCCATACAATTAGCGGTCTTTGGGGCAACAGAAGTTCCGAGCAGGGTCTATTTGCGGACCTGCGTGATGGGGCGACCATTAGAAACCTTAATGTGGAGCTTGGAGGTAACATTATTGGTAGCACCAGAATTGGTATCTTAGCTGGTCGTGCAAGGCATGGCGAACGTGTTGTCATTGACAATGTTCATGTAAATGGTAATAACCATAGGCTGGAAGCCAGCAACCTTCTAGGGTATGTAGGCGGATTGGTTGGTTATGTTGGCGATGGAACGGTTATTAGAGATTCCAGCGTAAGCAATGTTAGGGTTAATACCAGAACAACCAGTAACTATTCTGGTGGTATCACAGGTGCTGCAAGAAACGCAACGCTTACCAATGTTCGTGTGTACAACGCCCACATGACGGGTCATTCCTATGTTGGTGGCATCGCTGGTGTTGTTTACGGCGGTACTGGCACAAGGGTAACTTACGGATATGTGGACAGTTACAGCTCTGTATGGGCCCGCCAATCCTTTGCTGGTGGTGGCTTTGGTGCTATCTACAACAACGCACAGGTACAACGTACAATTGTCCATGCTGGTGTAGGGACAGGAAACAATTATGCTGGCGGTTTTGCTGGTGTTATCTACAATGGTGGTAATGTTAGTGCTTCTGCTGCTTATGGTAATGTAAATGGTAACAGAGCTGCTGGTGGTTTCGTTGGGCGTATTTACGACCGTGGACGAATTACCAATGCTTATGCCAGAGGTAATGTAAATGGCACACATGAAGTAGGTGGCTTTATCGGCAGATTTAGCGGAAATGCGAGAGTTTTTAACGCATATGCTACTGGTCGTGTACACGCTTCCAGAGGGACTGCCGTTGCTGCTTTCACTGGCTATCACCTAAACAACAACAGCGGTATCTACGCTGGAAGAAACTTTGCTAACAGCGACACTGCAAATTCGCCTTGGGTAATTGGCACAACATCAATTGGTAGTATTGAAAACACAGGTGCAAGACCAGTGTTTAGAACATCTGAACAAATGTTGTATCAACCTACCTTTATTGATTGGAATTTCGATACCATTTGGGTTATGACTGACGACTTCCCTAAATTCCAATTCTCACATGGTAGCGGTACAATTCCAGCTAATACCTTACTTACTGTAATGGTTGTTAATGAAGACGATGAATATAGCCAACTTATTGAAGATTCCCAAGTTTTTGTGAGATACCCTTGGGCTTCAGTGGGGATGTATTTGTTGAATGTGGGAGTAGGAACTTTTGAATTTGAAATTAGCGGTATGTATGACGAAGAATCTATGTATTTCACCGCTTCTGCAGATGGATTTACGGATACAGTGGTTCTTTACTATGGGTCTGAGTTGTTGCAGCTTGCTGCTGACGGCATTAGCCTTATCATACCTTTGCAAAGTGTAACTGCTTCAAGCATAACCATCGTTGAGTATGTGGAAGAAATTGAGCGTGGTGGAAGCTTTACGTTTGAAGCGGAAGCTGTCAATGCTGGAAATGTTCGTTGGGAAATCTTGGACGCTTATGATTACACTTCTATTTACAACTCTGATTATGCTTCTATCAACCCAACCACTGGTCAATTAACTTTAAGCGTTTATGCTCCAGTTGGGTACACCTTTATTGTGCGTGCTTACAGTGATGAAGATGCAAGCGTAAACGACATTAGATTTGTTGAAGTTGTTGACATATACAGATATGTTACTTGGGAGTGGGAAAGCGAGGAAGGTCCACAATCTGAAACCGAGCGTGTACCTGGTTCTGGCGGAAGCAACAACCCTATTACACCGCCAACTACAAACCCTCACCCACCGACAGGCACTGGTCCTGGCGGTAGTGACAGAGATTACGACTTTGACGGCTGGGCCCCAGAAGGTGACAGGGATAATATTTGGGATTTAGACAACCCGCCAGCTGGTGACGATGATGTCATCCTTAGACCAGTGTTTACGCCATTGTTTACGGTGGTCTTTAACACTGATGGCGGAAGTTATGTTCCTTCGCAACAAGTGCGTCAAGGTGAGCTAGTAATTAGACCAGTAGACCCAACTAGAGATGGATATACTTTTGCTGGATGGTATTTCGTAAGCCCGGGTTGGACTTCTCCGTGGAATTTCTATGTAAATAGAATTAACGCAGATAACACAATCACTGCAACTTGGGAGCTTGAAGCCGCTGAAATATTTACAATAACTGCCACCCCAACCGACCCTGACTTCGGCTCTCACCAAGCGGGATACATACAGCGTCCCACACAAACCATTACGGTAACTAACACAGGCAATCAGCCAATAATCCTAAACAGCTTGCCGAATGTTAATGGCTGGACATTAGAGCCCGTTGGTGGTGATTGGTATACAGAGATTGCTCCTGAAGCAACTAGGCAGTTTACCATTCGTCCTAACAATGGTTTATCAGTAGGAAACCACAATACCAGCTTTGATATAACAGGCAATGATGGGGCGTATGTAACAATTGTTGCCACTTTCACTGTTACCCCTGCGGCACAACAAGTGTTTTTGCAAGCTGGTGTAATGGGTGCGCCTTTGGCTGATAGACCTAATGTTGTGGCAGGCGACCTTGTAGCGGTTACCACACGTGTATATAACCCAGCTTGGTTAAACAGCCATGCAGCAGAAAATGTGGTAATCCAATTGCAGAGAGTGGATTTCTTAAATTATAGCGACATTCCCTTATTTGAAGGTGCTTTCTTGGTTGATGTAACAGAAAACCATGTTTTTATTGGGCTAACTCAGACGCTTAGCCCTGGTCAATACACTTTTGTTACTTTCTTTGTGCCAGCGACACAGGCACGTCCAGCTGGTACTTCGTTTGGGACTGCCACAGTGTCTGGTACTGCGGTTAATTAAGTTATAGATAATTGATTTGGGTTTTGTTGCCAACTGTGAGGGCTTCTTCTCACAGTTGGTCTGCAAGACTTTGTTGACAGTAAGTTTTTGTAAAGAAGCAAGCTAAGGTAATTTGGAGGGTCGGCGACAAATCTGTGATTTATAGCGTAAGACCTATACCTAGCTTCGAACCAAAGTAATGAAGAAAGGAAGTGCTTTATTGAGACGTAAGTCATATGAAAGAATTTTGGATGCGAGGCGACATCGTGCTGCGGTGGCTAGGAGAGCTAAAGCTATTATGGTAAGTTCGGCTTTAGCGGTGCTGGTAACAAACAATCGCCTTAATGTCAGTGTGATTGCTGCAGACATCCTCGGCGATTTGGTGGAAAATTCCATTACAGAGGTGGTTGGCGAATACGTAGAGGCAGATGGCATTCAGACGCCGAATGTGGATGATGCTGATGAAGAAGATACCTACCATGATTTACCAACGCAAGACGGCGGTGCTGACCAAGAAGAAACGGATGAAGACGATGAAGAAATTGTTGATTATGATGAAGAACCTGAAATTGACGGTTCGGATGATGACAATGATGACTATGTCTATGCCGATGTAGATTCTGATGCTGGATACGATGAAAATGCCGATGCAGACACAGATGCTGATGATACATATTCTGATAGTTATAGTGATGGTTATTATGACGATAATGATTCTGATGCCTATAACGATGGTTATTATGGTGGTGGAGATTCGGATTCTGATTCGGATGCCGACGCAGATGCGGATGCTGAGGGTGGTTTGCCTACACCCCCTCCTGCTGTAGCTCCTCCTGCACAGCCCATTACACCTGGCTCGACGGGTTTTGTTGCTGCTTCAAGCCAGCAGTTGCTGTGGACGAATGATATTGATATTAGGGTTGCTATACCACTCCCAGGTGGAGCATATGGACCACCAGTAACAATCGGTACGGTTCGGATGCAAGTGGAAAGACAGGCTGATGGTAGTTATGTTGGTCTTCCGCTTACTCGTCAATACGAGATGAACACGTTTTTATTGGACACTTTGTTGCGCAATTCTATGGGTGCATTTGTAACTGTTGCCCCAGTGGTAACGACATGGCCTGATGGTTCGCAAACATTTGAGATAACGGTGTTTTTTGAGGGTGGCGCTCTTAATCGTAATTCCCTTGCGCAATATGGTGGGGGGTTAGCGATGGAGGATGTTGTGGAGCCTGGTGAAGGTGACGCAGATGCCGACGCCGATGCAGATGCCGACGCCGATGCCGATGCAGACGCTGATGCAGACGCAGATGCCGATGCAGACGCTGACGCTGACGCAGATGCCGATGCCGATGCAGACGCTGACGCAGATGCCGATGCCGATGCAGACGCTGACGCAGACGCAGACGCCGATGCCGATGCCGACGCAGACGCCGACGCAGACGC
>Ga0136643_10008158_pt1 | contig 15275 bp, 10 predicted proteins | sample TergutLab28metaG_FD_96883 | JGI IMG/M metagenome (GOLD analysis project Ga0136643, IMG submission 96883) | Labiotermes labralis P1 segment gut microbial communities from Petit-Saut dam, French Guiana - Lab288 P1 (version 3) (version 3) | ecosystem: Host-associated > Arthropoda: Insects >... | reverse complement strand
GCACAGAATGCACATCCATAGCAGGGCACTCTTCGCAACATAACATTACACAACACATCATGCTGCCACAACACCCAACTTGTACAATGAAATTAATCTGTGACTATTTCTAGTGTGACTTTAACAAGGAATATATAGCTCCCTGATGATGGTCTCAGGACCAAAACATGTCAGAGCGTTTTTAATGTTTAATGTGTAAATTTTATAAATTTTATATATGTGCAGTGGTTGGTGTAATAATTGAGTAGCACTACAACATGCACGGTGTAACAATAAAAATAAAAAAAAAAATTCCTTGCTACATTTCGCACAACTGGCACACCAGGAGACATCTCTGTATCTGAGTAACATTTTCGTTCTTATTGTAATGTCTGAAGATGTGTGTATGGTCTACTCATGCTTGCCTTATAGCAAACGTGTCAGTAAGATCACAGTTTGCAGCAAGGGGGGGGGGGGATGGGGGAGAGATGATGAATGAGTAACGCTGACCATCTGCAGCACAGTTGCAGAGGACAAATACTTTATCTATCTCAATTTTAAGTGATCCATAATCATGCATTGAGCAATTAGATATGATATCAAAACCAACAAATGCATTTAAGTGTATGAAAGTGTATTATACACACTGTGTACCTCCTACATGTTTTGGGCACTCATGGCCATCTTCAGGGAGGTGCATTACGCAGGACAGATACATCAAAATTATGGAATAATATTTGATGTGTCTATTTTGCAATGCACTTCCCTCAAGATGGCCACGAGTGGCCAAAACATGTAGGAGGTATACAGTGTGTATAATACACTTCTGTACACTTAATGTGCATTTGTTGGTTTTAATATCATACCTGTTGTGTATCTCCTTCCCTTAATTTTTCCACATTCATGTGGATTGCCTACATCTACACAGTATTTTCATAACTGAAAACATATATTTCAGTGTTCAGTAGAAGCAAGAGATTTTTTTCTTCTACAAAACGTCTGGACAAGCTCTGGGGCCCACCAATGTTCTAATTAACAGCTAACAGATGTAATTTTCCTAGGTAAATAGGCCAGAGCATGAGCTGATCACTTATGAAGGTTAGGAATGAGTGGAATTATATCTCCACTTTCCTGTATGCCTTCATGCCATATGCAGTGACAGCTTTAACTTTGTTTTTTACCAAACATGTTATGCTGTGTTTGTAGGTGACTTGAGTGTTGAAAACTTCTTTAAGGAGGTGACACATTCCCATTTGCCATATGTGGTGAGTGGTTCATCATCCTCTGTACCCAGTGAGGTGCCTGTAGTGGACAACGTATTGGTTCGCTTGGAGTCTGTACAAGTGTCAAGAGCGGTCATGACCCTGGCAGGCTCACTTGAGATACAAGTAAGTCTTGTCCGCACATTTAGTTTCAAAAATTGATGTTTTGTGAATGATAGAGAAGTTAAAATTTTAAGATAATGGTGTATCATTTGTTTAATTGTAACATTTGGATTTTTAACAATGGTTTTATGTGTAGTATAACCATTGTCAAAAACCTTGTGTTACAATTCAATGGCAATTATGGACATAGTGTGTATTTTTGGAAATTAGAGAAACCTGTAATTAAATTGTGTGTTATTTTGAGTGCTTTTATGACAATTGTAAAATTTCTTATGAATGCTGCTGATATTACTTAGTATATCAGTTGATTACCATGTGTGAAATAATATCAAGCCTGACTTACAGGCACAGTGAAAAACATTGACCTATCCAGTATAGTGGTTCAGTTTATGATGAAGCATGCCCTGTGTTTCTCCATTTTCCCGTAAACACTCTTCTTCTATCTATTTATACCCTTTGCCTTTGGAATCCCTGAATACCGTAAATAATCATTTCTGTATTGAAAATAATAAGTGGTGTAGCCAGGGGGGGGGGGGGTTAAGTGTTGTGGCCACCCTGGGCAAAAAAACAAACGGGGGTCACAATGAATATTTTAAATTGCAAAGGTAAATTTCTGCATTCAACAAATTTTAAATTCTTGAGCCAATAAAAGGAAATTCAGTCAATTTGTGTGATTTTTTTTAAGTTAATAATTTCTTTTAGGGTTTGCCATTGCAATTACTGGGCCCAGATGCCCAAAAAATCTGGCAGTGCCACTGTTAGTAGCAGACATTATACATTATTATGGAAATCTTCCACTATGAGATTCCTTATACTAAAAATTTGTGGCTTTGAAACAGTGCATGTTGTTTTTTTACTACAAGAGTCTGTTAACAAAAGCTGTCTTATTGTATAAATGTGAGCATTTTATCAGAAAGTTATTTTAATATCTTCCCATTGGAAAAGCTAATTTCTGTTTCTTCCTTGGGAAATGTCACTGTTCAATAAACTTGGCCGGCCACCTTGTTACTCACCTTCATACCTGAGGCGCCAACCGGATGATGCCACCATGTTGATCATAGAGGACTGCATGCTGTGAGTGGTGAAATGTGGAGTTGTAGGTAGACAGTCTTGAACATCATTTATGTGTAGCTAATGCACATGTATCTGCATCAACAGGAACCAATTCTGGAACCAGTGAGCATACGGTTTGATGTGAAGCGGACGGTCGCATATCATCACACCATAAACTCTTTGCCTCCTGGACCTGGGCCATATTTACAGCTGCATAGGGATCTTTTGCTGTATGATGTTGTTGGTGGGGTGGAAAGTGTTCAAATTAACTTAGGGCAGCGTGACTTGGCAACCATTCTCTCAGTATGGAGTGACAATCTTGCTGAGGGCAAATTTATGGGTGAGTAAACATAATGAATATTATTCTCAGGCAATAAGAAAAAGTTGTAGCAGGGTGGAAGCAATGTTTTGTTGTTCTTGTTGGAGTTCATAGAAGAAAATGAGGCAAATGAACCTTGAAAGATGACTGACTGAGTGGCTGACTGAATCCATGGGGCAAAGTCCTTCTCAAGAAGCTAACAGGTTATCAGCTAGACAATAAATTTTCTGCATTTCATGGAACTGGAAGGCTCATTACTGTCTTCACAAGCACCTACCACCCGTCTTTTCCTGAGCCAGATCAGTCCAGTCCATGTTCCAAGTCCCACTTCTTGAAGAGAAGAGAACCTCAGTGGGGTGAAGATTGAGAACCTAATGTGTGTGGCTCTAGGCACAGTGAGTTGTCCACATGTTTATATATATGCATTGCATGTGGTAGGTCTGACAGTATGTTGGAAAATGACAAAATTGTACCAAAATATCTGTATTAAATCAACTAGTAAAAATGTTTCAGTTTTTCATTGGACTCACCTATGTATATACACAAGAAAAAATTAAGTAAATGAATTAATATTTAAATATGTGTTTTCCTTTTTAATAACATACTATTTAGCACCCAAGATCTTGCTGAAGTAGTAGCACATAAATTAAATAAGGATAAAGTTTAGTCATGTAATTAAGAGAAGAATTGGTAATGAGGATTGGAATTACATACACAAGCTCTTAACATTACTTCCACCTTATTTAACTGCTGTGAGTACCATTCATAACTGCAAACATGTGGAGTAATTTTACAATATCCTTACCCCTCCCTGTTAAACGAGTGCAGTAATTTTCCACAAATCGAGGAGCTACCTTGAAATTCTAGGTGCCTGCAGTGTGACATTAATTGGGGATCTACAAATATTGGTGCCACTGTAATAAATTTAGTTGCCACAGTAATTTGGTGCCCAGAATTTGTGCACCCCTGATCTGTTATGTTGGTTTCCCTATTCTGTGTAGAGGGCTCTAACCTGTAAAAGAATCTGACTTCCAAAAGAATATAGTATATTTAATATTATTTTTTCCATTATCCATCATCCTATCCTTTTCCAAACATGATACTTCAGACACTGTAGGTACTGTGTTAATCAGATATAAAGATACCTACTTATATGGCAGTTAGATTACAGTGTCGGAGAAAACCGAAGGTGATGGATAGTGTCAAAAGGTACTGGTAACAGTGTTTTAAGATTGCACTAATGAGACGAAGGGATGTTACTAGTGAGGGTATTTGGGCTCGGTCATAATTAAATTCGTTGTTTCAAAATACAAATCAGGCATGAGTGTAATGTGCTTGCTACTCAAACGTTAACTGTGCTGATACTAGTGTTGGTTACATTATATAGACATGCAACTCAACTCAGACTCCTCATCACCAATTGAACCACAGACACCCACAAATCCAACAGAGGATCCAGCTGTGAAGAAACTGCAGGCATTTTTCTGTCAGAGCGAACAAGTGCGTCGGGAGTCCAGTGCTCGTCTCTCGCTCGATGGACTGCAACTGTATCTCTTCAGTGACATGGATGAGGTGTGTAATTAGCTTATTGGGTAGGATGTCACTTTTGTGGTATGCGATTGGCAGATGGTTTTCAAGTTCACACCAAAACACTAACAATCACCTACCAGACTACAGGGTTTCATAACCAAGGATACCACAATCTAAATCTTGCCCCTGTGAAAACCTCAAATTTCACTGACATTATAGGTGTGCTTTCCTTGCATAGCATGCAGAAGACCAAGGATCAACAGTAAACAGAGAATGTGTTTGAGTGCCTGCTTAATGCGACCTTACACTGAGCCATTGTTTTGTACAGCCTTGTAAGTTTTGCATGGTAAACTGTTCATTATTTTGATGCCAACATAATACATACTTTGCTTGTACAAGTTTGGTGATTGGTCAAGGAAGTTAATATGCTTACTTATTGCTTGTATTAACACTTAGTTAATTGTATTATATATTTCATTTATCTGTTTTGGATGCCAACTTAACAGTGAACCATTCGCTCATATGAGACAGAACTATGTTAAACACTGAACAGAGATCATTAAAATTTTTCCTGGCTTAAATTACAGCTGATCTTGGTAATACATGTTGAATGTGCATCTTCTGAATCACCTATTGCCTTAATTGCAACTTAATACATCATATAACAGAAAATATGGAAAAGTGGTGTTAAGATTTGTCCATATATGGGACTGAACAAAAAACATACAAGAAAAAATTTTGAAACTGTTGTACTCTGTTTTGGATTTATTTTAATAAATAAACTGTAATATGTGTACAGATTCTTAGCTCTCCTGTGAGAGATTTGAATCATGGACTATGCAAGTTGGATATTGGAGAAGCGTCGCTGTCGGTGGATACTTTCACAGATCAGAGTTTGGAACTGAAGATGGCTCTGCAGTCCTGCTTGCTGGAGGATATCCGTCCAGACAACAGCATTACAATGAGAAAGTTAGTGCTAAGCTCCTAAAAGTCAGACTCATGATCTGAATGCGTGTGTTTTTAGCTCACTTTATTTTGTAAGGGAATGTAAAGCTTATGTTATGATAATGGTGATATCTGTGTTTGTGCATGTTTGTGTTTGAGTATGTGTATGTTTTTGTATGTGCATGGACAGGGCTGGTGTCCACAAATGGTGTGTAAAGAGACAGCAAGCCTTTTTTTGCTGAATAAGAAGAAAACGTTGCATTTAAAGCAGGAAGGCCCCAATGAATGATAATTTAGAACTAAGCCAGTTACAGTGGACATAGTTTGGTGCTTATACTTAATTGTACCTTCAAAAATTGGGATTATGGGTTCACATCTCGCTCATGCAATGGATTTTTTGTTATTTTTCTGTGTTTGCATTGACCTTGTGACAGGTCATTTTGTTATTTGAGTTGCCTTGCCCCATTTTTGAAAGTATTACTGTCAGAAGTCAGTTCTGAAGTGAAATGGGCCAGAGAATTTGATCTGTACAGGTTGAATAACAGTTTATAATTAATGACTTATAACTGAGTTTCATTGTTGTTGTGTTCTATATTAGTGACTTGCATGGTTCTTGTGTGCAGTAACTTTTTATGTAATTCGTTTGTTCCATATCCATGCATGAAAGAAAATTTGGAACTTGTATGATAAGCCAACAGAGGAACATTTATAAATATGTTCAATCGCATATTATTATTATTATTATTATTCTTCACCAACGTGTTTCGGTCACTCTTGTGACCATCATCAGTGTGGTGGCTTGTAACAAGAATACATATAGTATACAAATAATTGAACAGAAGTCTATGATAAAACCAATTGATTTTACACTAGACTTTTCTGTAGCATTCCTTATCGTCATAAAATATCAAATTATCCTGTTGTGTGAACCAGCTCAACACATCTAATAAATAACAAAACACACCCTATTTTACTATATTGTAATGTCTAGGTAATTTGATATTTTGTAACCATAAGGAATGCTGCAGAGAAATCAAATGATAACATTAATTGTATTTGACATATACTTTGAACAATTATTTATATACTGACTGTATTCTTGTTATAAGCCACCCTGTTGATGGTCACAAGAGTGACCGAAACAATGTGGTGAAGAGTAATACAAATAGTATGTGATTTAACAAATTTATAAATGTACATTTTTTAGTTTCTCTTGTCAGTATAAAATATCGCTTTTTATGTGTTCATAGCAGTTTTACTTGTTCTACACTGTTTTGTTTTATATCATTCCATGTAAAATTTAGTTTGTAACGCTTTCAGTATCTCATATTACATGGTATCAAAGAAATGATATGATTAGTAATTAATGAATTGTTAAAAATGTGACGAGAAACAATCATGGCCTAGTCTGAAGTATTATCCAGATATTTGCCCATAGGGAGTGAGAAAGAGTATTAAAACCTCCACCAAAACAACTAATTGTCATAAAAAATATACTTTTGACCTCATGGATACAAAGTAGCGTTACTGTTGAAACCAACTGTAGAGACATCTAATCTGATGTAGGCCCTTTTTTATACTAAGTGAGTATATTTGTTACTTGGCTACCATGGTGACCCAGCAATTTGTTAACAATGGTTTGTTTGTTTCAGAATATTTCAGTCCCATAGTGGTGAAACGAAGATGGACTCTAGTCCGATCTCAGTGTCCACTCCACCAATCGTTGATGTGACCTTCAAACAGACTCAGAGTGGTGACCGTTGTATTGATGTCCTTGTGGAGAAAACAAGGCTCAATTTATCGGTTCCATTTTTCATGAATCTAGGGCGGTTCCTGATGGACTCTCTTCCAGGGGAGCACCCTACTGACAGGGGAATTGTAAACCATGGTTACATAGGAGACTTAGGAGTGCAGGTTAGCAGTAATATGTTTTCACACTAATGTATGTAAGCAAAGATAATTGTGCAGGGTAATGTCCTGCCTGGTTAATGAATTTTTCACTTTATGTGCTCTTTACATAATGTGTGCAGATTTGAGTAGATTACAGATTGGAATTTTTGATATTTTGCTGACCGTGCATCTCAGTATAATCTTAGGAAGTAACCAACTTGATGCACAAAATCTTGTTTTATAATAAGTTTATTAAATGCCTCTACATGTTTCGAGCACTATGTGCTCATCATCAGGAGGTCAAAATTATATTATACAGCATCTGGTATCGTCACACATGTAGGTGGCCGTCCAGTGCACTGGACAGCCACCTACATAGTGTGATGGTACAGTACCAGATGCTGTGTAATACAATTTTGACCTCCTGATGATGAGCACATAGTGCTCGAAACATGTAGATGCATTTAATAAACTTATTATAAAACAAGATTTTGTGCATCAAGTTGGTTAATTACTAAGATTAGAGATTGGATGTCTTACTTTCATTGTGCTGTGACTGTGTACAGTCTGTTGCACATTTGATTTTTATAAGAAGAACATATTCAGGATGAACAAAAAGTCCCAGTACCCCTGTTGTAAGAGAGATGTAGTTTAAAGTGGAAGTTACAATGATGTACAGTACTTGTGGTTACAAAAGTGTGTAGTTGGAAATGGCATGGACTTGTGAAAAAGGTCACATTTGATATAGGTTAGAGTGGAAGGCACAGTGAACGAACAGTGCCCATGATCACAATAAATGTTGCACGTGACCCCTACAGCCATACGATAGATGTTGCGTATTCCACCTGAACAGTTTTGTGCATAGCACTTCCTTGCTTTCAGCACATTGCAGCACTCTTCCTCCTGCACAGTTGCACAAGGCCTTTTTTGCACTGCCTGTATAAGTGAATAATGTCTGTCTATCTGTATTCGTATTGCAGTTCAAGAATCAGTAGACACTTAATGATGAAATTAGACATGAACTTGATACTGCGTAATCTTAGCAATTGACCGTGTCATTAGAAGGTGAAGGTAAAGTTGTCTGTCCCTGTGAATGGGAGTATCTCTGTAGCTTCACTTTTTCGCAAACTCGGTGGTAGATGGAGGTGAGTGGTCAGTACCCATTGAATAAGAGGTTGGATGGGCCCCAGAGCAAGTCCATCTCATAACCAAGTCAGTAATGTGTGTATCTTAATGTTGAGACTCATTTTGTACTATGCCTATTGTTATATAATGACAAGTTCTATATCCACTCTGATGGATCTCTGGAATACTAAATAAGTGATTATGATTATGCAGCTGCATGGGTGATTAAGCGTGGACTGGGTAGCTCAATCGGTATAGTGACTGACTACGGGCTGGACGGTCCAGGATCGAATCCCGGTGGGGACAAGACCGGCCCTGGGGCCAACCCAGCCTCCTGTAAAATGGGTACTGGGTCTTTCCCAGGGGTAAAGTGCGGCTGGGGCGTGCTGATGACCACTCATCCACTTCTAGTACCGCAGTCAGGGAAGAGTAGAGCTATACCTCTACCCACCCTCTGGGCCACACTGGGCCTGTAACAGGAACACTTTACCTTTTACCTATGTGTGATTATGTGACACATTTAAGCATGCTTAGGTTCTGCTGTTGGAGGCCACCTCACACTTGTAGTCTTTACTTTTCTGCAGTTGGCAACATCGGTATGGCAGCTGCATAAATGTGTGAGGTGGCAACATGACTTGGTAGAAATCAGATTCAGTAACCTTAGTGAGATTAATGAGCAACTGTTACTGTGATAGTGATAGTAACTGAAGTACATCCACTAATTTGCAGGCTTTCATAAATGTACATACTCCATTGTGATTATTTTGGTGTACTCCATTGTGATTATTTTGGTGAGGAAGAGATAGTGTTGTAATATGGAATGTACTGTGTATATCTGGTTTTGTCATGGAAGAAACTTCCAGCAAAGTAAATACAAAGTCATTGAAGTAAGGATATCCTAGGAACAGCTAAGAGCAATCACATACCAGGCCTGTGGAAACTGTGCCCTGTGATGCAGATCGCACCCTCATGTATGGATTTAATTCATTAGTATTTGAAACAATGTTACTAGAAGCCCTCTTTTAATAAACATTCCCTTTTTCATTGTGTTTTGATTGTCATCTGTAGAGCAAGGCTCCAGTAGAAACCCTAAAACCAGTGCCCCAGAGACCGCCTAGCTCAGCTGACAGCACCAGTGGCTATTTCTCATCTGGTGCATCTTATGTTGATGATCAAGTGGGTAAGTTTGTCCATGTTTCCCCATGAAACATGTTTCATAGGGAATGTTTTTTTTTTTTTCCAGTTTTCCCATTAAACATGTTTCATGTGGTAAGTTTAACTGATTTTCCATTAAACTTGTTTCATGTGGCATGTTCATCTGAGTTTTCCCATTAGATGCATTTCATGTGGAGAGTTTGTCTGTGTTTTCCGGTTAAACATGTTTCATGTGACAAGTTTATCTGAGTTTTCCCATTAAACTTGGTTTATGTGACAGGTTTGTCTAAGTTTCCCTATTAAACATGTTTGTCATGATAAGTTTGTCAGAATTAGCTAGGACATATTTTATGTGATAAGTTTTTCTTGATATCTCATTCAAATGTGGTTTTGTGCAATGAGTTTACCTGGATTTCCACAGCATCCATTTTCCATGACTCTTTGCCTGTATAACACCTGACTCCCTCTCACATTATTCACACAGGTTTTATGTGGGACATACAGATATATTAGGCCATTTACCTTTCCACCTCATTAACCCTAATGATGGCCACCGTAGTATATTGTGAAATAGCAGAAACATCTTCAACATTTGACACAGCTAATCCCTGATGGCCAAAGCTCCACATTGAATTTAAGCAGCTCTGTCACAGCATGTCTTGTTATAGTGAGCATAGCGAAGAACTAAACTGACACAGTGTTTGTCCTGCAGGACTGTCTGTGTCAGTGCAACTGAGGAAACCAGAGATCATGCTGTTTGCAGACCTGTCCGAACACAATGGCCATGCCTTGTTGCTTCGTACTGAATTTCTCATTGACTACAGCCACCACCCGGGCCGTGACTCGCTGGTCTGTTCTCTGGCAGGGTTGCAGATCCTATCTAAACTTCAGGGACACAACAAACAGCCTCCACATCTGGTAAAAATTATGTTCTGTTATTCTTCTTTTTGGGGTCTTCAAGCTTATAAAGGTTTACATATTACTTCACAATTTTTCATGTACCTAGTTCCTTTTCATAGACTTATTTCTTGCTGACATTTGTGATTTATTCAAACCAGCATTAGTTTTGAAGATTGCTGTCATCTGAGGAGTGATGCCATGCAGTCTGGTACTAAAATTTCAGAAGAATCTGCTGTCTTCATTGTCAAGGTAGAAGAATAAGCTGAGTGTGTCTGTGTGTATGTGTGCGCATGAATGTGTGGAAAGGACATTTGTCCATGTTGGAGACGGTGTGCAAGTCTATGTGTCGGTACACTTGTACTAGACTGCGTGATGTCACAACCCAGAGGACAAGAATCTTCATGGTCACTGCTGTGAGAACTGTGTATTTCACTTAGTGAGTACCCTCAACAGTGTAAAGTAGCCCTAAAGAATTATTATATGCTCACTCCTTCTACTCTGTAGATGAATACTTTAATGCAAATAAAGAATGTTATACTAAGCTCAATCATTTGTACTGTACCTGCAACTACTGTATATATGTAATATTTTCCTCACTTGTTCTGTGTCCAAGGTATTAACCTGTTTTGGATTCACAGAATGTAAATAAATTCATTTCAATTGAGTTAATTAATTCTGATCTATTTTTAATTTGGCTTTTTTGCAAAGCAGATATTTTGACCTGTCTGTATTCTGATATTTCTACTTTCTAACTCTGCACAGTATTCTAATGTTAGAATAAATTGTACATTTCGTCCCTGCTAATTTAAAAGACATTAAGAACATAACAGACTGATATGGATTAACATGGTGTGTGTGTGTATGTGTGTGTGTGTGTTTTTATGTGTTTGTGTACACACATGTGTGTATGTGAAATGTTTGGCAAGGTATACAGCTTGGTATGGTGAGATCTTTACTGGGCATGATTTCAGGCTTCTGCTGCAAAAGAGATGAGAACTTTACTTTTATGGGCTATTAGGCATCACTACTCATGGCATAATAACCCAGAGGGGTGCAGTTCTCAACTCTGCACTGCAGAGTATGCTGAGGAAGTGTGAAGGTTGTGTTATTTGTTTTCAGGTCTTACATCCATGCGATATAGAATTTGTGAAAAGTTTCAAGTCGGTGGATGATGGATTAAAAATGATGGCAACAGTGAGCACTATCGATGTGCATCTGTCAGCCAGCACTGTGCGTACTGTCAGCAGTGTGAGTACTCCAGATAACATATAACATATATTCCAGTAGACATGACCTGAAAATTTTGCATACATTTCTCTATGCAATAAGTTGTTTAAAAATTGCTGCTGAAATCAAAGTGGTTTACTGTTGTGACCTTCAGAACCTTTCTGCTAGCACCTACATGAAACTTAACATGATTTATGCTTGTTGAGGTCCCATTTGAATACATACTTATAATTGCTATGAGCTACAGAACTGCTGAGCACTTCCTGACTGGGTCACTGGCTAGCCACCCATACCTAATCCAACCTGATGGAACCCCACCTGACATGATCCATCTGAACCCAACCCATTCTTCCTCTATCCAAACAGAACTGATGTAACCTGTCTGAGCTGGCCTGGCCTTATCCGACCCAATACAATCTGTTTGCCTGTCACCTGACTTGATGTGACACAATCTGACCTGTCATGACTGACTATTTGTGACTCCAGTTTCCTATGTATCAATAAATAAATAAATGAAAGAAAGAAAGATTGCATGAATAAATGAATGAATGAATTAGTAGGTAAGTAAATAAATACATAGGTAAATAAGTAAATAAATAAATAAATAAGTAATATGCCCTTTTGAACCTTGAAATGTCATTAATTTACAGAAGTTATAGTTTACCCTCCAAAATCCAGTGAATTAAGTCCACAGATTCATTTTAATATTACCCGTCACACACACATAACGTTCAAAGTAGTGTGTTTCCTTCAGGCTTTCTGACAACAAGTCTGTATACGTTTCTTGTCTTTACCTTATGTGTCACATGCCCTGCTCATCTTATATTGTTTTAATTGATCACCCCTCTGATATTTGGTCATGAGTACAAATAATGAAGATCCTCATTATGCAGTTTTTGTGCTCTCATTACTTCTCCCTCTTAGCTCCAGATGCTGACATCAAAGAGTGAAATAATAGTGTTTCCAAACACCATCAGATCATATTCTCTCCTTAGGGCATGAGACAAAGCCATGCACCCACGCTGAATAATGGGTAAAATAATATGTGTACGAAGCTGTTAAACATTTGTTATTGAGTGTATTGAGCTTTATGCATTTTTTATTATTTATCTTGTACAGGTAATTGAAGATATCCATGGCTCACTCCAGCCTGAAGAGGCAGAACTACCAACAAAACTGGGGCATTACAACGCTGACTGTGATGATCTCTGGTCACCGAAGAAAATTCAGCCTTACGTTTTCCCTGAGACTTGTGGTAAAAAAATACTTTATGGTACAGTATAGCAGTCAGTTCTACACTTCGCTTCTCTCATGACTGCAATTCCAACTCGGTAGTGTGATCGTTAACTTTCAAGCCTTTGGAACAGATTTTCTTGTTACGTGCTTTACTTATGTGGTAGCAACTATGCTGCCTCTTAATCGATGATGCCCCGCTGTGATAAGTGGCTTTTGTGGAAAGCTGACACATGTAGCAAGCAATAAAACTGTTAGAAATTAAGTTGTGACTGATGTCCTGTACTTCCTTTCTGTGGCTGTACTTTAATTTGGTTACCCAGCAAGTAACATAAATTATTTCCCCCCATTTTTTTTCTGCTGTATTTACTGCAGATTTTTATATTGATAAGGGTTAAATATTTGAGACTTAAATGATTTGCTTGATTGCCTTTATGTTGAGTATAAATGTCTGAACAGCTAAAACTATTACCAATTGTCATGTTAGACTCATGTAATAGCTCTTTGGCCTTCCACTGTGCCCTGAATTGCCCCATAACATTACTGGCGATTGAAGGAATGTAATAGGGAATTTTGTTTGTTTCAGAAAACCTGTTGTGTGGCCAGTCATCTTTTCCTGAAGGAAGATCTAGGCAGACATTCACAGTAGCAATCCCCAAGATACGCGTGGTTTTTGAGCTGGAAGATGGAAATTGCAGGACTCCTGTTCTTCTGTTCAAGTCATCTGCAGAAGCCAGTGTCAATGACTGGTCCAAACAGATGCACATGAAAGGTATCGTGCAGACTGACATTTGTAATTGCATTAATTATGAATAGATTATGTAGGTTATGAATAGATATGATGATCAGGTCATGTAGTGCTCATGGGAGATGAGAAAAGCATACAGAGCCTTTGCCTGAAAATCTGAAGGGAAGGGACCAGTAGGAGCACTAGATGTGGCTGGGTAGATAATATTAAGATGAATCTTAAAATAAATGAGGTGGAAGGGTGTGAACTGGGTTGGTCCAGCTGAAAATAAGGTCAAGTCATGTCATGTTACAAAACACCAATTAAATGTTGGGTTCCATAAAATATGTGGAAGTTTTTGAAATGGTTGGGTGTCTTAATGAAAAGGACACACTGTATTGTGAAGGATAAATACATGTTTGGGCTACCTTATACTCAACAGAGTACACTGTGTGGTATGAAGGGTAAATACACGTCTGGACTACTTTTCTTATCTTGTAAAAGGTGACCATTGTGATATATCTTTATGACCTTGGGTGTGTTTGTTTTATCTGTTTACCAATAATAGTTACTGAATAGTTACTTTATAATTAAAATTGTATTCCTTGCAGCTGAGATCCAGATGCAAGCCTCATACTATAATGACAGAGTTGGGGCATGGGAACCACTTATTGAGCCCTGCGTGGAAGAGGAGAATGTCTACAGACCTTGGGAGATGTTGGTGAAGGTATTAGGATTATCATGATTAGCCCTCAAAAGTCCACCCTAGATATTAGGACGTAGAAGTCCACCTGGGGTCAAATGTGACCCCACCATGGAAGTGGTTATAACTAATGCTGGGATTTAGTTCTTTTATTGTCAAATTAAAATACATGTCTACTTACAAAAGAACAGCAGTTTGACATCACTGAAATGACAACCTCATGTAACAATGACATATAACTATTACATGATTATCATTTACCCTATATGATATATGAATTTCGATTATGTTCAATATTCATTTCTGTATTCAAGAATGTAAACATGATAAAATGGTTTGAAGAGGAAGAAGAGTTGGGAAAACGGCGCAACTAATCTGATTCATCAGTTTCATCCTTATTCTTGTAAGTGTCACAAGTAACAATCATACTCCTATGGTCTTTGCAGACATAATGTCCACATCCTTTGCAGACAAAATGTGTCTTCACATCTCTACTCCTGCTGCATACATGACAGCACCCTCGCTTTCTTGATATCGCCTCGTAGTCTTCAGGGTCCTACACGGTGTTTTCTTCAGAATCAGAGACAAATCCACACATGACTATTGCTGTTTTGATGTTCCTAGGTAGCGAAGAAAGTTTGTATCGTTGTGTTACAAATGGTGTCACCAGATCATGTGCAATTGTGAGCAAAAAGTCTTTCCTTTTTATCTTCTTCTCGGGCTGATCTTTGTGTATGTTGTGTACATATATGACCAATGCATTTACCGCAGCAATGTTGATCATGCCATCAAACATTGCCATTGCCCATCTGCAAGTTGCTCGCTGTACTGTTTACCTTGCATACATTTGATCCAGCATGTCTACTGCACCTTTTGTTTTGTTATAAAATTCAATTATTTCAGGCTTTCCTGCATCACTGCAGATGGCTGAATCATGATGGAGTGATGAAAGGAGGACAACTGATTTGTTCTTCTTTGGGCCATATGACACAAGTGTGAGATCCTTGGTAAATCCAAAAATAGACGAGTTTACATCACATTGCCTGGCAGGCTTGAACTCTTGTGGAATTTCTGTTTTGTTTTGCTTCATTGTCCCAACAAGTG
>Ga0136643_10008156_pt1 | contig 15276 bp, 9 predicted proteins | sample TergutLab28metaG_FD_96883 | JGI IMG/M metagenome (GOLD analysis project Ga0136643, IMG submission 96883) | Labiotermes labralis P1 segment gut microbial communities from Petit-Saut dam, French Guiana - Lab288 P1 (version 3) (version 3) | ecosystem: Host-associated > Arthropoda: Insects >... | reverse complement strand
TCCAAAAATAAAATAATATATAAATATTTTGATATTTTAATTTAAAGACCGGGGGGGGGGGGGGCGCCGCCTCAATAAGAAAACAAAGAGGGGGGGGGGGGGGGGGGGGGAGATATTCCGCACCAATTCAGACCAGCTCAGGGGTCGAACCAGACCCTGTAAAATGCGTACCGGGTCTCGTGCTCGAGGGCAAAGCGGACGGGGCGTAATGTTGACCACCCACCTACATCTAAATCCAAGGTTAAAGAAAGAGTAGAGCTATGTTTTTCTTCCCACTCAGGGCCTTCATGGCCAGTCCTATGATGAACTTTACCTTTACCTGTTTACTCTGAAGACATGACCAAGATCACGATTTGTAGAAAATGATATTCATTACATTTAAAATAATGAAGTGTGGAAAAAGGCAGACCCGAATGGAATGAACTTAAGCGGGCTGAAATGTCACAACAAAGACAGTGATAAATGAAGTTTATTACAAGTAGACTGTAGGGCAGTAATTTCTGAACAACTGTCTATGGTAGTCTATCACTGTCAATTCCCTAACTAATAACAATATACATACAAACTACCAATCCAGTTTTCCAGTAAAAGCACTCGTAAATTCATGGGTTATACTCTGCATTTTTTAAAATTCCTACCAGAAACAGATATACTCGCTGATAAGTTACGCCATACAGCTATCAAAATTCAAGAACGCAGTGCAGTTGTTTTTATATACCAACTCTGCAACATCAAAACCTGGAATCACAACTAACTTGTTATATTTATTTTCTCCTCAACATGCTTCGACGTTTGAGTCATTATCAATGACATCTTCATAAAAGACTTACAAGCAGGTGTTACCTAAGCCTTCGGTACGTACGCAGCCAAGTACGGTCCATGCTGGTCGAAAACAACGTCTTCGAATTTAAATTTACACGTCTGCCGGAAATTGTTTATTGCAAAAATGATTTTCAAATGGTCGCAATATACACCTTACTATGATCTGCATTATTTTAGCTAATGCATTTTTTCGATGCAAGAATAATCTAACGAAATTAAACCATACATAATTGCTGGCCCCTTGTAATTTTTGAGGGCCCAACTGCAGTGTGACGATCTTGGAAAAAAAGCTCGAAGAAACGCGGTTCCAGTCTGGGTTCTGATGAGAGCGCCCGGAGCACGAACCAAAGCGGCAATCCCTTGAATCAAGTAGGGGTGACATACGGGTCTACTGCGGACATTAAAACACTATGACTCGGTGTTACTTGAGGCACTAACTATGAATTACTGTCAAGAACTTCAAGAATGCTCGCTATAAAAATTTTCAATTACCTGGAAGTAACCGAAATGCAATGAAACTGGATTTCAATGACCAAATAATATCATACTGCACTTTAAAATGCCCAACGTATGAACTGTCCAATTACAATGAAATGCAGAGTAATTAAGACTCTAAATTTAACACTACATATAAGCAACAAACTGCGTACACGAATGATCTCCCAATAACAACTTAAACCCGATATTCCGCTACTGAGTATTCAACCGGCTAAAGTAGTGTCATCTACACAGACAAATGATAGACAATAACTTAACATATAACTAACGCGCCTTTTATTATCCAGTTCTCGCTAATCCATAGTCTGTAGGTCTAATTGCCCCAGAAATTCGACACAAATGTTCTCACAGATTAGCAAAAGATTCTCTGGAATGATCCCGGCGAGCAAATTATTTTCCTATATACCCAATACCTTCGCATTAAAAACGAATTTATTACCATTACGCCAATATTACGCATTGTCGCGTCCGCACCTGGATGCAACTCTGCACTGTACAAATATACAAGACTTCGTATCGGCTTCATGAAAACACCATGATGTTCTTTCTGGATGGTTGACGCACTTAGACTTGTCGTAAACGTCGAAGTACCTTGATGTCACTTGTTTCGTGGATATTACACCTGATTCTCCCTATCAGGGATATACGCGAATTTGTCTTGTGTACAGCGTTATGTGCTTTCCGATGTTTTGTCGTGCATTTGACATTCCCCACTTGACTGAAGGACAAAAAGCTTCATTAAGACTTGCAGCCTCCATGCCGAAAATCAAGTCTGAACATCAACAATTTATGTGATAGCTGTTACGACAGACGTTTTTGGTAATGTCCTCAATCAGCTGCATTACGTGCCGTTAATTGGCTCTTAAGGTGCGAGAGTTTAGGTCCTCACGGTAGTGACGATGAAGATTCAGAGATACTGGAATACGACACCGTGTAGATTTGTCACTCTTTGTGAACCACACTGAAAAATAAAGCGGCAAGCCCCTCCCAAATTTTGCTAACTATTTACCACTCTACACGACGTCATATGTCAGATGAAATTAACCTTTATCTGCTCTTATGGTACTCATTTTGTTCCATTCCATCACAGTTCTCGCCACGATCTCAAAATCCCCAAATCTGATTATCCCGGCCGAAGTTATTATTGTTACTATTTATGTCTCGAAAATCCGCAAAAGAATGAAAAAAGAAAGAACGAACAAAAAAAAATAGCGAGTGCGAATTAACAGCAGAAAGCATCCGCTTTTATTTATTAATTGTGAAACTCAGAAATTTTACAGTAAATCAAGCATCAGAACACAAGACAACGCAAGAAAACTCTGTTAACTTCATTTTCATATAGACCCAAAATGAAAATTAAACAAAAATTACTCACAGTACATAAGACTGACTCATACACGTCATGTAAATTGGCCGGTATAGCGTATTCTCTGTAATAACGAGCGTACGGCTGGACAATCGAGATATCAGGGTTCCATCCCCGGCAGGGGGACAGATTTCTCTTTACTTCAAAACGCCCAGACAAGAATCTGGGGCCCACTCAGACTTCTGTTCAATGCGTGCCGGTAGGACGGGTTAGCTTCTTTCCGGGGTAAAGCTGAATATTAACCTCGCTGTCGTGCCGAATTTGGGAATGAGTGGAGCAATACCTCCAATCCCCATTTACCCTCATGGCTTCCAAACGGAAAACTTTACATTTACTGGCGGCATGAAAAGATTTCTCGCGAATTTTCGCGTCAGAAAGGAGGAGGGTAACTGTGTAGGTGAAACATGGAAAACAGAGAAGGGTAACGCGATGTTGTTAATGTGGAACACACACGCAGAGGCGCATACTAGTCGCCTCACTAGAGCAGTCTACACTTGTTAGATGAAAACGTGACTCTTGGGCTGAATTGACCTTAACGGCACGTAATCCTAAAGTTCCTATAGACGACTACAATCCCCCTCCTCCAAGTCAAACTTTACTAGCCGACTTACACCGCCATATATACTGTAATAATGGCAAGCTGTAACTTCCGGGTTGCAATCACACGATCTGCTTGCTTCAAGCGATACAGATGTATCACACATCTACTTGCGAAGAACAAAAGCGCCCACAGTACACATCTGATAATTATAGTGAATCACAAAATTGAGCATTCGTACACATGTGATGAGGCCATGCAGGCTTTTTATCTCCTGGCCTCGGTAAATAAAAAAAATTAAGCTGTACGGATCACTGCGCATGGAAAGCATACAAATGAAAAATAAAAAAATAAAAAAAGTCTCAAAATTCCCGTCTTCTATTTGACTAGAAGTGGGCACACAGAGCATATGCACGAAACAGCAGATATTATACAGCTCATATTTTCTACTTTAGTGTCATTTTTCATAAGCGACATTGCGTTTGAAAGAGAAATGCAAAAATAAAGATAGAAGGGAAAAGAGATCTAAAAACCAAGTGCAAGAAATAAAAGGAACACATCAGTAAATGAAGAACAAAAGAGAAAGCGCAAAATATAGGTAGCTTAAAAGCATGTCGTAGAAATAACGAATGGGTAGCACAATAAAGCAAAAATTATTGTAACATGGCTTAGTAACGGGGAGACGGACTGAAAGAAAGAAGACTGGAATTTCGGTCTTCTGTTGGAGTGTGTGGTATATACCGGGTGCTAAATAAGAGTTACAGGCTTTTAAGGGTGTACAATACTCACTTAAATAAACAAAAAAGCCCCAGTCATGTGTCCTAACATCAGTGCCTGCTGATATACATGTGACGTTCGTGTTATCAATACTGCAGATGCCCTACGTGGTACCAGTGCGTTCCATATTACTGTCCTCTCTTCATCGCAAATACGTGCGAACTCTTACGAAAATTGCTGGTTTCATTTCAACATTATGGCAACCATTCTCTGCTCGTTACTGTAATACCGCTAAGTCTATTATCGGCTCGGAATACAGCAGTCTTTAGGTGTCCCGACAGCCAAACGTTCAGATGATTAAGGTCAAGGAGATCGTGTAGACCAGTTCATTGGTTCTCCACATCATATCCATCGTCCATTGACCACTGCTCAGTTCTTGTGTAACAAATCGGTGCAAATGTAGTGGTACCCCATCATGCACGAAGCACATGTGCTGTCCTTGAACAGACAAACCTTCCAAGGACACTGCTAAACCATTACACCAACACTGACAGTATATTGCACCTTCTGGTCTGTCAGGCAAGACCCGCCCTGAGAGTCGTTCTTCTACGATTACTTTTTCTTAAAGTGCACTGTAGCGTTATCCTAACTTAGAGCTTGATAATAATATCACGTAAGTCTTGGAAGGTATTGCCCTTAGGATATAGGTTGACTGGAAATCTTTTTACTCAATTTCTTATCATATAACCAACTAGATGCGCTAATTTCTCAAATTTATTTTTGGAATAAAACTCTACATATTTCGGACAGTTCCTCTGTCCATCATCAGGAGTCCTTCACTGTATACACAGCAATAGTATGTCGTACAGGTTTGCTGACAGCTTGCGAGAAAGCTGTCAGCAGACCTGTATGACATATACCTATCGCTGCTTGTACAGTGCTATACTCCTGATGATGGACAGAGGAACTGTCCGGAACACGTAGAGTTTTATTCCAAAAATAAATTTGAGAAATTAGCGCATCTAGTTGGTTTTATTATAAGAATTTATCACGATGCACGGTCACCTGAACTTCAAATCACTCAATTAAGTGAATACCACACATTATTAAAGCCTGTAACACTTAACACTCTGTACTTCGCAAGTTATCTATGTGCTTCACTTTTCTCATTTGCATATACAATGCAAAAGAAATTTGTTTTAATTCCACATTAAAATAATTCTAAAACCTTACAGACGAAATCTATTGTTCTTAGAAGCACGTGTAAACCATTTGCTTATTATAAGCACAGTTAACTGTTATACATAACGATGGATGTCTGTCTGAGCTTGTAAAGTGCTGTCCATATGCGACTGGTATGAACCTTGATTAACATCAAAGGTGGTGGGCCTATCCTTAGGTATTTGTTGGGTCATTTTGATCCCAAAGGATAAGTAGCTTTCCGCGAGAAGGAAAACGTCCGGCAAACCTGGGTTACATTCAATACGGTAATCAGTTCAAACACTGGTAAATTATAACTGTATATAGTTTGCCTCAAGATCTGATATGTTTAACGGTATGGATAAATTCTACACAGTAGGTAAACTTATTCATAAAAATATTTAAGAGTGACGTCAAACGCATACGCCACAAAAACGGGCTACTTTTGCTGTCAATATTTAACGGTTCCTTCTTGCCTTTCAAATTCAGTTTTCACTCGTTTGCGATACCCACTAAGTAGACGCAAATTTCCATTGAGTTCCCCGTATACTTGTCACATACAAACATTCTGCACTGGCAATATTTTACATTTGTTTTATTTCCGCTACACTTTACAACTTGGCAGAGCTGTCTCTTCTTTTCTATTGTTGCGACTTCAAGTTCTTCGATGTCATCTTTTGACTGAGAGAGACAAGGCCTGGATGTTACACGTATTTTTCTCGTCAGCTCCGCTACAAGAAGGATCACAAACTTTGTTCTACTGATCTTCCTTCCTGTAGCCAATTTGTATGCGACTTGAGCGTTTGGTACAGCAAAGATATGTGACGTGAAACACAGAAACCGGCCACCGACGTGATCTTCACAAAACATTATATAGCTGCTTGATCAAAAATGTCCCTTCTTTAACTGAAAAATTAGACGGAATCAGGCAGTACTTCTCTCGATGCTGATAATTGTTGTGGGATGAAGTGTGTGAGGTAAAGCGAGGTAAAAAGACATCATTCCTTTGTTTACACTTGTCTAGAACAAGCGTAGCAACAACACTCACTAGCATGTCAATCAACTACCGCACATAGTGTTCTGAGATGTCGCGGAAAATGACGCAAATACGTAGAACTGATGCTCTGTTCCCCCACAAACCAATAATGAATTTCCCCTGAAGCAATCCCTACGACGACCGGAAAGTAAACCGGGTGTCTGGTGTTCATTCGTTAGTCTAGCTTATCTGCACAATTTGAATTCAATTTCCCATTCGAGTCACAATTCTAGTCTGTGCCTTACCAGTCAACATTTACACATATCCCAAGTACACCACACAACTGGGAAGGGATTATGCCGTCGGTATAGCGTCTCGTTACGGGCTGGACGATCCGGGGATCGAACCCGGTAGGGGTGAGATTTTCCGCACCCGCCCAGACCGTACCTGGGGCCCCCCTAGCCTCCCGTAAAAGGAGTACCGGAACTCTTTTCCGGAGGTATATCGGCCGTGGTGTGGCGTTAACCTCCACCCCATCTGGTGCCAAGGTTAAAATAAAAGAGTAGCGCTATACCTCTGCCCACCCTCTGAGGCTTCATGGTCTGTTCTAGGGTGAACTACAACTTCTACCACACAACTGAGCTAGAATATGTCAGTAAACCCCAGACTAGTTGGATACGCCACACTAAAGTATTTGATGCTCGGAATCTAACATTCCGGGAAACCAAAGAAATTATGAGGTATTTCAAGGCTGCCTATATCTGGTGTGTTACAAACACCAACATCTTATTGGAGTTTAAGCAAATTTCTTGCTTCTTGCTCAGGATATTGAATGTGGCGAAACCGAGCTTTGTATACCACGTCGGAAAATTCCCTCAAACATGCTCCATGACTCCCTGTAATTCGGCCCTCTTACAGGGAAATTTTTAGTTCGATGGAATGTCGATGTAACAGTTTCTGTCACATAAGCGAAAAACTGCAAGATATTTTCACAATTTTATGGCAATCAATTTGAGAACAACAGAAAAACGCATTACTATTTGTGAACCTTGGAGACTTGCTTTCCATTTGTCAATGGTATGACTAAATGAGTTACTTATAGTCTATTACAATGACAAAACAGTAACGTAATTAGGGACGTCATCTGATATCAATAGGTCTAAATCGAAACACTACGAACCCGAAACCGAAACAAATTTAACAAACAAAATACTGCTTAATTTTTGATCTAATTTCACTCTTAAAATAAAAGAAGACATAATTCTGTTCTAGAAATTTCGCAACAACACGTGCTTCCGTTTCAGCGATGGAGATGGAAAAATATGGCAGTCCACGTAACTTAAAGTATCTTATTACTGATACTTAACAGAACGTTTTAATTAATACAGTAACTTTACACTGCTATGTGAATTTATGTATGGCAATTTGTAGTACACACAAGGACAAAATAGTATATTCAATTACTTACTTACTTACTTACCCTATGGTGAAGAGTCCTTCTTGAGAAGCTAACTGGTTTGCAGCTAGTCAAGAAATTCCCAGCATTTCACGGAACCCGAAGGTTCATTACCGCACTCACAAACTATGCTAAGGTTAATTTAAAGTGAGGGCAACTGAACCGATAAGACTCAATACTGATAAAATCTGCCATGATAAGTAATAAATTGGACATCACGTTCCAAACCCATGCACAATTTACGAACATGTTACTTTATTGAGCTTCAAATTAACTGTGTCTGAAATAATGTTCATGCTATGACCAATCGCTTTACAATATATTGACATCACGTATTTAGTAGGCGAAGTCCTGATAAATGGTGCACCCTCCATTATCTGCTGTTTGAAAAATGCATTACTATCACCGCAGTTCCAAATCTTTGGAATATGACTATTAACCCATCACACATGTGCTGAATCTAAACGTCCGTACAGGAATCTCTGCAGTGCGTGTTCATTCGGTTCATTATCTACGAGAATGGTACACGATCGTGATAATTTACAATTTTTTTACAATGCTATACCATTTCAAAAATTTCTTGCATAACTGTTAGGTCTATATTTCCTTCAATGTCGGCTGCCGGTACAGTTCAATTTCATTATCAGTCTTCTATAAGCGTGGATCATTATCCAGTCAAGCCGCTTACTTATATCATACTTACTGCAGGTTGCATCGGTCTAGTTTCTTAAGCTCTTTCAACACTTCATCTGTTTCAGTTGGTGACCACTTAAATAGTTTTCGATCTTACCAGTACCGCACACATGTCATGTAACTTGACGTTCGTCTGCGGTCATCCCCTTGTAATAAATATGGATGTCCGCTAAGTGTCAATTCATTTCTATCGAATGCTGATCTACTTTCAGGTTTATGTTGACATGAATAGGTAACTGTAAATTCTCTTCAATGTGACTTGTTACACTAACATCCTCCAGACGATTTACTTTCAGTAAATCCTTTACTAGTTTGTGTCTTAACAAGGACACACTACAAAGTCAAACGAGTATGAAAATATCAGAGACTTTCTGGAAATGACAGAGACGGTACAGAGGCAAAATTATATTCCACTTTAAGCTACGTCAATATTAAATTTGAGGGGTGTGTATTATCACTCAGCGCAGAAATCTCCTCATATCATATAAGAATAAATGCCTAAAAACGCAAAGTTACAGAGGTACCGATCTACATGTTTTTTACACATTAGAGCCAAATATTCTCAGTATATGAAAACAACACAACACGGAGAGTACTGATGGAATAACACAAGACGGAGAGTGATAACGAAATAGCACAAGACGCTGGGTGCTGATGGAATAGCACAAGACGGAGAGTGCTGATGGAATAACACACGACGGAGAGTGATGACGGAATAACGCAAGACGGAGGGCTGATGGAATATCGGTGAGTAAAATATTTGGTTCTGACAGGAAGTGTCTATACAATATCACAATTATCAGTTTATGATGTGTACTTTTCTCCTGAAGGTTTTAGGCTAATCAGCGAAGAACGTTCAGTTTTTTGCGACTCGTTTCGTGTTGTGCTAATTTCAGAAGTCCGGGCCGTACTAACCAATAGCTGACGGTATAAAATAATTTTTAATGTAGCAACAGCTGTAAGAATAAAATAAACAGCATCCTAAATGAATGATGTTTTACGGGTACACATGTCCTAAGTAGGGACGTGGGAGTTGTGAAATGCACTCAAAATACTGATCTGAAGACCGGCACTGCAACACACGTCAAAGATACTAGGCACCTGTTAGATTGTGGAAATGCATTTCAACTGGCTGATTAAGAATCTTACAGCGCCCAATGAAACACGGGGACAAAGTATCAGGTGCAGTAGGAAGGAGCGAGTTTATCTCTCACCCACTGTAATAATTTTAAAAAGCAACCCTGGTGCAAGCAATCGGGTGTAAATTCCTTTGAAACCAAGAATAAAATTCACCGATGGTGAGTTGTTCTATTATTGTCACTGCTTTACTGCAAGTTGGACAGTATATTTTGAACTAACTGTACACTTCTGTTAATTAAATTCCCGTGTTTATGTGCTCTTGTGCACACGAACATGTAACTGGACTTATGACAACGTACCCAATTATCCGTGATGGAAGTCCGCTGTAAAATTATATGAATAGCGAAAAACATCTCCATTGAACACAAATTGTAATATAAAACGTCAACAGCAACACCGGTTTTCAAGAGATGCTAGATTTTATAACCCGATAGTTTCTCGTATTTTTGGAAGTGGTATAATCTACAACCAGATTGTGGTACAATAATTATCCGAGCAGTTTAATTACGCAATACGGTTAGGGTGGTGTGGCAGGGAGGGTCTGCTAATGAGTCACAGGGGAATTAGCTTCACATTTCAAGAACACAAAATATATGGCAGTAGTTGCGGCGGTGCTCTGAATTAAAAACGAGACTTTAAATTATGCGCTTGCAAGAATTTGCAGATTAAGCCCCAAGCATACACAAAACTTTATCGCTTACAGTTTCGTGCAAGACTTTGTTTCGTGAAGGAAATTTGCAGACCCCAGTATATTCCGACTTTAAACGAGGTTTACTGTTTACTTGTATTTCCTTAATTTTAGAATCGCTTAACACTTATACGATGTTTGCGGAAGACCGGAGGGGCAAATAACAACGACTTACCATTAACTCTGACAAAGGCGCGCTCAATATTCTCTAAATTATAAAAAAAAAAAGAACAAAACAAAAATGGAAGTACTTTCGGTGTCTAAACAGCAGCCTTATATTAGTTCGGTGAATGGATTGCACACAGGTAAAATTTAAAGCAAAAATTACGTCAGAACTGTGGTTTGAAACACTTGTAATTTGTGCTGCTTCTGCTGCGTCAGAGGAATAATATCTGGACTAGGATTTATGGCAAGATGTTAATCCTTGAGTGCCTAAGCAACGTGAAATGCGGTTAACTTGTTATCCAAAGTTTAGGTATATGATAATAGTTTGGAGTACTGTGTACGGAATCTAATTGACTTACCCAGAATGCACTTTGCACAACCAAAATACACTTTCAGACCCCTTTAAAACCAGAGGTGTTGGGGTTATTTATATCCTAGGTAACGTTTGGGACCTTTCTTAAGGGGCCTCAATGCATTCGCTTTCTAACCAAATGTTATTACGCATCTCACCATCTACCGTACAGTCCATCAGTACTTCACTAATTTTTTTACAATACTAGATATCTTCATACCAGAACACCTCACTTTTCTTGTTCAAAGCTGGACAGATCTTGTTGTGGCTACTTCAATTGCGAGTAGGATTCTTCACACGACGTCTAAATCAACGTAAGGCAGCTTCTAAAACAATTACCACCTAGCCTTTCTGTTACGCCCTAGTTGTTTTCCTGAATAAGTGTGCGTAAATAAAAAGGCATACATCAAAAATGAAACGTCCACCAAAAAATGGGGGGTTTCGCGTCATTAAATGCAGTCAGCCAAAGGGCGTTAAACCGAAAATGAGAGAGTGAGAATTAAGAACTTGAGAAAATTGGCAAGGGGCGTTAAAGGAGAAAAAAACGTAAAACAAACGAACGTAAAAAAAGGGCTGTGGGTATTTATATTAGTGAATACACTTAAGTTTCCGTTATGTTTGTAATTAACGAATAAATCTGTAGGCCTACCAATAAAATAACCCACAACATCTAAATTAATGGAGTGAATACAAACGAAGCCATTAATATTCTGGAGGTGGCAGTTTCGAATTTCGGTCTGAACACCGGCAATACTACCTGATTTTTATAGTAGAATTCCTCACCACATCATAACTATTACCCTGAATGAAGCCACAAATCAACGAAGACCATACTACGTAATGAAAATGTGCCCCGTAAGTCCTAAATGTTCACTAGACCTCAAATTTGGTCAGTACACGAAACGATACACTCAAATGTTAGATATTTTCGACATATAAAAATACAGCTCAAGTGCTCAGATGTGCATACGAAAGTTACGTTGAGGCAGTACAGCCAGGGAAAACCATGAACAATCAGACCCACACACATCTGAGGTGGTGGTATATCTGCTGAGACACAGCGCAGCTAAAGTTAAATGGACTGTGTTACCACTCAAATCATGCTCATTTATACCATCAGCTAGAACAGAATCCAAGTGTGAATGCCAGGGTGGAGGAGGGGCGGCGTGGGGAGGGGAGTTGTAGAAACATATATACGAAATGGAAGCACGCAAAGGAGTAAACGTTTGCCAGTAATGGAAGGAAAACTTTCTTTGTTGAGTGTTACATTCCCGCTCTGTACAAAATAATTGATATATTATTAAGTCAAGCAATGCAGATATATTCCATGGCTTCTTTTGAAAGCAGTTAGATGTGGGTGGCCGCACTCTGCTCCTGCAAGGGAATGACCACATAGCTGGAACCACAAAATGCCTACCAACAAGGCCGAGTGATCGATAGGGCTGGCATATTTACAAACTTGACGGTTTGAGAGGGGTCGCTGAGAAGTGGTGATGATGGAGATAATGATGGGATCGTGAAGGCTATGAAGCCAAAGGAAACTACGAAAACCCTCTACTGCAAAAATAAGACACATGGACGAAAGATAAACAAGAACAAATAAAGGAGAAATGCTGAACTGGAAGATAAATTAATCAAGGCAGAACAGAAAGAATTAAAGGGAAGGAATAATTATCAAAAGACATGAAAGAGTACACAAAATGAAATACTAAAGAAATGAACAAAGGCAAACACAAAAATGTAAAAGGACGAAAACAGTCAAAGTAAACATGCAGTAATATAAATGAATACAGGAAAACAAACGAGAAAGAGAAGTAAATTAAGAGACAACGTATAAAAAGATAGAGGGAAAAGTGCAGCAAAGATAGAAATAAATATAAACCACAGAACGAAAAATAGTAGTTGCAGCAGGCTGGAATATGCAGGATTCATTGGCTTAACAGAAATATGGAAACGCAAAAGAACTCTGGTGTCGAACATTACAGCTTTTACGTGTATAAAAATTTTGTGGGAGGCGGTAAGGATTCATTTGAGAGACCAGATTGTCACAGTGCGTTGCTCGCTCACCCAGCGACACAGCGTCATATTCCAGAACTACATCATCGACTGGAATCACCTTCTTCAACGGAAAGGACAAATGGAAACGCCTATTAGACAATTTGACGTCAGCAATATAAACAATGCCTAGGCCTAGAATGAGTACAGCGTTATCTTCAAACCCTCTGTGAGCCACCACGACACGGTAATTAGGGGCATAACACAGGATAAAGAGCAAGACTTTTTTTTCCCCTCCGTTTCAAGCTATCCAACATGTCATCGAAATTCCGAGGCGTGGTTTGACTTCTTGAGCATACAGCTGTTTAGAATTCCAAGCCACATCTCACAATTACGGGACCAGATAAGTTGTCATCAGAATCGACAAAATGTACAGAAACGACACGCTGCTTCAAAGAACACGGGGGAAAGGGGAAGGTGGAGGATGTCTTAATTACATCTCAGTGTCTTCTTATGGTGGGAAAGGAAAGCAACAAGATGCGGTTGTATAACAGACACTTGTTCACTGCGATGCTACTGACAGGTGGCAACGCCTGACAACTGCATTCTTTGGTTTATTTCTCCATGTTCTTCCAACTTCATGGGTCGTATGGAAGCGCACAGCAAAGAAAGTCACACCTTACTTCATTCTTCGATTATTTCTGTTTTAAATTAGCACACACGGAGCACTCAAACCCAATGTACGGCGTACGTCACGCAGGTTACTAGTTAGGTTTTGGCCGGTAATAAAGCTAGTGGAGACGATGAAGGGGCCCACCCTGTGTGCAAGGTGGCAAGGTCAGGGCAGTCCAGTTTCCCGTGTCTTGAAACTTGCAGGGTGAGAAAGTGGGGAAAGATGAAGGAAAAGACGCAGGGTAAAAGGCTAGCATTTGTTTTCATGGCACGAGAAGTCAATGAAAAATACTAGTCCCAAACACATCTGCCGCTGTAACATCAGAGTCAGAGTCAGTCACATTACGGCTGGCGGACAGCCAGCCAGCCAGTCTTGGCGTCGAGCCCCAACTGAGGCTCACGACCAAATACATCATGTTTCAGTACGTCGACCTCGGGTGTTAATAATTTGGTATACCCCCCCCCCCCAACGAGAGGGTGGGTCTGGCCATTGTCGTCAGTCACAGTGTTTGTGTCTTTTTTTACTATTTACATGCATATATACATAATTATAATACGGTTCTAGAGTCTAACGCAATGTAAATACAGTGTGTACACGGCCTCAATCAGTCCAGGCTTTACACGGCAGACCATTCCTTAACCAAGCAGCTTTTGCTATAGCTGCAGTTTAGACACAAACGGTTTAAGTCTCTAACATTTTTACGAGCCGGCACAGTCAGTGCACGTACTAGTGACTGAGTCACACTTCCTCTCCAGGCGAATACCCAAGCTATCCTGCCCGCAATACTTAAATACCTTCCAAGTCTCTAGCTACCAGAACTGAACAGTATGCTTTGTTCCCTTCGTGTCAGCCGTCGCGGCCAGTGTACAAGTAAATCGCTCCCTATACTTCCGCCGTCAAATTTCAGCGTCCAAAATCAAAGGGTGTATAGTAATTCGAAAGAAAATAACACTTGTCACGCATAAACCAAACCGTAAATCGTACTTAAATGACTCAAGAAAAGGGTGCAACAGTTGGCATGTATGCATGTGGTATTGGGTATGGATATTTCCTATTTAAATAAGGAATTTGTTGTTCAAGCGAGTAGTCTGCAAATTTTAAAGGCAGACTTCCGTCCAATGTTTCAGCAAGTTGTCTGTTTATCATATACCATGCGGTTATTTGCTCATCTATCTATCAAGATCAGTGCTCGTTTGTGATTCTACGCAGCGTATAAAGGTAGTTTATTACCGAAGTTTTGGGACAGCCCATCGGTCGTTGAATATGTGGCCGAAAGTATGTCCCGAAACGTCGGTCAGAAACCACCATTCTACGCTGCGTAAAATCCCAAAAGGGCACAGTTCTAATTAACGCCGCGGAAGAAACCTGAAATTAACTCTCTGTTGTTAAAAACTCGTATGTGCAATAAATCTCTCCCCCTTCTCTACAGCGTGTGCAGGATCTGTTGGCTCAATCTGTTTTTTAATGCCCGTTTAAGTATGATACTTTTCTACGTGTTTTATTTTTACAGTTTTAAATTTCACTGATTGTTTTCCTTGTTACATCGTGCATGTTGTTGAGTTACTCAATTATTATACCAACTACTGCACATATATACTTACTTAGTCCATGGTGCAGAGTCCTTCTTGAGAAGCTAACTGGTTTGCAGCTAGTCAAGAAATTCCCCGCATTTTATGGAACCCGAAGGTTTATTACCGCACTCACAAGCGTCCGCCATCTGTCCCTATCCTGGGCCAACCAAATCCAGTCCACATACCCACATCCCACCTCCTGGAGATCCATCCTAATATTATCCACCCATCTACGCTTAGGTCTCCCCAGTGGTCTCTTTCCCTCCGGTTTCCCCACCAAGAACCTATACGCCCCCCTCTCCATCCCCATACGCGCCACATGCCCTGCCCATCTCATTCTTCTCGATTTTATCACCCGCACAATATTGGGTGAGGAGTACAGATCACTTAGCTCCTCGTTATGCAGTCTCCTCCATTCCCCCGTTA